>Ga0209777_10006951_pt1 | contig 12650 bp, 10 predicted proteins | sample FrelakmetHBP12HB_FD_187147 | JGI IMG/M metagenome (GOLD analysis project Ga0209777, IMG submission 187147) | Freshwater lake sediment microbial communities from the University of Notre Dame, USA, for methane emissions studies -HBP12 HB (SPAdes)... | ecosystem: Environmental > Aquatic >...
GTTTGGATGCTCCGGTCAGCGGAGGAGATATTGGCGCAAAAGAAGGGACACTATCAATCATGGTTGGCGGATCGACGGATGCTTTAGAAAAAGTCCTGCCAGTCTTGAAAGCCATAGGAAAAACCATCACCCATATTGGAGATTCAGGGACAGGCCAAATTGCAAAAGCTGCCAATCAGGTAATGGTTGCTGCCCAGATGGTTGCGCTTGGGGAACTGCTTATCCTGGTTCAAAAGTCCGGGGCTGATCCACAGAAAGTGATTCAAGCAATTCGCGGGGGAGCCGCCCAGTGCTGGGCACTTGACGTTAAACCACAACGATTATTTAGTGGGAACCGTCAGCCTGGTTTTAAGGCAAGTTTGCAAGCAAAAGATCTGAACATCGTCATGGAGACAGCCAGGGAGTATGGAGTACCGCTACCCATGACCGCAGTGAACGCGCAACTCTTTAATGCTATGGTTGCTACGGGTCTAGGAAATCTGGATAATTCAGCTATTATTTCTATAATTGAAAATTTAGCAGGCGTAGATTTACAAGAAAAGAATTAAAGACTTTTTCTTTTTTTAATGAATTAAATTTTCAATTTAATTGAAAAGTTCATCCACTAAATCTTTAATTCACCTTCAAAAATCATCACTGCCTGCCCACCTAACAGGACACGGTTTCCCTGGACTTCTACCTTAATTACTCCGCCCCGCGTAGAAGCCTGGTAAGCAATCATTTTCCTTTTTATCAGTCTTTTCCCCCAGTATGGACCAAGACAAGCATGGGCAGAACCCGTTACAGGGTCTTCATTAATTCCTGCCCAGGGAGCAAAATAACGTGAAATAAAATCAAATTTTGGTAGATCAGATCGTGCGGTAACAGCTAAACCATGTAACGGGATTTTCACTAATTGAATAAAATCCGGCTTGAGCTGCCTGATTTCTTCAGAGGATTTTAGTTCAACGATTACATTTTCACCACTTTGCACTACCTGGATTGGATCGACCCCTAAAACCTCTTTCAGACGTTCTGCTTCAGTGAACGGTTTCTCCTCGAAAGCGGGGAAGTTCAAAGTAATCCAATCATTATTGACTGAAGCTTTTAATTCACCGCTGCGTGTGTAGAAGCGGATCAAATCTTCCTTTTTCACCAAATCCTTATGATATAAAACAAAAGAACTGGCCAAAGTGGCATGACCGCAGAGATCAACTTCCATCACCGGTGTGAACCAGCGTAAACGGTATCCGCCATTTTCAGGTAGAAGAAATGCGGTTTCAGATAAATTCATTTCCATGGCAATATACTGCATTAATTCTTCCTGAATTTCATCTGTCAACAAACATACAATAGCGGGATTGCCTTTAAAAGGTTCAGTAGTAAAAGCATCCACTTGAAAAATCGGCATTTTCATTTATGCTCCTTGAATATTTTTAGCAAGCAGAATTCTGACCGGTAAACCCCATAGAGAATGAAATTGATTGACCGAAGGTTCAAACCCTGCATTTTTAAAAATGGAATCGAGATTGATCGGCTGGCAATCAACGACCTCAGGGAAATGGCAAATAGACCAAAGGTACAATCTCATCATTAAGCGATTTATTTTCTCGTAGGACATAGCTGCCACACAGAGTCTTCCATTGGGTTTAAGAATACGTTTGCATTCACTTAATGCATTAGATATTAATAGGTCCGGTATTATTTCAAGAGTAAACAACATATAAAGCACATCAAAATGATTATTTGGAAAGGGTAAATGAATGGCGTTTCCATTCACAACATTCACAGAAGAATCCATTATTCTCTTGGTTTTTATTTTTTCTTGCTGGCACATTTTATAAGATAGGTCCAAGCCCACAATTTCGCAGTTTTTTACAATATTCGAAATTCGTAAAAGATTGGCGCCAGTTCCTGATCCAACTTCCAATATTTTGTCACCTGATTGAATATTAATCAGTCTGATGGCATCAACACAGATTGAATTTTCTCCCCATCCCTCGATTAAGTCATACCATCGGCTTAAGCAGTCATAGTTTTTTTGGGTTTGAATAAATGGTTGCATTGGACAAAGCAATTATTATCTTAATCTATTTTTGTTCAATCTCAGTTTTTATTATTTATCAAAAAATTGCAGGATTGCCCCAATGAAGGTATACTCACGAGATTGTTTTTGGAATAAGGATTAAATCAATGAAACATGCCGTCTCCATCAGCATTGGGTCTTCAAAAAGAGATAAAGCAGTAGAAATAGACTTACTTGGGGAAAAAGTTAGTCTAGAACGCATAGGAACCGATGGGGACATGAAAAAGGCCACTCAACTTTACACAGAAATGGATGGAAAAGTGGATGCCTTGGGTGTCGGCGGCGCCGCTTTGGGCATGCTTGTTGCTGACCGTTGGTATCCTTTTTATTCAGTCTTACCCCTGATTAAAAACGTTCATAAAACACCAGTAGTGGATGGGACTGGATTAAAATCTACATTAGAGGCAACTGTTGGTGAAGTGCTAAAGAAACAGTTAGGGGATAAGATAAGAGGAAAAAAAGCGCTGGTTACCACAGCCGTAGACCGCTGGGGATTGGCAAAAGCTTTCCTGGACTCTGACTACCAGGTTGTATTTGGTGATTTTTTCTTCAGTCTTGGCTTGCCCATTCCAATTCGCAAGGAAGCGACTATAAAATTATTAGCCAGACTGCTTATTCCCCTCATGAGCCGGCTTCCATTTGAATGGTTATATCCGATCGGTGAATCACAGGAAAAACGCACTCCAAAAATGGTGAATTATTTTCAATGGGCGGATGTGATTGCCGGTGATTGCCATTACATCACCAAATATATGCCGGATCAGCTGCCTGGAAAAATTATCGTCACAAATACCACAACCTTGGAGGACGTGGCACTATTTCGTAAGGCAGGTATACGATACCTGGTTACTACAACACCGGTATATGATGGCCGCTCTTTTGGTACCAATATGATGGAAGCAGCAATTATCGCTGCTACCGGGCGCAAACAACCCGTGGATTATGCCAATCCCGGCAATTATTATTCAGAGTTATCAGAAATCATCAAAAAGATTAATCTCACGCCTCAGATTCAAGCACTATAAACATGTATGCCCTCATTTCTGCTGGCGGTATTCCTAAACCAGGTGAATCCCTTTATAAAATAACCAAGGGTGTAAATAAAGCACTAATTAATGTCTGTGGAAAACCCATGATTCAATGGGTGGTGGATGCGCTAAGTGGATCAGCATTGATTCAGCATGTAGTTATTGTGGGATTGCCATCAAATTCAAAATTAAGTTGCAAGCATCCATTAACTTTAATTAAAAATCAGGGTGATATGATTGAAAATATTCGCGCAGGGACAGAGGAAATACTTAAACAAGACCCTTCAGATCAAATCACTCTACTTCTGTCTTCCGATATTCCAGCCATAACCACAGAAATGATCGATTGGATGGTGAGAACCGTTAAAAATCAATCCTATGATATCTTTTATTCCGTAGTTGAGCGGAAAGTTATGGAAAAACGATACCCTGAATCCAAGCGGACTTATTCTCAACTGAAGGATATAGAATTATGCGGCGGGGATGTGCATGCACTCCGCCCTTCCATTGCCAGCCATAATAACCCTCTGTGGGAGCGCATACTCGCAGCTCGAAAAAATCCTTTGAAACAAGCCTGGCTGGTAGGAATTGATACATTATTCTATTTTCTAACCCGCCAAATGAACCTAGAGAAGGCGTCTATTTTTCTAAGTAATAAATTAGGCATTAAAGGAAAAGCAGTGGTTTTACCATTTGCAGAGATGGGTATGGATGTAGACAAGGCTTTCCAGTATGAAATCATGGTAAATGATCTTTGCCATACACAAAAATCACATGATCAATAAATTGCTCAAAGCCGACCTACTTATTTCACAAAAATTACGGTTACCGCCTGAAGCCCAGCTTATCCGGGGAATTGCCATTTTTTTTGCTCATTCCGGTGATTCCTGGTTCTGGCTGGCTGCTTTATTTTTAATTTGGCTAACCAATCATAACCAATGGCACGCGATTTCCGCTTTTCTGACTATATCCATTCTGGCACTGGCAGGAATTGTGTTGGCGATAAAATTCGGCGTCCGTCGTCAGCGGCCGGAAGGAGAATGGGGTGCCATCTATCGCAATACGGATCCGCATTCCTTCCCCTCCGGGCATGCTGCCAGAGCAGTCATGCTGGCAGGTTTATGCTGGACTTTGCATATTCAACCTTTGGCATGGATCCTCACCCTATGGGTACCACTGGTCAGTCTGGCAAGAGTGATGATGGGTGTGCATTATCTGGTAGATGTTATTGCCGGTTGGATACTCGGATTATTGATGATACCAATCATGTTAGCCGTTCAACCGTTTCTTTACTCACTTCTTCCCACAATTGTCTTCATATAATAGAAATAACTGCTTAACTCATTTTAAGCACTCATCTCTTTGTTAAGAAAGGTGTTCAATGCAAGAATGGGAGAAGAGAGTCAAGCCCATCCCTTGGAAATGGCTTTTGGATGCATCTAACCTATCGGTTAGGTATTTGACTTTATCCCAATTACTTGATTACCCGATCGATAATACAGAAATCATCTCCGCTAAAGATAGTATTATTCAATTTGGTCCGGCGATGAAGATCCTTGCAAAACAACATCCAGATGGTTATTGGGGAAATCCAGTCAATTATTATGTCAATGCGAAATATAAAGGGACCGCCCACACTATGTTAATTTTGGCACAATTAGGAGTCAGCCAAGGGGATATACGAATAAAACGTATGTGCGAGTTTATCCTGGATGTTGCTCAAGATCCAATAAGCGGTGGTTTTTCATGCAGTTCGAGTTCAACAGGTCATGGGGATCAACGCAATCTTGAACCCTGTTTTACCGGAAATATGACCTGGGCATTAATTCAATTCGGTTATTTAGCGGATCTACACTTAAAGAAAGCCCTTGATTGGATCACGACTTATATACGCTTCGATGATGGTGAATCCTGCCCCCCGCGGATTTTTCCTTATAATAAAAAAGACAACTGCTGGGGGAAGCACACCTGTCATGCCGCAGTCATTAGAACAACTAAAGCCATTGCTGCCATTCCAAAACAATATCGTTCTCAGGAAATGGAAAATATGGCTAAGAAGTCGGCTGACCATTTATTCAAACATCATATTTTTCGCCAAAGCCATGATTTGAGTAAATTAGCCAAGCCTACATGGCTAGAATTTGCCTTTCCCATCATGGTGGAAAGTGACATCATTGAAGTAATAGAAATATTACTGGATCTTGGATTCAAGGATGAACGCATGCAGGAATCCATTGATATTATCCTATCCAAACAGCAAACCGACGGTTCATGGATGCTTGATCGCTCACATATCGGCCGATATCAAACCAGGTTTGAACCAATAAGTCAACCCAGCAAATGGATTACATTGAGAGCATTAAGATCGATAAAGAAATATTATTCGATCTAAACCATTCTAATGACAACATTTTGCTTTTCGATAGCATCCTAAATTCTTAGAAGGTACATTGAAGCATGAATATTTTAACCAGGTTAATTTCCTCCATTGAGAAAGATTCACCAGTCCGGGAAGTGATCATCAGCACACATTCCACTTTGGTATGCAGCCATCATTGCGGAATCTCTTCCACTATTTTGAGCACCAAACCTCATGGTGAAGAGCCAATTCGAGACGCAGGTCTTTTACATCTTAAAAGCGCCAGGGAATTGGCATATTATGCGCTTTCCGAAAACCCACTGGAAGCATCCATTGGACTTGCGGCAATTAATTCAATTATAGAAACTCACCCGGATCTGCAAATTTCTTTGGATGCCTCCTTGCTTGCAATCAAATTATCAAGGCAAAAAAGCGTAACCATTGTTGGTCATTTCCCTTTCATTCCAAAGGTAAAAGAAGTGGCAATCGATTGCTGGGTAATTGAACAAAATCCGATGCCTGGTGAATATTCGACAGAAAATGCGAAAGATTTCATTCCTCAATCTGATCTGATATTAATAAGCGCATCCACATTAATAAATCACACTCTGGAAAACATGCTCGCATTATGCCGGAAAGATGCATTAGTGATGCTGATTGGTCCAAGTACACCTCTTTCCCTACTTCTTTTCGAATTCCATATTGATGTTCTTTCCGGAATAGTGGTAAAAGACGAAATAAAAGTCTTAAAAGCCATCAGCCAGGGAGCCATTTTCAGGCAAATGCAAGGTGTCAAGAAGATGGTGATGATTAGACCTCAATTAAAATCGTTTATTGAGGGAAGACAAAAGTAATTATTCTTTACAAACCTAAATCTCTCGATTATGCTTATGCTGGGGATGGTTGGATCCCGGTGGATTCCCCGGTCTTCAAAACCGCGTGGCGGGCTGCTTTGCAGGCCGCGGTGGGTTCGACTCCCATCCATTCCCGCCTTTTTCCCCTTAGTCTTATTAGTAATTCAATAAAATTCCTTACATAAATTATTTACTCTTAATATTATTTTAAGCGTTCATAAAAGTCAGCTCAAGATTTTTAGATTAGCCGATTTACAGAAAATCATCAATATCTAATGTCAAAATTAATAGATTGAATTCCTCGATCTTACTAATTCAGACAATCAATACTCTTTTTTCATCATCTCGATCCTCCGGCCATCCAAGGTCAAGTAATGTCCGAGCGCATCTGCGGTCAGACATGAATGAACCGGGAGAATGCATAATAAATCACCAACTTGGACTTTGTTAAATGCTCTTTGGTTCATTTTAACAATTCCATGTTCTTGTGAGAGAGATGAAACATAACAACTCTTTTCAGGAATTCCCCATTTTTGCCCTTCAGGGAATGCCACCATCCCATAAATTGGATTTCCCTCTTTTATAATAAATTCCTTGGAAAGATGAATTGCTCCACCATAAATAACCACCTCTAATCTTTCAACATGACTGGCGACCACTGGACAGGCAACCGCGACTGCAATCTCCTCTGAATTACAAACGCCCAATTGAAACTGCCAGACATCAAAAAAAATAAAATTACCCGGACGGATTTCATCCACATTGCCCAGGTCATCGCTCAGCCAGCATCCCGGGGTATCCCCCACTGAAATACTAAATGCGGATTTGCGCCTCTCTTCAAACCAATGGCAGACTTTGTTCAAATGCTTAAGACTATCCTTGTACAAATCTTTTATTTCAGAAGGAGATTTAGCGTGATAAGTCCTTCCATCATGGGTAAGAAAACCACGTAAGATTAGTTTATCGCAATGCAATACAACATCTACCAGCTTGGTGATTTCATCCTTATTTTGCCAATTCAAACCAGCCCTGTGCGCACCCATATCAATTTTGACCCAAACCTCAGTCAGCAGACGCAAATTATTCTGTAAGAATTTAGCTGTTTCTATAGATTCGACCAGCAATTCAAGATGATTATGGTCAGCCAAAGTATTGATCTCATTGATTTCCCGCCAATTCACGGGAAAAGCAATGGTGATATCTTTCCAGCCATGGCTGGCAAAATATTTTGCCATCGATACCGAAGAGACAGTGATAGCTTTCACACCGGTTTTGCGAAACCAACTTCCAATTTCTGCAGATTGATGGGTTTTAAAGTGCGGACGGAAGAGTTTTCCCTGTTCCTTGGATTTGGATACCATGAAGTTTATATTTTTTATTGCTTGATCTTCATCCAGTAAAAGTGTGGGTTTTGTGATTATCGTAAAAATATTGCTTTGCATCGTCCTATACCAAGTCAGAAGGTTTTAAAAAGTATAATACCGTTATGAACAACACAGAAATTGCTGATATTTTTGATCGCATCGCTAACCTGCTGGAAATCAAAGGGGAAATCATTTATAAAATTCTCGCTTATCGCCGGGCTGCAGAAAGCATCCGCATACTTTCCGCGGATCTCTCCGGACTTTCTGAAAAAGAAATTTTGGATGTCCCCGGTATGGGACAAGCTATTGCCCAAAAAATCCAGGAACTTCTCGTTACAGGTAAATTGGATTTTTTACAACAACTTGAAAACGAAGTACCTCCCTCGCTTATTGAACTTTTAAAGGTCCAGGATCTTGGTCCCAAAAAAGTAGCTTTATTTTGGAAGCAAGTTGGCATTACTACCCTTGCTGAACTTGAACAGGCAGCCCGAGCTGATAAATTGAGCTCCCTACCTGGCATGGGATCAAAATCCCAGGCGCACATTCTGGCTGGAATTAAAACGCTAAAACAGGAAAAAAAACGCCTTCCGATTGATAAAGCATTAACCATAGCCGAAAAATGGCTGGAAAAATTACGGGGGTTGAAGGGATTGAAGCAGGTAGAAATAGCCGGCAGTCTGCGACGTTGGAAACCAACTATTGGTGATTTGGACTTTGTTGGCTCATCAGATGAGCCAACAGCGGTTATGCAGGATTTATTAACCTTGAAGGGTATCCAGCAGGTACTTAGCCAGGGAAATAATAAAACCAGCGTAGTTACCGAGGATAATTTAAATCTACAGCTCTGGCTGCAACCGCCCAAACGATTTGGCAGCCTGCTTCAATTTGTCACCGGTAGTAAAGAGCATAATGTTCGTCTACGCGAATTTGCACTTAAGCAAGGTCTTTCTCTGTCTGAGCGCGGTTTTGTGGATCAGAAACTCAAAGAAACCCTCTGCCCAAACGATGCTGACGTTTATCGAATACTCGGTTTACCTTACATCTTTCCAGAAATGCGCGAGGACCGCGGGGAGATACAAGCGGCAATTGAGCATAGAATGCCAGATCTCGTTTCCATTGAAGATATTCGTGCAGACCTGCATGTCCATACGGATTGGTCAGACGCCCATGCATCTTTGGAAGATATGGTTCAGGCTGCGATTAATCGTGGACTAAAAGTATTGGCAATCACTGACCATTCTGCCGCAACTAATGGTGTGAACGGATTAAATGAAAATCGTCTCAAAGAGCAGGCGTCCGAGGTTCAAAAATTAAAAGAGAAATATGGCCAGTCCATTACCCTCCTGCACGGAATTGAAGCTGAGATCCTTGAGGATGGATCTCTAGACCTGGCTGAAAATGCGCTAGCAAAGCTGGATATTGTGGTAGCTTCCCTGCATGAACACCTTTATCAACCCCGGGATGTAATCACTGCGCGTCTGGTGAAAGCCATTCGCAATCCTCTGGTAGACATTATCGCCCACCCTGGTGGACGCGAACTTCCCCGGACGAATGGCGCTGATCTGAATTGGGAGGAGGTATTTCAAGCCGCAAAGGAATATCAGGTGGCATTGGAAATAAACAGTAACCCGGTTCACCTTGATCTGGATGAAGTACATGCCAGAAGCGCAGGTGAATTTGGTGTAATCATCAGCATTGATACCGATTCACATGCCACCCATAAATTTGAAAATCTGAAATTTGGTGTATCGGTGGCGCGCCGTGCCTGGTTGAATAAACAAACAGTGATAAACACTTGGCCGACTGAAAAGATCACCGGCTGGTTGAAAAATCGAAAATAATCTGGTCTGTTCAGGACAAAGTGGCAAAGTAAAGTTGATTGCCAAACGCCATGAATATGAATTGTGAAGTAGCAACCCCAAAGGCAGTCGGTGCCTGCGCCGGGATAGGGTAAGTTCGGCTGGGCAATACTTTTATTGTAGCTTCCAGATTTAATTGGTAACTGAGTTGGAATACCGCCCGGTTGACATCATCCAATATATAGATTGACGAATTTGGTAAATGAGTAGCCTGCATGGAAATGAAATGGGAATCTAAAAAAATCCACGGGCTCTTTTCCCGCCCCAGGCGGTCATCGGTATAGGGAGTTGGATCCTGACAGGCAGTTTTTTTAAGGTTTTTATTTTCACCATATTGACAGGTAATCATATGGCCATCAGCATTTAGAATATAGAGATCATTCTGGTCAGCTGCCAGGTCAATTGCCCCACTGAGATCAGGGACGGATTCATCAAAAAATGGGGTTGGAGAAACCACATAATTAATTACAGACCCACGAAATATCCAGATGGCATTCTTGCCTGAATCCATAATATATAAATTACTTTGATCCAGGGCAAATCCGGCAATTTTTCCCCAACCGCCTGCAGGAGCAGGCACCCGTTGGGAAGAGGGAGTGCCTTCAGGTACACAATACAGCAAATTCCCATCGGCATCCATCCCCATCACCTTGTAGTTGTCGGGTTGATTGGATGGCAAGGCAACCAAATCAATTAAAGGACCAATGGAATTTAATCCAGATGGACCTGGAGTACATTTAAAATTGGAATCCAATTCAAAATAACCCTTGCTATTGAAAGCAATGCGCAAAATGCTGCCCGAGGTTTGGTCCAACAGATACACATCCGATCCGGAGGCAGCCACTTTGGTGATTTTAATGTTTTCAGGCAGCTTTTGGGTTAAAGCCGGGCGGAATTCCAATCGTTTGGTCAGATCCATAGAATCAATGGCGTTTTGTGCCAGCAAACGCAAATTTGCAGAAACTGAGTTTGATCCATATTCTTCCGCTTTGATCACATTTTCCAGGGCTTTACCCCAATAATTGTATTGATGAAAGGAGTCTGTCTCCATACCTGCCAAAGTCTGATATTGTTGAGCCAGATCAAGATAGCCAGAGAACTGCTCTTCTTTACCACTGCGGGAATAAAACGTTAGCGAGATGACAACAAGAACAAGAGGAATCATCAGCAATAAAAAAGTCTTTGCAGCAGGCGTAAACCATTGCTTGTTTTCGAGTTTTGGGAAGAATTTCTTTCCAAATCCGTGAAATGACTGCCTGATTTTAGCAATAGTTTTTTCAAATTGGTGCCAATAGCGTAAGATAAGACTATTAAATCCTGAATACTTAATGGGTTTTGTTCGCTCTGTTCTTTTTACCAAATCAGATGTAGCTTGTTCCGTTTTCCCAGGTTGGATAGAGATGACTTCATCCCCTTTGACCTCAGGATTTTGTAAATCTTCCTCCCGGGAAAATCGGGCAGGTTCATTTTGCATTTCTGTTTTTAGCTCACTTGACGGTCTTCTCGAAAGGTCAAAAACTGATTCTTTCTGGAATTCTTTTTCAGTAATTGAGGTTTGAGCTGAATTCGGTTGCATTACATCCAAGCCAGGACTGCCCAATGGCTGAAGTTCCTCCACATGAGCAGAACTCTGTTTTTCCGCGGTTTGCATTCCCCATTGTTCCAATTGAACGCGCCCCTGACCGGGATTCACTTTGACAACCACCGCCTGCAATTCTTCTCCGGCCTGATTGAGCAAACGCCGCCGCACCTGTTCCATGCCCAGGTATGAGCTTCCGGTCAGATTCGTAGATGTCCAGGAATATGGCGGGTTGGGGGAAAAAATAAGAAAGTTGCCGGGATTCAATACAGCTTGAAAGAACTGGACTTGAAAAGTTCGGCTGGAGCCCATGGTTTTTACATCCATATCCTGGCCAAAGATATCCACTGAATCAGCGTGCAGTACAAAAGTCTGGGTTGGGCCGCAATGGCAGATGAACAACGATCCTTTATGAATCACTGCCAGATTGAGGACGCCTTCCAGCTGTTCGCCTTCATGGGCAGCATCCAAGTTGTAATCCATCAATATCCGGTTAATTTCCTGCCCGACTGCACTCATCGCACGGGTGACTGAACCCATCGTTTGGAAAAAAACCTGAGATAATTGCCGGGTGATCTTTTGGATTTCCTGCTCGTTAGCATTCTTGTTACCGCGAATGGATAACAGCATGGCAATGAGGTCATCTTTACGCAAGCGATTTGCCAGACGGGGAGCCGCCGCAGCGAGACCACCGGAAAGAATCCCCTGCTCCTCTCCTTTTGAAATATTTAATGAATAATAATGAAGGTCAAAAGAATCCATATTTCAATCTGATTACTATTTTTGATTATACTCATAACAATGCGGATTATGTTAAATGAATCAGTTTTTTCCCAAAAATAAGCTTAAAATAGAATTGTCTTAGGAATGATAAAAATCAATTTTAATGAGGGAACCCATGACTCCTAATTCCACTCAATTTTTTCTAGGCCGCTTGTTTGACCTCAAAGGTGGCAAGCTGACCTCTGATCCCCTTAATTACGATCCCCCGGATTTGACCACCCATGCGATTGTCACCGGTATGACCGGCTCCGGTAAGACTGGTTTGTGTATTGACCTGCTTGAAGAAGCTGCCTTAAAGGGAATTCCAGCAATTATTGTGGACCCCAAAGGTGATCTCACCAACCTGATGCTTCACTTCCCTCAATTAAGACCGTCAGATTTTGAACCCTGGATTGACCCGGATAGTGCCCGCCGTTCTGGAAAGACAATTCCTCAACTGGCCACAGAAACCGCAGATACCTGGAAAAAAGGATTGGCGGATTGGGGACTGGGACAACCTGATCTGCAAGCACTTAGTGACTCTGTGGAGCGAACGATCTATACTCCCGGTTCCACCGGCGGGGTACCAGTCAATATCCTGGCTTCTTTTGCTTCCCCACAGTTGAATTGGGATATCAACCAGGAGCTGCTGCTCGATAAAATCGCCAGTATCATCACAGCTCTTCTTACTCTTATTGGAATGAGAGATATTGATCCTCTGCGTTCGCGTGAACACATCCTGCTTTCCAATATCATTGAAAATGCCTGGCGCCAGAATCA
>Ga0209777_10006952_pt1 | contig 12649 bp, 10 predicted proteins | sample FrelakmetHBP12HB_FD_187147 | JGI IMG/M metagenome (GOLD analysis project Ga0209777, IMG submission 187147) | Freshwater lake sediment microbial communities from the University of Notre Dame, USA, for methane emissions studies -HBP12 HB (SPAdes)... | ecosystem: Environmental > Aquatic >...
CGAATCCGTATACAGGTTCGGTCTGGGCCTGCTTGAGCCGTTGGGAAAATCAACGGTACCTGGGAATAGTGCCGGATTAGCAATGCCCCAGATGTCCGCGGTATCCACGGTGTCAAAGCTCCAGACAACATTTCCGGTCTGCTGGTCCAGCGCAGAGATAACCCCGATGGCACCACCGGTGTAAAAGTTGGTGACTGATGATCCCGGCACGGTGGAGACATAGACCAGGTTATCAAAGACAGTAAGCTGGCAATCTAATCTATACCTTCACTGTCTAATGCGGCAATTTTTGTTGTCCATACTTCATTGCCGCGCCGGGAAAGGAGCGCTTTAACTATCGGTAAGGGTGTCGGAAGCAGCAGGCAAAGCAGGACGCAATGGCTGCGCAGTTAATGTTACCGACAATAGAGTTCGCTCTGAAGGTACCGAGTACAGGCGGCGAAGAGTCAAAAGGCCGACTGATTCAAGAGCAGGTCAAGGCGCATAGGACAGTGTGGTCCGAAAATAGCTTGGGGGGTTTTTAACTGCTCCTGTTTGAAGCTCTTCTACTGGCGTGGCCTTGTTCTTTTGAAAATCCGGATATTCAGTCTCAGAACTTCTGTGGTCTAGAAATCAGGTGATGGATGCAGGTCCTGCTGCCTTTTATTGCTCCAATGCTCTCTTTATGTTAAACTTAATTAAAGAGGAAGAGTGGAAATGCTATTTTCTTACCACAAAGGAGGACCTGGCAATGTTAAGGAATAAAAGCACCCGGTTATTGTTACCTGTCTGTATAACACTGGCGGCAGTCGCGCTGTTGAGCGGCTGCGCTTATACTCCCAAGGCCTTAGAGACGTTCTCGGGCGAAGACGGCTCGACTTGGGAGCGGGTCAGCGAACCCGGGTTCGGCAATGAAAATAATATGTCGGTTGTGGCAATGGCTGAATACAAGGACCGGCTGTATGCACTGACCAGGAACCAGGTGCAGGGCTGCGAAGTGTGGCGGACCAATAGCTCCGGCGGCTGGGATCAGGTACTTTTCCCGGACGGTGCAACCAATGGTATTTACGGCAATCCCCGCATCAATAATGTGTGGGCGCGGATGATAGTTTTTAAAAACCAGCTCTATTTTGGCTTTTCCTCTGGCCTGCAGGGAAACTATCTTGGCTCTTCAGGCAGCGAGATATGGCGCTACGACGGCAAGAACTGGGAGCCGATCATTTCCGATAAATATAACCCGGCAGCGTCAGGCACAATAACAGACATTTCCGGGTGCGCAGATAATGACGGGGACACCACCGCCCTGATCACTGACAGCGCGCAGAGCTGGACCGATAATGAATGGGCCGGTGCTGTGCTCACCATCACATCAGGAAGCGGCGCATTCAGAAAATTCAGGATTATCAGCAACACTGCAAACGTTCTCACCATTCAGCAGAACGAGACCGCCGGCACCTATGACAGCGCAGGAAAGGAGACCGAGTACACGGTCTGTGAAGGCAAGACCTACAACAATCCATTCCCTGCGTACTCTTACACGCTCGGATCGGTTCAGGTACATGATGCATACCAGATCGGGACGGGATATCATCAAAACGGATTCGGTGACTTCTGGAACAAAACCATAACGGCAATGCGCCTTTTTAATAACAAGCTGTATGTAAGCACCGGGCTGAACTACGAATACGGCGGGCAGGTGTGGTACACTGAGGACGGCGATACCTGGGTGGTAACACCGTCGGTGATCAGCATTCCCGAGCCGTTTAATTCGCACAGTTTCGGAAATTTCCACAGCAATACCGCCTATGTCGGGGGCCATAAACCTGTTTCAAGCAGCATTACCGACCTTGTTGTCTCCTCGGTTTCAGGAGCCCCGGTACTCTATGCCGGCGGCACCGGGACCAGCGGCAACCTTGGTGGATGCTCGCGCATGGCCAGGCTCACCGACAAGGGCTGGGAGCTCATCGTAGATGTGAGCCTTAATCCTGAAGATGATACCGCCACGAATTACAACGGCTTTGGCAGCGGAAAGAGCTGTGCAACCAATCAGAATAACTTCATGCCCTGGAGCCTTGCTGATTTCAGCAATAAGCTGCTGGTCGGCGTCAGTTCAGGTGATGGCGCGCGGGTGCTCTATGCTCCGAGCGGGCTTGCGGACATTAAAAATGACGGCAGCTGGCTTTACAGTGTCGGCGGCACATCCGCGTACCCCAACGGGTTCGACGGCGCAACAAATGGCGGGTATCCGCCCCCGGAGAATTATCAGAACCTGGCGACTAACCTGTTCCCGTTCGGCAGCACGCTGTATGGCGGATTAATTACCCTTTTTGTGCCTGAACTCGGAGCAACCGAACAGTACCTTACCGGGTCCCAGATATGGAAAAGCCCTGATGCGCTGACCTGGGAGCAGGTTACCGGTAACGGGTTTGGCGATAGGGACATTGTTAACTTTGAAGCCTTCGCAGTGTTTAACAAGCAGCTGTATGTTGCCGGCAGTAAAGGAGCAAGCTCAACCCCCAAGGGACTGGGCGGGGCAAAAGTATTCAGGCTGGCTGAATAGCTCTCTGCATTAGCCATAAGTATTCTAGCATTAAAGAAAAAGCGCCCCGCCGCAATTGGTGGGGTGTTTTTCTTTATTCTTTATGGTTATAGAAGTAAGTACTGTTTGAAATAAAAGACTTTTAGGATAAAATTAGCGAGTGGCGAGGGTCTTGACAGTTCATGGGGAGATGCTAATTTTTTAAACTGAACTTAAAATGTCAAAGAGTATGAGTCTCTCTGGCCGTCCGGGTGACAAACCTGTCTGCAGTTAAATTTCCTTGTTTTCCGCAACTTCCTTTTTAAAAAAGGTTGGCAGTGATATCTTTTGAGATGGTAAAAATCCCAACCCTATAATAATCACCGGCATAAGCTGCAAGAAATGAATGGCAATCGCATAACTGAGGGCCGCTGCTTCGCCTATCCCGAAAAATGTAAGCCCCAGCACACAGGCATAATGATAGTTTCCAACAAAACCCGGAGCTGCAGGAAGCATTACACCAATTGCAATGATTACGGTCAGTGCCAGCGCATTGATCATTGAGAGTTTAAAACCAAAGGAAAAAAACATAAGGTAGCACGAGAAGGCGAGCAGCCCCCAGATAGCAACTGAAAGTAGCGCTACATACAGGGTCTTTTTTACGTCAGGAAGGATTTCCAATCCTTCGATAAACGCATGGAGCTGATTTTTTATGATCGTACCAATCCGGGCAGGCAGTTTATCAAGAAGGGGGTTGAGAATTCTGAGAGAAAAATCCTTTTTTACTACTAGCAGCAGTAATATAAAAAAAATAACCAGCACCATCGTCAGGATTATTACTCCTGTTTTAAATATGTTAGGGGGAAGCGAAATAGTAAGGATGACAAGGCAGAGCACAAGCATCAAGGTCAGTAAATCAAATACCCGTTCCACGACGATGGTTGCCATCGTAGAAGATATGCGAATCCCGCTCTTCTGTTTCACCAGCAGCGGCCTGGTAAACTCCCCCAGTCGCGCCGGAAGAAGCGAAATGGTCATAAATCCTATGGCAGTAATAACGAACAGCGGCCACTGGGGATATTTTATGCGCGGCTCTAAAATAATACCCCAGCGATAAGCGCGCATATAGAGAACCAGGACCATGAGTAACTCAATGGGTATAACATAAAGGTAGTTTGCCGAGCGAAAACTTTTTATCACATCAGAGAAGTTGATACCTCGCACGGCAAGAAAAATAAAAACGGCACTTATGAGACAGCCAATAATGATATTTTTTTTCATGGAAAGAGTTTCTCAGGCCACATAATCAGGTTTCTGATACTACGGTGACACATTGATCAGGATAAAAATTTAACTCCTGTTTTTTGACTCAGCAAACAAATTGACTGCTGGGAAGAGATACATAAACTAAAGGTTAATAAAAAAAAAGTCAAGATTATTCAATAAGAAAAACTCTTTACAAATAATTTGAAATTATTAATAATGCTACACACAGAAGTGTGCGAAAAATTAAGTAATAAAAAGAACTTATCCCGAAGGGTCTTCCATGCCTGAAAAACTTGGCGAACTGCTGGTTAGAAATAGCGTTATTTCTACCCAGCAACTCGGCAAAGCCCTTGAAGAACAGAAAGCTTCAGGAGGGCGGCTTGGTGAAAGTCTCATAAAGCTGGGGTTCATTAAAGAGGTTGATCTGGTTCGCTTTTTAAGTGAACAGTACGGCATGCCCTCGGTTAATCTTACCGAAATAACAATTACCCCCGAAGTAATTAAAATTATCCCTACCGATGTGGCGATTAAATACCAGGTAATACCCGTCTCCCTAAGGGATTCCACCCTGATTGTTGCAATGGTTGATCCATCAAACATTTTTGCCATTGATGACATTAAGTTTCTAACCGGCTATCGCATTGAAGCGCTCATCGCTTCCGAATCATCCATGAAGCAGGCGCTTGATGCGCACTATGGAACGACAAGGGGCCTCGATACGCTTTTAGAGGGGATGGAAACCGAAGGCATTGAATATATAGGCGAAGAAGAAACGGTTAACATAAGTAACCTTAAAGAGGCAAGCGAAGATGCCCCGGTTATAAAACTGGTTAATGCTATTTTAATGGATGCAATTAAAAAGCGCGCCAGCGATATTCATATTGAGCCCTATGAAAAATCTTTCAGGGTCCGGTTTCGCATTGATGGAACCCTCTATGAGATGATGAAGCCACCCGTCAAAATGAAAAATGCAATGATTTCTCGCCTTAAAATAATGGCGCGCCTTGACATAGCGGAACGCCGTCTCCCTCAGGATGGACGCATCAAATTGAAAATGGCTAAAGACACGGAAATGGACTTCCGGGTTTCTGTTCTCCCGACTCTTTTTGGCGAAAAAGTTGTTCTGCGGCTTCTGGATAAATCAAACCTGCAGCTTGATATGACCAAGCTGGGGTTCATGGAACAACAGTTGGCCCACTTCCGGGAGGCCATCTACAGACCATTTGGAATAGTACTGGTAACAGGACCAACGGGAAGCGGCAAGACCACCACGCTCTATTCCGCCCTCAGCGAGCTTAATAAGACAACCGAAAACATTTCCACCGCAGAGGACCCGGTGGAATTTAATCTTCCCGGCATTAATCAGGTGCAGATTCATGAAGAAATTGGCCTGACATTTGCAGGAGCTCTTAGATCATTCTTGCGGCAGGATCCGGACATAATTTTAGTGGGAGAAATACGCGATTTTGAAACAGCAGAGATTGCCATAAAGGCGGCACTTACCGGACACCTTGTGTTGAGCACACTGCACACCAACGACGCTCCCGGCACGGTTAACCGTCTTCTTAATATGGGAATTGAGCCTTTTCTGGTCTCTTCTGCCACTAATCTTATATTAGCCCAGAGACTGGTTCGTAAAATATGCCCGGAATGCAAAGAACCGGTTGCGATATCACCCGAATCCTTTGCCAAGCTGGGCGTGCAAAAAGAAGAATATGAACAGTATAAGGAACTCGTTTTTTACAAAGGCAAGGGCTGCGATACCTGTAACAACACAGGATACAAGGGGCGCCTTGCCCTCTATGAAGTTATGCCGATCTCTGAGCCCATTAAGGAGTTGATACTGCAAGGCGCTTCGGCCATCGATATTAAGCGGGAAGCGATACGCCAGGGCCTGCAAACTCTTCGTCGCAGCGGGATTTCCAAGCTGCTTGATGGGGTGACATCATTAGAAGAAGTACTAAAAACAACGGTGCGCGATGATTAGTCCCCGCCGCGGCGCCAGTAATGGTATGAATTCTTTTGCCGTACCGGTAGGTATATGGCGGGGAGGCTCGCCCTGCAGGGGGTCATGAATCGATACGGCATTAAACAACACCGATTACTTTGCAAATAATTTAGAGTATGATTCAGCCAACAGTGGCTCTTTGCCACTCGCACAGCAATAAGAGGAAAAGAGGGAACACCACATGACAGTATATCTATGGGAAGGCAAAACACCCCAGGGAGCCGTGCAAAAAGGGTCAGTTGAGGCGGCCAATGAAGCGGCAGCCCGTCTGCTGCTCAGAAAACAGAATATTCAGCTGCTGCGCATCAAAGAGAAGCCCAAGGATATTTTTGCCGATATCGCCCTGTTACAACCAAAGGTAACGGCGAAAGATCTGGTTTTGTTTACCCGGCAGCTGTCAACCATGATCGATGCCGGGCTCCCCTTAATTTCGGGACTTGAAATACTTGCTAATCAGGAACCGAACAAAACATTCCAAAAAATCCTCCTCCAGATAAAAGCGGATGTTGAAGCAGGTGCAACATTCGCCGATGCCCTTAAAAAGCATCCCAAGGTATTTGATAACCTGTACACCAATTTAGTTGCCGCAGGTGAGCTGGGTGGCGTGCTTGATACCATATTGCAAAGGCTCGCAACCTATATTGAAAAGAATGAAAAACTGAAGGGAAAAGTTAAAAGTGCTTTGGTCTACCCGGTCACCATTTTAATTATTGCTGCGGTGGTCGTTGTCGTGATGCTGGTCTTTGTTATTCCGGTGTTCCAGGAAATGTTCAGCAGCCTGGGTGGTCAGCTGCCCGCACTCACACAGGGGGTGGTTGATATGAGCGCTTTTTTGAGGAAAAATTTTCTGTTGCTGATAGGTATCATTGTTGCCATAGTGGTTGCATTTAACCGAATCAGGGCAACAGATAAAGGGGAATATTTCTTTGACCGGCTTGCGCTGAAGCTTCCTATTTTTGGCCTTCTTCTGAGAAAAGTTGCGGTGGCAAAATTTACCAGAACCCTCGGCACCATGATAACCAGCGGCGTTCCCATCCTTGACGGTCTGGACATTGTCGCTAAAACAGCCGGTAATAGAATTGTGGAAGAGGCTATCATGGCAACAAAAGCAAGTATCAGCGAAGGAAAAACTATTGCAGAGCCGCTCTCTAAAAGCGGGGTCTTTCCCAGCATGGTATGCCAGATGGTGTCAGTAGGTGAATCAACCGGGGCGCTTGATGCAATGCTCATCAAGATTGCTGATTTTTATGATGAAGAAGTGGATTCAGCGGTGGATGCCCTCACTTCTCTTATAGAGCCTTTTATGATGATTTTTCTGGGCGGCACCGTAGGTACGATGCTGGCTGCCATGTACCTGCCGATATTTAAGATGGCGGGGGCGGTCGGCGGATGATATCCATTATTTATATATAATACATATAGACTTCTTCTCCGGATTTCCCTCCGAGTTCCTTGTATATGAGCTTTGGTGACTGATGGGTAATCGTAGTATTTGGCGGAACCGATTCCAGCAGCCAGACGTTTCCACCAATGATTGAGTTCTTTCCCACCACGGTCTCCCCGCCAAGTATTGTCGCCCCGGCATAAATAACCACATTGTCTTCAATGGTGGGGTGCCTTTTTCCACCTTTCAAAACTCTGCCATCCTTATCCTTTTTAAAGGAGAGCGCCCCCAGCGTGACCCCCTGATAAATACGGACAGTGTTTCCAATGGTCGAGGTTTCGCCGATCACCACGCCGGTGCCGTGGTCGATAAAAAAATTATCGCCAATTGATGCTCCCGGATGAATGTCGATACCTGTTTTGCAGTGGGCAAATTCAGCCATGATCCGGGGAATGAGCGGGATCTCCAGCGCATACAGCTCGTGGGCAACACGGTAAACAGCAATCGCTGCCAGCCCCGGGTAGCAGAGAATGATCTCATCAAAACTTTTTGCTGCCGGATCCCCGTCATAGGCTGCTGCAACATCCCCGGTCAGTTTGCTGCGCACGTGCGGGATCCGCAGCAGGAAGGCAAGCGTCTTCTGCACTGCTAAAGACGTGAGCTCATCGTCGGTTTTCTTCTCCGTATCAGCAAGTGTTTTCAGGCTCCTGGCAATTTCCCGGGACAGATTATGGTAGGTGGAAACGATCCGTTCCCAGATGTACAGGCTCACCTCTTCCCTGCTGATCTCAAGTTTTTCATAGTAACCCGGGAAAATAACATTCAGCAGATCTACCACGATCTCTTCCACCGCCTCTCGTGCGGGCAGATTAGGCCCCTCGATGTGGTTTATACCCCTGTCATCCTGGTAGGAGTCCAGTATTTTCTCTATGATCTGGGCAAGTTTATTTTGCGGCATTCAGCTCGTCCCGTCCAAACGGGGATATTTCCCTCAACCGGCGTGCAATGGGCACCATTTTTTCTACAATATAAGAAACATCTTGATCGGAATTGTAGCGGCTCAGGCTGAAGCGTATGGAGCCATGCACCCGCGTAAACGGAACCCCCATGGCACGCAGCACGTGCGACGGCTCAAGCGAGCCCGAGGTACAGGCAGACCCGGAGGAAGCAGCAACGCCTTCAGCGCTGAGCATCAAAAGAATGGCTTCTCCCTCAATATATTTAAAACTGATGCTGGTGGTGTTTGGCAGGCGATTGGCAGAATCACCATTCACCGAGGCATCAAGGGCTTTCTCCAGCAGCTCCTGTTCCAGCCGGTCACGCAAGGCTTTAACCCGGGTCTGTTCTTCTTCCATATGCTCAAGGGCCAGTTCACAGGCCTTCCCGAGGCCCGCTATATAGGGAACATTTTCGGTCCCCGCGCGTCGCCCCTTTTCCTGATGGCCGCCGATCATAAGCGGGGAAAAATAGGTTCCCTTTCTGATGTAGAGCACGCCGATGCCTTTAGGAGCATGCAGCTTGTGTCCTGAAATGGAAAGCAGGTCGACATTGACCGTCCTTAAATCAATCGGAAGTTTGCCGGCTGCCTGTACGGCATCGCAATGAAAAAGCGCGCCCCTGCTCTTTACCATGTCTGCTATTTCACTGACAGGAAAGATTACGCCGGTCTCATTATTTGCCCACATGATGCTCACCAGCGCCGTGTCATCATCCAGCGTTTCGCGAAGTTCGTCGAGATCTATCCGGCCCAGTTTGTCCACGGAGAGCTCCGTAACCCGATAGCCGTTTTTCCCCAGGTACTGGCAGACGTTCCTCACTGCCGGATGTTCAACCCGGGTTGTTATAATATGCTTCTTATGCGGCAGTGAAGCCAGCACGCCGCGAATTGCCGCATTATCACTTTCTGTTCCGCATGAGGTGAACACTATTTCAGAGGGGTCTGCATTAAGCAGGCAGGCAACCTGCTCCCGCGCTTTTGTTATCGCCTGCTCAGCAGGTTTTGCCAGGTAATGCATGCTCGATGGATTGCCGAACTGCTCATTAAAAAAGGGCAGCATTGCCTCGAGCACTTCAGGGGCTACCCGGGTGGTCGCATTATTATCCACATAAACAGTGCGCATGGTCATGGTTTTGCCTCCTCAACGATAATATCTGCTGATACGAACTCGCGCAGCTTTGACTCAACATATTGTTTCAGGGTGAGCTGGGAGCTGGGGCAGGATGAACACATGCCGCGCAGGGCAACCATAACCCGGTCTCCTTCAATATCAATCAGTTCAATGTCGCCCCCGTCGGCGCGAAGCATAGGTTTAATTTCATTTTCCAGGGTCTCTTCAATCAGTTTTATTTTCTGGATATTGCTCATCTTTTTCCCAGGGGGCTGCACTGCTTCCTGTTTCCGCTCAATGCCGATAACACCGGCAATGAGATTCTCAATCTGCGGGTGACAGCGCCGGCAGCCGCCGCCAGCCTTAGTGAAGTTGGTCACTTCCTCAACCGTCTTTAAATGACTTTCCTTAATCACCCGCACTATCTCATTATCAGTAACGCCAAAGCATTCACATACAACATGTCCTTTCCGGGCCCTGAGGGCTTCCACATCTTCGCCCCGGGAATTGGCGATAGCCGCTTCAAGGGCTTCACGGCCCATAACTGAGCAGTGCATCTTCTCAACCGGCAGGCCGCCTAAATAATCGGCAATATCCTGATTGGTAATTTTTTCCGCTTCTTCCAGGGTCTTGCCAATAATCATTTCCGTAAGGGCGGATGCTGATGCAATCGCGCTGCCGCAGCCAAAAGTCTGAAACTTTGCCTCTGCTATGCGCCCGTTTTTATCGAGCTTAAACATGAGCCGCAATGAATCACCGCAGGCAAGAGAACCTTCTTCACCGACTCCATCGGGTTTTTCAATTTGTCCCACATTGCGTGGATTGTAAAAATGATCCTTTACTTTATCTGTATAATCCCACATACAAATCCTCCTGTCTTAATAAGGATGAGAAGTTATAAGCTTTAAACTATTAGCCGTGTTTTGTCATCTTTTCAAGTAAAGATTGATAGACCTTAAAGTCCTGGCTGCTGAAGAGAACAAATACTACCCGTTCAATACCGGTTAAGCCCGTTACATGTTCAAATACCGCGGAGAGAGCAATCTGCGCTGCTTCAGCTATCGGATAGCCATAGGCGCCGGTACTGATTGAAGGAAACGCGATGGATTTAATATGGTTCTTTTCTGCAAGATTCAGACAGCTGTTATAGACCCCTTTCAAGAGCTCCGGCTCTCCTGATGACCCGTTGCGGTAAACCGGGCCTACCGCGTGAATAACATAGGGGGCAGGGAGATTCCCTCCGGTTGTAATTACAGCGCTACCCGTGGGACAGCCGCCGACTTTTTTACACGTTTCCATAATTGCAGGGCCGCCGGCGCGGTGAATTGCTCCATCAACACCCCCGCCGCCTGCAAGCCGCGAGTTTGCCGCATTTACAATAGCATCAACACGTTGTACGGTGATATCACCCTGATGCAAGCATATAGTTGTGTTATGTATTGTTACCTGCATGCCCGGCCCTCCTTATACCAAACGGTTATAGCATAAAAAAAACACTTTTTGAATTTACCGGCTGTTCAACCCGGGAACAGAAGCGGAACCAAACAAAAAACCGAAAACCGCTCACTGTTGACCGCGTTATCAATGTTTACTTTATATGATTTTTGTTTTATCATAATATATATACCCTTAAAAGATGAAAACTTTTTATGTTTTGCCGGGTTTAAATAAGAGAAAGGCTGTGTCATAATTTTACAGCGCATGCAAAAACCCGGAACTAAGGAGCTGTACCATGAAAAGAAAACATATACTGGTTTTGCTGGCCGTTCTTGCATCCTGCTGGCTCATAACCGGGCAGGCAGGTTATTGTGAGGAGGGAGGCAGTTTAATAGCCAAGGGTAACGGCGTGATTACCTTTACCGGCAATGGGCCGCTTTCAATAACCGGAGAGGGGGCACTGGTAGTCAATAAAAATGCATCGGTAACGCTTCCGGTAAATATCTTTAGAAAAGATGAAATAGAACAGTACATCAGGAAAAATGCCGGCGTTGTCTACCCGCATATAAATGGTTTAACCCTGGTGGATGGTGAAGACCTTGAGATAAGTTTTGCCGGAGCAAATATTGGCGCACGCGTGAACGGCGAGGGGACGGTTGTGCTTAAAGGCTACGGAATTTATTTTGACAGTGCCGGAAATGCAGGGCGGTGGTCAGCAGAGGGAACCAGCATTTCTATCAAGGCTTTAAAGTAATACCTCCTGTAATCTGTAATTAATTGCTCTCCCGGTGCGCAGAATGACTCATAGTACCTTTACGAAAAGGCGGCCAGGTATTACGGTCAGTATGGTTGCCTTTTTTGCAATAATAGTTCTTAACAATAACGCCTATTCCTCATCACGGGTGCAGGTCGCCCCGCCAGCATTAGATAGAGAATATATCGCCTTTTTGCTGGGAACCGTCTTCTTGCTCCCCGAAGTAATTGATCTTACCCTGGCAAGCGATAACACCTTTTCTCTCAGATCAGACCTCTTTATACAGCCCGCCTCAGGAACCTATTATCAGGAAAATTTTTTCCTGCTTCATGCCCAGGGGACAACCGGTAAATTCTTTGACCCGGATTTTCAGGAAGAGATTGAAATTCAGTATGACTTCAGGGTTCGGCCCATGGGTTTCAGTAGCAGGCTGGTTGTCGGAAGCGGAACACGGATTTTTATTTTTTCCAAAGACGGCACTCCCCCTACTCCGGAACGATTTATCTACTGCGGTTCCGGATTTTAATCCTGCTTCCCCGGGAAACGAATAAATGTACTGCTTCTTTTGATACCGTAACGGAAGGATGGTCGTCCGAACTTGTTTCTGTGTGCGTTTACATAACGGACGGCAATCCCCATACCTATCTATATTCCTGCACAAGCCCCGCATACGGGTTGCAATTAAATGACCGCGGCCGATCATTACCTGTTATAGAGGCTGTGGTGATGACTTTTTAAACGTAAGCACTATGGGGTTATATGGGGCAGGGCTCCTTAGGTTTTTACTGGCGCAGTGCCGGCAAACAGTCAGCGTGCGGGAGGCTTTTTCTTCTTCAGCCCGTCTAGAACTGCGTAAGGAATATTCAGATTTCCTCTGCCACTCCCAAGCTCTACTCCCTTAATCATGTTGCCGTGAAAATCACTGCCGCCAGTGGCAACAAGATTATGCCTGCGTGCCAGCTCCTCATAGAGCCTGGTCTGAATCTGATCATGCTCCGGATAGTAGATCTCAAGCCCCTGCAGGCCGAATTCTTTCCAGGCTTTTATCTCGATCTCAAGCTGCAGGTTACTGCAGTTCAGGGTGATCGGGTGGCCCAGCACCGGTATCCCGCCCGCCTGAGCAATCATCCGGATCGCGTCTTTTACCGGGAACCTGAATTTTTCCTCGTAGGCTGGCGCCCCTTTTTTCAGGTAG
>Ga0209777_10006953_pt1 | contig 12649 bp, 8 predicted proteins | sample FrelakmetHBP12HB_FD_187147 | JGI IMG/M metagenome (GOLD analysis project Ga0209777, IMG submission 187147) | Freshwater lake sediment microbial communities from the University of Notre Dame, USA, for methane emissions studies -HBP12 HB (SPAdes)... | ecosystem: Environmental > Aquatic >...
TTCCGTCCGAGAGAGCGTCGGCCTCTGTTTCGATGGCATTCTCGAGGAATTTATCGATTAGAATGGGGCGCTCGGGGGATATATCTACCGCCGCTTCGACATATTTCCGCAGCATCTCGTCGTCATGGACTACCTCCATCGCTCGTCCGCCGAGCACGTAGGAGGGGCGAACCATGAGAGGGTAACCGATTTGTCTGGCGATGACAAGGGCTTCGTCGATATTGCTGGCCATGCCGGATTCAGGCTCAGGTATGCCCATCTCTTTCATCACCTTGCGGAATCGGTCGCGGTCCTCGGCGAGGTCGATAGCTTCGACGCTCGTGCCTAGAATTTTGACCCCTGCCGCCTCAAGCTCGGCCGCTATGTTTAATGGAGTCTGGCCTCCGAACTGGCAGATAACGCCTATGGGCTTCTCTTTCTCGTATATGGCCAGGACATCTTCGACAGTCAAAGGTTCGAAGTACAGTTTGTTAGAGGTATCGTAATCGGTGGACACGGTCTCGGGGTTGCAGTTGACCATGATAGACTCAACGCCCTCATCGCGCAGGGTGAAGGCTGCGTGCACGCAGCAGTAGTCGAACTCAATCCCCTGGCCGATACGATTGGGGCCACCTCCCAGAACCATGACCTTCTTAGCTTTGCTAACCCCCACCTTGTCCGGCGAGTTGTAGGTAGAGTAATAGTAGGCAGCATTTTCCACACCGCTCACAGGCACCGCATCCCATCCCTCGACAACACCCAGAGCAGTGCGCTTGGTTCTTATCTTGGTCTCCGGCACGCCGAGGATCTGGGAGAGGTACTTGTCGGCAAAGCCGTCTTTCTTGGCCTGCACCAGAAGCTTGTCGGGCAGCAGCTTGCCTTTGTATTTCAGTAGCTGCTCCTCCAGTTCGACCAGCTCCTTCATCTGCTGGATGAACCAGGGCTTGATATAGGTCTTGCGATAGAGGTCGTTGACGCTTGCGCCCTTGCGCAGGGCTTCATACATGATAAATTGCCGCTCGCTGCTGGGCTCATTAAGCATGCGCATCAGTTCATTGAGCGGCTTCTTATGGAAGTCTTTGGCGAAGCCCAGGCCGTATCTTCGGTTCTCCAGCGACCGTATCGCCTTTTGGAAGGCTTCTTTATAGTTCTTCCCGATGCTCATGACCTCGCCCACTGCGCGCATCTGGGTGCCCAGCTTGTCTTCAACGCCCTTGAATTTCTCGAAGGCCCAGCGGGAGAATTTGACCACCACGTAATCTCCGGAGGGTGTGTACTTCTCCAATGTCCCGTCGCGCCAGTAGGGTATCTCGTCCAGGGTCAGCCCCCCTGCCAGCAAGGCAGATACCATCGCGATAGGGAACCCTGTCGCCTTCGATGCCAGCGCGGAGGAACGTGAGGTTCGCGGGTTGATCTCAATCACCACCACCCGCCCCGTTTCGGGATCGTGAGCGAATTGAATGTTAGTGCCACCTATAATCTCGATAGCGTCAACGATATCGTAGGAATATTTCTGAAGCAGTTGCTGCAGTTTCGGGTCAATGGTCAGCATGGGCGCTACACAGTAAGAATCTCCGGTGTGCACGCCCATAGCATCCACATTCTCGATGAAACAGACGGTAATCTTCTGGCCCTTGGCATCCCGCACCACTTCCAGTTCCAATTCCTCCCATCCCAGGACTGACTCCTCGACCAAAACCTGCTTGACCAGGCTGGCTTGCAGGCCACGGCTCCCTACAGTGCGCAGCTCCTCTATGTTGTATACCAGCCCGCCTCCGGTGCCGCCCATGGTATAGGCAGGACGCAGCACAACCGGGTACCCGAGTTTCTCAGCGATTCTCTCCATCTCCTCGACGGAGTAGGCTATCTCGCTTTTGGGCAAGGCGATACCGAGGCGCTGCATAGTTTGCTTGAAGATCAGGCGATCCTCGCCACGCTCGATAGCATCAACATTCACCCCAATGACCTTGACTCCGTATTTCTCCAGCACTCCTGCTTTGTGAAGCTCAGAGGAGAGGTTCAGGCCCGTCTGACCTCCAAGATTGGGGAGCAAAGCGTCGGGACGTTCCTTCTCAATGATTCTGGTCATGGTCTCAAGGTTGAGAGGTTCGATATAGGTCACATCCGCCATGCCCGGGTCGGTCATGATAGTGGCAGGGTTCGAATTGACCAGCACGATCTCATAACCCAGTTTTCGCAACGCCTTGCAGGCCTGGGTGCCGGAGTAATCAAACTCGCAGGCCTGGCCGATGATGATAGGCCCGGAACCGATGATCATTACCTTGTTGATGTCTTTACGTCTAGGCATTCAAATCTCCTTCGCTGAAACTTCCCGGGCTCAAGTCACTTCCTGAATATTTCTCTTACTCTGTTTGAGAGACATTGCCTTGTCTTTATACACTACCTCGCCACCGTACAACGTGGCCATCACCCTGCCTTTGAGCACAGCGCCGGCAAGCGGCGTGTTCTTGCCTTTTGAGATAAACTCTTCTGGATTGACCACCCATTCTTTATTCGGGTCGAAGATTACAACATCCGCCACTGCGCCTGGCTTCAGCGTGCCCAGGTCAGACCGACGTAGAAATGATGCCGGCTCATGCGTAAGCCTTGAGATAAGCGTCGCCAGGTCGAGCTTACCTCGATGCACCAGCCCCATCAGGCTGCCCAGCGCTGTCTCGAAGCTGCTGATGCCGAAGGCAGCGGTAGTGAAATCGCAGTCCTTGTCTTTGACAGTATGCGGTGCGTGGTCGGTGGCTATAGCATCGAGAACACCCTCCTTCAAGCCCAAAATAAGCGCCTCAACATCCTCCGCCGTCCTCAACGGCGGGTTCACCTTGGCATTGGTGTTGTAGCCCACAACTGCTTCCTCAGTTAGGGTCAAATGGTGTGGTGTGACCTCGGCGGTAATCGAAATACCCTCCTCCTTAGCAGAGCGGATGAGCTCTACCGAGCCCGCAGTGCTCACATGGGCGATATGAAGCCTTCCGCCGGTGAGCCGTGTCAGGCGTATGTCACGGGCGACCATGCTCTCCTCAGCACAAGCAGGTATCCCTTTGAGCCCCAGCCTTGCTGACACCAATCCCTCGTTCATTACCCCGTCCTGACTGAAGGTGGGGTCTTCGCAGTGGTCTATGATGGGTAAACCCGATTTTTGACTGTATCCCAGAGCGCTACGCATGATGTTTGAATCCATCACGGGGCTGCCATCGTCGCTGAAGGCAACAACGCCTGATGCGGAAAGCTCGCCGAAATCGGCGAGCTCGCTGCCTTCCCTGCCTTCTGTGATACAACCTATCGGCAAGACCCGAACTATGCCTTCCTTGGCAGCTACGCTCTTAATGTATTCCACGACGGCCGCTTTATCTACAGGCGGCTTGGTGTTGGGCATGCAGCAAACCGAGGTGAATCCACCCTTAGCCGCAGCTCGTGTCCCCGTGGCGATAGTCTCCTTTTCCTCGAATCCCGGCTGGCGCAGGTGGCAGTGAAGGTCGATGAAACCGGGGCACACCACCATACCCCGCGCCTGTATTACCTGGTGATTCTCAGGCAAAGGCTCCGCTGGCTGAGTGCTCAGCCAGGCGATTTTGCCCTCTGAGATAAACAGGTCGCCCACGGCATCAATCCCCTGCGAGGGGTCAATGATGCGCCCACCCCTGATAAGCAGATTCCTAGGTTGGTTAGCTAAACGCTTTGTTTTTACCATCGTACTCTACCGTTCGTGGTGAGCCTGTCGAACCATGAACGGCTTCTCATAAACTCGGGACTTGCCCTTCGACAAGCTCAGGGCGAACGGGCACGGCAACCGTACCCCTACATTTTGAATTTTGAAACTGGCTAACCCGTCTCAAGCCGCCCTCTTGCCAGGCTTGAATCCCTGACGCCGAGCTTCATCTTCCGAGTCGAAGATTATGAGATTCTCCGGCCTTATTCGACCCAGCATAAAGCTATCTGCTTTGTAGTATCTCTTATTTTCCACAAGACCCTGGTGCCATTTTGAACTGGCTATATATTGAGGATGTATCTCGTGTTCACAGTAGACGCACCTCAGCGTTAGTGGCTCGTTCGATACTATCTGAAACTCGTGTTTCATGTACTGACTTTCGGTATCCTGTACCGAAACGCATTTTTTGTTCTGGCATCTGACGCCGGTCTCGCGTTTATAAACGGGGTAATCTCTCTTCTGGGCGAAAGACGGCACTTTCCTCTCAGGGATATCGACTGTCTTAGCCCCCAGAAGCAGAGCCAGCAAAGCCATCCTGATCGGCACCCCGCGCACCACTTGTTTGAAATACATACTTCTCGGGTCAGCATCCATCTCGTAGGCAAGCTCGCCGACACGGGGCAGGGGGTGCATAACGATCGTTTCCTTAAATCCCTTTTCTTTGAAAAGTTTTTTGTCTACTACAGGGTACTCCTTATTCAAACCCTCTGACGAAGGCTCGAGCCTCTCCTTTTGCAACCTGGTGACATAGAGGGCATCTATACCCTTCTCCATCTCGATCTGGATACCGACGGCAGGTATATTTGCAAGTTGATGCGGACCGCTCGGCGTTACGTATATAGCGTCCACAGGGATAAGCCCCTTCCCTTCCTCATCTTTGGGCCCGTTGTATCGCTCCAGTCTGCCTGTATATTCAGCGGTCAGCTTCCTTATGACATGCTCCGGCATCTCAAAGCCCGGGCTGGGGCGGAAGTGTATAGTTGCGCCGAACCTGGCCAGAGCGTATGCCAGAGAATGCACTGTACGCCCGTACTTCAGGTCGCCCCATAGAGCGATCTTCAGTCCTTCTAGCGTTTTTCTCTCTTTCTTGAGAGTGTAGAGATCCAGCAAGGTCTGGCTGGGGTGTTCGTGCCCACCATCGCCGGCATTTATCACAGGAACTTCCGCATAGTCAGCAACCACCTTGGCTGCACCCTCCCAGGGGTGCCTGATGACAATGATATCCGCATAGCTTCCCACCACTCTCGCCATATCAGCGATGCTCTCCCCTTTTGCCAGCGAGGTATTCCCCATCTCCGTCACGGAGATGACTCTCCCACCCAACCTGTTCATCGCAGCCTCAAACGACATACGTGTCCTGGTGCTCGGCTCGAAAAACAGGCTCGCCATTATCATGCCCCGACACACATTAGACTGCTCCCTGAGCCCTTCAGCCATTTCGTCCGCCAAGGCGAAGATTGCCTCAATCTCCTGATTCGAGAGGTCTTCTATCGTTATCAGGTCCCTCTTTGCCAGACTTATAACCATGTCAACCTCACTGAGCCTGCATCGCTCCCTGCTTGGCCATATTGTTGATGATTACCACCTCATCCTTGCCATCGGTCTCTTTCAGCCGCAGTTGAACGCGCTCATCTTTAGACGAGGGAATGTTTCTCCCCACAAAGTTTGCCCTGATAGGAAGCTCCCGATGCCCCCGGTCTATGAGCACCGCCAACTGAATGCGCTGAGGGCGTCCGAAATCTATGAGGGCATCCATAGCAGCGCGGATGCTCCTTCCAGTGAACAGAACATCGTCGACCAGAACCACGTTTTTGCCCGTAATCTCTGTAGGTATATCGGTGGGACGAATAGCTGGCGGTGTTTCCAGGTATTGAAGGTCATCGCGGTGCAGCCCGATATCGAGGTTGCCCACAGGAACATCAACCTTCTCCGCACCCTTCATCACCGCTGCAATGCGGTGAGCCAGCGGCACGCCGCGGGTATGCACGCCGATTAAGACCAGGTTATTGCAGCCGCCGTTGCTCTCTAGAACCTCATGGGAGATGCGAACAAGCGCCCGCCGTATCTCGTCCTCTGTCATTATCACTTTTTCAGGCATAAAAAAACCTCCACCTTCAAAAAGGTAGAGGATTGTACTCCTTATTAGATTCGCCGAGGTTGCGGGCTACCATTGCCCCTTCCTTTCCAGCCTCTCGGGGCTGAATTAAAGGCTCAACCTATTTTCTGATATGATAACACCTTATTTTGCAGTTGGCAAGAGTTTTTTGACGAAAATTTTAAGTAGGGGCTCAAATTTTTGAGCCCCTACCGTTTACATTTTCGATTCTTAAGTCTACGCCCCCTTCAGCTTCTTAATCACCCTGGGTAAAACTGGAAGCAAATCGCTGGCGACCATGCCGGCATCTCCCAACTCTTCCTTCACCATCTCGCCAGCAGCGTTGTGCAGATATACTCCGCAGCAGGCTGCATCGAAGGGTGAGAGCCCCTGGGCCAGCATTCCGGCAATAGCCCCTGAGAGCACGTCCCCTGTGCCCGCCGAGGCCAGGCCGGGGTTCGCCGAAGGACTGAGATTCGCCCTGCCGTCGGGCGCTGCGATAACAGTATATGCCCCTTTAAGCACAACTACCTTCTGCCACTCGGCAGCCATCTTTTGCGCTATTTTCAAACGGTCTGCCTGTATCTCAGCGACGGAGAGGCCGGTCAGCCTCGCCATCTCGCCGGGGTGCGGTGTGAGCACTGCCTGGTAGTTCATCCTCTGCCACCATTTATTGGTCTTGGCCAGGGCATTCAGGGCATCGGCATCAACGACAACGCCCCTAGGCATGATAGGAGAGAGGGAGAAGAGAACCCCTCTGGCAAACTCCTGGGTCGAAGGATGCTGCCCCAGGCCACAGCCTATGAGCAGGACATCATACTCCCTGAGCTGCTCTACAAAAAGAGGGGCGGCCTCGGCACTGATAATATTTGGCTCAGCTTCCGCCAATGGCGCATAGGTCACCTCGGTCAGCTTCGCCGCCAGGATCGGCTGAAGACCGCGGCCTGTGGCCAGGGTTACCAAACCGGCTCCGACTCTGGTAGCGGCAGCGCAGGCCAGATATGCTGCTCCGATGTAGTTTACTGATCCCGCAGCCACCATGACCTTACCGAAAGTCCCTTTGTTAGCGCTCAGAGGCCGTTTGGGCAGCACTGATTTCACCCCGTCGGTTGTGATAAGCGCTGTGGTGATGTCATCCGCCAGCTTCGGCTTTATGCCTATGGGGGCCACGATGATCCTGCCCACCCTCTCCTCGCCGGGAGAATTGAAAAGCCCGACCTTGGGATAAGCCAGGGTGATAGTTACATCGGCGGACAGGCAGGCAGGGTCTACCGCCCCGCTATCAGCATCCAGACCGGAAGGTAAGTCCACGGCAACCACCATCAACTGAGAGTGACTCTCCTTGAATTTATTGACAAACTCCAACATTTCCTTGATAGTGCCCTGAAGCGGGCGGAGCTTGCCGGTGCCAAACAGGGCATCAATGACTATTTCGGATGTAGAAAGCGCATCGTTCAAAGCAATTAAGCCTTTGTCAGACTCGGCGTCGGTAAAGGTGAGGCCCCGCTCCTCAAGTAACTTGAGGCTCTTATCACCCTCGGTGCGGCGTTTGTAAAAATAGAGAGTGACCTCAGCATCCCAGTCATAGAGATGGCGGGCAGCGACCAGGCCGTCGCCGCCATTGTTGCCCGGACCAACCAAAATCAATATGGGGCAGCCGGCTACGCTGCCGCCCCTTAGTTTTCTAACCTCCTCAGCTACAGCCAGGCCAGCGTTCTCCATGAGCATATCCATGGAGATACCGGCCTCAGCAGACCTCTGCTCCAGCTTGCGCATCTGTTCACTGGTAACTATCTTCAAGGTACTCCTCCTATCACAGAGGCGATAGCATAATCTCGGGAGTGGGAAAGGCTAATGGCCACATCTGTTATGCCCAGCTTCTGGGCGCGGGTGCGCGCCCTGCCGTGGAGGTAGACCAGAGGGGCATTGCGTTTATTGCGCAGAATCTCGATTTCGCGCCAGGAGACGCCCCTTCTACCTGTGCCCAGCGCCTTCATTACAGCCTCCTTGCCCGCGAACCGAACGGCAAGCTCGGGCACATGGTTGCGACACAATTCAAGCTCCGCATCGGTATATACGCGGCTGAGGAATCTCTCCCCATAGCGGGTTACGGAGCGCTGAATGCGCTCTATCTCAACTATATCCACACCGAGATGATACATCGCCTCAAAATAAAACTTGGGGATTTTTGTGCCTAAAAGTATACCACAAGAAAGGCGGGGGGACTACAGCAACCCACCTGCCCCATAAGTTGACTTTGGCATGGATTATTGCTAGACTGAACGAGGCGCGGAAAGGGAAACCTCTATCAGCAAATAGCTACAAACCACAACTCCTACAACTAAATATTCTTAAGAGGGGTAGAATATGCCAGAAAAGAAGAAACTGGAAGGATTCCTCCCTAAGTATCGAGTGCTGGATCTGGCTGACGAGAAGGGTGCCTACTGCGGCAAACTTCTCGGCGACCTCGGAGCCGAAGTAATAAAAGTAGAGCCCCCGTGCGGGGACAAAACAAGGTTACGAGGTCCTTTTTTTAAGAATGAGGTTCACCCAGAAAAAAGCCTCTTCTTCCTCTATTTCAATACCAGCAAGGGCTCAATTACACTGGACATCGAGGGCCCGGACGGCCAGGAGATTTTCAAGAGGCTGGTCAAGAAGGCTGACGTAGTGGTGGAGAGCTTCCCCGTGGGTTATCTTGCCAAGCTGGAGCTGGATTACCCCAGGCTGAAGAAGATAAACCCCAAACTGGTGATGACATCTATCACGCCATACGGTCAGAAAGGCCCACTGAGTAGCTACAAAGCGCAAGACATCAACATCATGGCCATGAGCGGCTACATGCAGCTTGTGGGCGAGCCCGACCAGGCCCCGCTGGTGCTCGGCGGCGAGCAATCGTTCTATCCTGGCTCGCAGTACGCTGCAGTGGGCACGATGGCTGCCCTCTACTACCGCGATGCCGTCTCGAAAAAAGGCCAGTACGTGGATGTGTCCATGCAGGAGGCCCTGATAAGCTACTGGCAGGAGCAGACGCCGGTCCCCATGTGGCAGAAGACAAAAGAGAATAATACGCGTGTAGGCGCTATGGACGCTATGGTCACGCCCTGCGGCCTCTATCCCTGCAAAGACGGCTGGATCTCGCTATGCATAGTGACTCCACAGGAATGGGATACGCTGTCGCAGTGGATACACGAGGTAACAGGCGACGATGAAGTCCTCAAGCAGGAGTACAAAGGAGGGCTCCTCGACCGCATGCCGGTGCGCGATATGGTAAACGTGCTGGTGATAAACTTCACTGAAAAACTCACCGGACGCGAGATCTTCCTAGAGGGCCAGAAACGTAAGCTGGTAGTTATGCCAGTAAATGACGTGCCCTCCCTTGTTAATGACTCCCAGCTTAACTCGCGCGGCTTCTGGGTGGAGCTAAATCATCCTGTTGTGGGCAAGCTGAAGTACCCCAAAGGCGCGCTCTACAGCGATGCCATCGGGGCACCTACTAAAGCGGCTCCGCTGCTGGGCGAGGACAACGAGAGAATCTACTGCAAAGAGCTAGGTTATTCCAAGGAAGACCTGGCGGTGCTGCGCGCCGCAGGTGTAATCTAGAGCATCAAACCACTTACGCAAGAAAGGGAGGATGAAGCTATGGCCAAGAAAGCTCTCGAAGGCGTTAGGGTCATAGAGTTTGGGCTTTACCTGGCATTGCCTCTGGCAACACGGATGCTGGCCGCACTGGGCGCCGAGGTCATCAAGGTCGAGACCCTCACATCCCTTGATATGTCCTGGTACGGTCCTATGTATGCACCGGGATGTCTCCAGCTAGAATACCGGCCTCTCAAACGCAATGTAACTCTTGATGTCCGTCAGCCCAGGGGCAAAGAGATTATGGAAGAACTAATCAAGAAGAGCGACATCTATACAACCAACCTGGGCGAGGGTTTTCTGACCAAGTTTGGCCTGGATTTCAAGCACGTTCAGTCGCTGAAGAAAGACCTCATCATACTGTGGGGGACAGGTCTGGGCAGCGTAGGCCCATATGGAGGATTCAAGGCTTACGGTAGGCTGATGCAGCATGCCTGCGCCATCTCCAGCATGACCGGTACACCGGATAGCCTCGGCGTAGCCAATATCTCTTACTCGGATTATCACACTTCGATGTTCAATGCTCTCGCATTGATAGGGGCGCTGGAGAGGCGTCGCCGCACCGGCAAGGGCTGCTTCATAGAGTGCCCTATATACGAATCCGGCGTGGTCACTGTTGGGCCTTCCTTCCTGGACTACCAGGCTAACAAGGTGGTTCCTGAGCGCAGGGAGAACAGACACCGCTTCTACGCCCCGCACGGAGCATACCCGTGTAAGGGCACGGACAGATGGTGCACCATAGCAGTGACCAATGAAGAGGAATGGAATGCGTTCTGTAAAGTAATCGGCAATCCTGCCTGGACAAAGTCGCCCAAGTTCGCTACCGCTGCCGACAGGGTCAAGAATGCCAAAGAACTGGACAAGCTCATCGGAAAGTGGACGTCGCAACGAGCTGTTTATGAGGTTATGAGAAGGATGCAGAGGGCAGGGGTGTCAGCAGGTATAGTGGCGAAGGGTGAAGACATGGATAAGAGCCCGCATCTCAAGAGCCACGAATTCTACTATGAGACCGAATTCTATTCCGCAGATTTTGAAAAGCCAGGCATGGAGTGGCCAGTGGCTGGGAAAACAGTCACCTGGAAAGAGCCGGTCTATCTCTCCGATACTCCCTGCATGTTCGGACCCATGCACAAGGTCGGGCAAGATAACAACTACGTCTACGGCAAACTCCTGGGCCTGTCAAAGGCTGAGATAAAGAAGCTAACAGAAGAAGGCGTGTTTAAGTAATAGAGAGTCCAGAGGGGCCTTGCCCCTTTGGCGGGGGTCTGGGGGTGTCCCCCAGTTTCTTCTAAAGTCCCCCAATACTGGGGGACTCAGGGGGTTGATGAGATAGAAGGCAACACAAAAATAAAATCATGACTTAGCAAGAAGGAGGACACTGTATGGCAGCGAAATCGAAGAGGTTGACCAACCCCAAGGCAATCGACATGGAGTGCTTGATGTGCACCAAGGAGGGTGCGCTCAGCAAAGATCCCGGGATGATTGAGGCGCTGGCTGCATATTTCAAGACAATGGGGCTGCGCACAAAGACTGAGGACGAAATGGCGCAGGACTGGAGAGACGCCGGCGTCCAGGTGGTGATTATGAGCCAGACCCACAAACTGTTCGGCTTTAACGAGTTCGAGCAGATACAGGAAAGGCACAACTATATAGGCCAACTTAAGAAAGATTATCCCGATGTCGTCCTCGGTTTCTGGCTCGGTATTCCTATACCCGACTTCGGTATCTGGAGAGCGCTGAAAGAGGTCGAGAGATGCATCAAAGACCTGGGAAGTTTCGGTATGTTCATCACCGGAATGTACGGAATACCCGCCAACGATAAGATGTGGTGGCCGTTCTATGACCTGTGCCAGGATGCCGGTGTGCCCGTTAAGATTACAGTCGGAGCAACCGCCGGCGGCGCCGGACAGGGCGGTGGTTCGATCGGAGGTATGGGCATACGCCTTTCCAGTGAGAGGCCGATCCCCAATATAGATGATGTCGCCGCTGCGTTCCCCAATCTGACCATAATCGGGCACCACTATCCCTTCCCCTGGGTCGACGAGATGACAGCCGTGATGATACACAAGAACAATGTGTACTGCGAGGTGCACGGCTGGCGGCCCAAGTACTTCCATGATAACTTCAGGAGGGAACTGAACACCCGTATCAAGAATAAGATAATGTTCGGCTCCGACTACCCCTTCTTCCCTTATGCCACACTGTTTGGAGACTGGGAGGCGAGTAATTACAAGCCCGAGGTTTTGCAGAACGTATACCTCAACACAGCCCGGAAAGTGCTGGGACTGGAAAAGAAATAGTCGGTTAAATCTGGGTAGGGCGGAGCACCTGCTCCGCCCTAAAATCCTGGAGCAGGTGCTCCAGGCTACTCGTGGTTTTGAGAAACGGAGGCATGTCCTATGGATTTCAGTTTTACGCCGGAACAAGAACGTCTGCGCCTGGAAGTGCGCAAGTTCCTCCAAAAAGAGGTCACCGATGAGAGCAGATTAGACTTCAGGTTCGACCGGCCGTACAGCCAGGATACCTGGAAGCTGCTGCGCAAGCTGGGGGAAAGAGGCTGGCTTTGCCCCTTATACCCCAAGGAGTGGGGCGGCATGGCTGCCTCGCCGCTGGATTACTATGTTATTCAAGACGAATTGTCGTACGCCTTCGCCCCAACCCCCTGCGCCTTAATCGGTGCTATGGTGGTAGGGCCCACTCTTCTCATACATGGAAACGAGGCACAGAAGAAAAAATACCTCCCAATGATAGCCCACGGCAAGGTCGAGTTTTCCATGGGGTATACCGAGCCGGGGTCAGGGTCGGACCTTGCTTCGCTGTCGCTCAAGGCGGAGGACAAGGGTGATTACTACCTGCTTAACGGCCAGAAGATGTTCAGCACCAAGGCCGACTTCGCCGACTACGGCTGGGTTGCGGTCAGGACCGACCTGGAGAACCCCAAGAAACACAAGGGCATCTCGCTGCTCATCATAGACCTTAAGCATACCAAAGGGCTAACCATCCGCCCCATATACAACATGAGCGGATACCATTCCACCGAGGTTTTCTACGACGATGTCAAGGTTCCCAAGGAGAACCTGGTCGGTGACCTGAACAACGGGTTCTACATCATCGGCGCTGCGCTACTCTTCGAACGGGCAGTCACGGTCAGCGGATTCCATCGCGCGCTGGAGCTTCTGACGGAGTACGTAAAGACGACCAAGCGCAATGGCAAGCCG
>Ga0209777_10006954_pt1 | contig 12646 bp, 10 predicted proteins | sample FrelakmetHBP12HB_FD_187147 | JGI IMG/M metagenome (GOLD analysis project Ga0209777, IMG submission 187147) | Freshwater lake sediment microbial communities from the University of Notre Dame, USA, for methane emissions studies -HBP12 HB (SPAdes)... | ecosystem: Environmental > Aquatic >...
TCCCTGGCCTTATCGGGCAGGTGAGGGTCGGCTAACAGCGGCCTGCCCAGAGCAATGAAATCGGCCTTGCCCTCCTCCAGGATGCGCTCGCCAAGCACGGGGTCAATCTTGCCCGCAGCAATTACGGGAACCCTGACAGCTTTTTTAACCGCTGCTGCCAGCGGAACATTGACGCCAGCAGGGTATATATAGCACGGTAGGCTCAAGGGAGACCAGAATTCCAGCCCTGCCGAGACGCTCACAGCATCGGCCCCGGCTTCTTGCAAAAGCACAGCCTGACGGGCAGCGTCATCCGACCGGGCGCCTTTCTCGTAGTCATCATCGCCGTTTATTCTGAATATTAATGGAAGATCAGGACCCACCTTCTGTCTTGACCGGGCTAGAATCTGGCAAGCAAACCTGGCCCTGTTCTCAGTGCTCCCGCCATACTCATCTCCTCTCCGATTTAGAGCCGGAGATAGAAACGAACTGAGTAAACATCCATGACAGGCATGAAACTCGACCGCATCAAAGCCGGCGTCTTTGGCCCGCCTGGTCGCCTCGGCAAAATCCTCCACATAGCGGCCAATATCACCTGCTGACGCCTCCTTGAAGCAGCCTTTTTCTTCCATCCAGGGCAACATTGAGGGAACCACAATCCTGGCGTCTTTGGGGTGCCCCACTTGTTCCATTATCATGCCCAGATGGCACGTTTGGACAGCTATCTTAGCGCCATGTTCATGCACTGCCGCCACAAGCTCCCGCAACCCAGGAATAAACTTATCATCATAGATGCACAGTGAACGAGGAGGACCAGAATCAGGACTTATGCAGGCGAACTGAGTGACTATCAGCCCCACACCACCTTTGGCCCTCTCTACATAGTAGTCAATCATCCGGCTGGTCACCTGGCTATCAGGGCCGGCCAAAGTCGTGCCCATGGCGGGCATGACCAGCCTATTCTTCACTTCCAGTCTTCCCAGTTTCCCGGGCTGGAATAACTTGACTAGCTGCATCTACTTACCCTCTTGGGGGACAGACCGCTGTTACAACTAAGTATAAAGTTGATGATTAAGCCGTTCGTGCTGAGCCTTTCGGCAGGTTCGGGACAAGCCTAGTCGAAGCATGAACGGCTCAAAGAGGTTTGTCCCTCGACCGGCTCAGGACGAACGGAACAAACCCTATTTTCGTAGCAACGACAATGGATATATGTCACGCCAGGTCCTTCACAAGAATGACCAAGCCTTGTATGTCTTCCCCAAGGATCTTCCACTAATCTGTCACTAAATCATTATTGCCAGGAGCTTCAGGTTATCTTTAGTGACACGCTCGTCTCGCTTCTCGATGTCCACTCCTTTTACAGCCGATAGTCCTGCGGCAATTGCCACATGCCGCTGAACTCTCGGCGGAACTTGTCATATTTCAAGCTGTCGGCGTACATGTTGCGTACATCTTCCTGGAAATCCTTTCTCATTACCTGCTCTTTCTCCTTCTTCCACCACTCTTTGGCATCAACCGAACTCGCCTTTCTCTTTTGCCGCATCTGTTGCCGCAGCTCATTGCTCTCAGCCACTCTTAGTTGCCTCTTCTCATCAACTACCACCCCATAAACAGTTCGAGCTACATCAGGTGTAATCCACCCGTATTTCACATCGTTCTCCACCCGGCTGAAATCTCTCTCCAGTGGGTCTCCCCAGGCACCATTGGCATTACCGGCAGAGGCAAACAAATCGCCGTCCTTACACTGAACGTTGGGACTCGGACCCTGATATACTTCTACACTCCCGGCCTTTAACTTGCCTTCTTTGAGCCATTGCCTTATCTCAATGAAATCTGTAGGATAGGGCTTGCCCTCCTTTAGAATCTGTCTCATGTTGGTGTCGTGAGCGAAGCTAACGACGGAGTTCATCGCCGGATAGCCACCACACCTACCCATAGCCATATTGCCCATGCTATTGCCGCTGGCAAAAGCAGCTACGATTAACGATTGCCCCGGGTCAACAATCAGTTGACACAGGCCTATTCCCTGCCCACCTCTGAACCTGCCATGTGCGCAATAATTGGGCATCAGCTTTCTGCCAATATTCAAATTAGTTGGCTGTATGAATTCGCCTAGCTCAGTCTCACCCTGGTCCGGTGCCGGGTTGGGTGCGCAGAAATAGGCAGGCTCACCGTCCTTATATGGAAGTCCACCCGTACTGGCGCAGGTTACCAGCGTCATATCTCCGCCAGCCCAGCGGAATCCGTCAGCCATGACCCCGGCCAGCCCATAAGCGCCGCCATAGGGATCTTGCGGGAAGCACTCCTCCAGAAAACCCCTGGCAAAATAAGCATAGCTCATGCAGGAGAAAATCATAAACATGTAATGAGCACTCTCTGCCAGACCCAGGACCGTGGCTGCAAAGGGGTTCTGCGGGTTAAACATGCTGCCAGGAGGCAGGTTGAACTCAGTCATATACATCAGAGCCGTATTTATAGTAGTGGTATAGGCAAACATCGACAAGGCACCGATAGAGGCTGTCATCCTGACTCCGGACTCATAGGCATTACAATGGAAATCGCCTTCGCTACTCAACCCTTCGACGTCCAAGCGTATCCTGCCGTCAGGGAGGACTTGAAATTCCCCGGGCTCGTGAAGAAGCCAATCCCGGTTAGAGCTCGCCCACAGCTTGCCTAATACACCTTTGTACTTTACCATGTTGAAATGAAGCCAGTGGTATTTACCCGGAATGGCCTGAGCCTTTATCCTCTGTATCAGCAACCTCCTCTCCCGCTCGAGGATCTCTCTCAAGGCCTTCCTGTAGTAATCGACCCCGAACTCCTCCACAATCTTCTGAACCGCATCGTGCAGCGCCACTGCTCCGGCAACCCTCATCTTATCATCCAGGATATTGAATGCGCCTGTCCGAGTCCGCCTTTTCCAGTGCAAGTCCCACCACTTGTGCTGCTTGAAATTGGCCCCTGTTTTAGTGGGCGGATAGGTGAAGCCATCTGTGAAAACGCTGGTGGAAATGGTACCCATGCCGCCGGGCTGGATGCCTCCCACATCCACAATATGGTTCAGGCCCACTGTCCAGCCAACCAGCTCATCTTTGTAGAATATGGGCACCCAGGTGTAATTGTCAGCGTTGTGCGGAGGACCGTAGAGCGCATCATTGCTGGCAAAGATATCCCCCACATTGATGCCGGGATCTTCTTCAAACCCCAAGTCAGCCATAGAACGGACTATGAAAGGGAAAGATTGGACATGGCCACATAGCCCATACGAGGCAGCCACGCAATCTCCCTCCGGGTTTGCCAGCAGGTACAATAGCTCGCCTTGCTGCAAGGACATGGGATTGGCTGAGATCATTTTTGCCGTCTCCCGTGCGTTTATGCAGGCAGCTACCAACCTGAACTGGAACCTCATAAACTTGGCTGGATCACTTTCCACTAGCTCCAGCTTCTCCAGGCCATAAGCATAACCCGTTTCCTTAAAAAGGCGCTCTCTCTCCTGCACTATATCCTTCAATGTCTTACCCTGGTAACATATGCTCATGTTGCCTCCTCAACTTGGATAATGCGCTAATTCTGTGGGCTTTATCGTAGGTGTGGATATAAGGGTTAGTGTGAAAATCTTCTCCCCTTCTACCACAAGCAGGCATTACAAAGAGCTAGAGGCTCAACAATACCAACGGCAAACCAATACTGCCTCAACATATGCCACCTCGATGTCCCAGGATTGAACGGCCTTGCTAGATATTTAGGCCAATAATAACGCCTTGCCTATATGGCTGTCAAGCCGCCCCTGAATTGACTCATACTAAGTTTTACTGAAAGTGGTATCGTTGCCTCATAAAAACTGTTACCGGCGGAGGTGACATGAGAGGTGACATGATAAGAAGCAGCATACTGCAATACACAGAGACAGTGTGAGGGCTTACCTTAACGACGGATCGTCTTTCCCAGCTAGGGTTTAGCGACCCCCAGTTCACAGCCTTTGTGGAAGGCTTCTTTGTTAAGTGCCAAAGCCTTTGCCTTACCCGCCAGCATCTTGTCCAGCTCTGCATCAACAAGCTGAGGTGACACCGCTTTACAGGTGCACACATAAGCTCCCAGGAGAAGCAAGTTAGCCACCTGGGGATTGCCCATTTTGGCGGCGGTCTCCACCGCAGGGACTGGCACAAACCTGATATCATTGCGCCGGACTTTAGTATTCAAGCCGGCGCTCTCTACCACAATAGCACCACCGGGCAGCACTTGGTCCTGGCATGTCCCCAATATGGAAGGCTCAAAGACAATAATTGCCTCCGACTGGTCGAGCAAGGGACTGGCGATCTCTTTGTCCGAGAGAATGACATAGCAATGTGAGAAGCCGCCGCGCTTAAACACTCCGTACTCGGGAAAGTAGAGCACGTGTTTATATTGGTTCATGCCTGCCTGGGCCAGCAATTGGCCCGCCAGGAGCACCCCCTTGCCCCCAATCCCCAACATTATTACATCGTGGATGACTGACGATTCTTTCTTCACAGGCCACCTTCTACCCTACGCGGTCAACGTTTTTGAACTCGCCCACAGGGAACTCAGGGATCATCTTCTCCTCCATCCACTTTAGAGAGTCAAGCGGACTCATGCGCCAGTCTGTGGGACAAGCTGACAGTATCTCCAAGAAGCTGAAACCTACTTTGTCCAGTTGTTTTTGCAATGCCGACTTAAGGTATTTCTTAGTGCGCTGGTAGTTGGCTGGGCTGTTGACCGCCCCACGGGCGCTGTAAGCCACCCCTTTCACCGGGGCTATCAGTTCGGCGATATGAGCCGGGTAGCCACTGGAAGGATCACGACCTCTGGGAGTGGTGGGCGTCACCTGTCCCATGAGAGTGGTAGGAGCCATCTGCCCCCCTGTGGTTCCAAAGCCGGCATTATTTGTCATTATTACTGTTATTTTCTCTGCACGATGCACTGCATTCAAGAAGGGTCCAGCTCCGATAGCAGCACAGTCACCATCACCCTGCATCGTCATTACTACTGCGTTGGGGAGAACTCGCTTGATGCCGGTAGCCACCGCCGCAGCACGGCCATGGGCTACTGGCATGAAATCAATATCGATCATAGCGAAGACAGCTCCATGGCAGCCAACACCCATTATTCCTATAGCCTGGCCCTCTATCCCCATATCGTCTATCACCTCGGCGATCAGCCGCTCGATAATAGGTATATGGCAGCCGGTGCATTTCATCCCCGCCCACGGGGTATAAATATATAATCTAGGTTGCTTATAGACCTGAACCTTATCCATAAAGCTTCTCTATCTCCGCTACAATCCTGTTGGGGAAGATGAAGCCGCCTGGTCCGGCTATATGGCGGGCCAGCATGCCCAAAAGATAGACTTCAGCCCGGCCCTCTACTGCCATCTGAACATCATCTATCAACTGTCCTAGGCTATCCTCCACCACCAAGAACTTAGCCCCCTGTTTTGCCTTTTCATTGATGGACTGGCTTGGAAAAGGCCACAGGGTTATAGGACGAAGCAGTCCCACCTTGAGGCCTTTTGCCCGAGTTAAATCCACCGCCTTGCGACAGGTTCTCGCTGAGCTTCCGTAGGCCACCAGTACCAATTTGGCATCGGCTGCCTGATAAGTACTATAGCGAACCTCGGCGGCTGCCATAGCCTTGAACTTGCGGTCAAGCATCTCCATATGGCCCAGGTAAGTCATATTAGGATTCTGTGGCTCCGGCATGGAACCACGGGATATATTTAGGCCACGGCGCTGGCCATCTTTGCGGTTGGCCTTACCCACCAGCGCCCAATCTTTGGGCGGCACAGGGCCAAAGTCTAGAGCCTTTACCTCCAACGACTCCTCCATATGGCCTATGACAGCATCACTGAGCACGATCACCGGATTGCAATACTTGTCGGCTAGAGAGAAAGCGAGCTGTGTCAGATCGCAACACTCCTGAACCGAGTCCGGAGCCAGTACAATGTTCTTATATCCGCCGTGCCCGCCGCCACGGGTGGCCGAGAGATAGTCCATCTGGGCATTGTGTATGTTGCCTCCCCCAGGGCCTGCCCTCTGTACCAACGCAATCACACAAGGAAGATCGGCAGCGACCATGTCGGAGATGCCCTCCTGCATGAGCGCCCAGCCCATGCTAGCGGTGGAGGTCATGGCGCGGACTCCAGTGACCGCAGCGCCCAGCAGTATCTGTATGGATCCTGTTTCCGACTCTGACTGGAGAAACACGCCTCCCCTCTTGGGCAACTCCCGGGCAAACCACTCTGTGATCTCATTCTGGGGGGTGATGGGGTAACCGGTATAGAAGCTGCAGCCTGCCGCGGCTGCACCAACAGCTACTGCCTCATTTCCTGACATCAATTCTCTATGGCTCATCGCAAACCGTCCAACAGTATTAAAGTATAACCGCAACAGGCTTAGATGGTCAATACCACCAGCCCATGTGGGCAGTCCGTCTTGACAGATGTGCTGTGGAATGATAGCATGTTGTTCAGTTAACGTCGTCTGTGCGGTCTCCATAATACGATATGCTCACAGGGGTATGTATGTTCCAAGAGATACGTGAGCAGATTCAAGGCAAAACTCAGCAATTTGAGCACCGGTTGAAGAATCTCAAGAACGTGGTTGGCCATGGTTGAGGGTGCTACCCAGAGTTATGTATGCGCGTTGTGGTATTTTTGAACGTAGTGATTGATATTGGGACTGATCAAAAATATTCACGTGGTTTTGGTCAATCATCCGGCAAACGCCTGGCTTTCTAGGTGCAGTCGTAGGTATAGAACGGTAGCACAGGTTGGATTGAGAAAGGAGAAGCGTCTGCATGAAGGGTGAAAAGAAGATAAGGTTTCTGCTGACTAGACATCCTTTGGATGGTCACGAGACAGGCTACAATGTCCTGGCCACAGGGCTTAGAGAGCGGGGAATTGAAGTGGTCCTGGGTGGCCACCAGTTAGCTGAGCAAATAGCCGAAACTGCCATTCAAGAGGATGTTGATTTTATCGGCTACCGCATAATGGCAGGAGACCCCATTATCCTGGCAGAAAAGCTGTTCCAGAGGTTGAAAGAGAGAAACGCTGACATACCTATTGTTGTCGGGGGCATAATCCCCCCCAGACTCATTCCTAAATTGAAAGAAATGGGAGTTGTTGGGATATTTGGCCCCGGTAGCTCACTAAACACCATCGCCGATTTCTTGAGGCGTTATCAGCGAATTCCTAAGAACTAGTGTGGGGCCATCGGGCCAGTTATCTTTATGATGACTGGCCCGGTGATATAGCTGCTGCTGAAAAAATTGTCTTTTTTGGCGTTAGGCTTTTTCTTTCAATTCGATTTTTATCAATTTACCGAACGGCCAGAAGTCGTCGCAGAAGGAGGAATGCAATTGACTAAAGGAGAAATAAACAAGATTAGAGATGCAAGAAAGGAATATGATGAGCTGGTAGTCAAGAGTTCAAAGACAGCTCCAGAGGGGGAAACTGAATACAAAACTGACTCTTGGATACCTGTCGACCGTCTCTATACACCGGCCGATGTCGAGGGGATGGACTATCTGAAGGATATCAGCTTCCCTGGCCAGTATCCCTTTACTCGTGGGCTATTCCAAAGTGGCTATCGAACGAGGGGATGGAGCAGGAGGCAAGTGGCAGGCTATGGCACCCCGGAGGAATGTAATCGCCTATGGAAGTATCTGATATCTCAGGGGCAAAACGCATTGACTGTAGCTGCTTCGTGCGGTTTTGGGGGGACTAAGGTATCCTGGGATTCGGACGATGATATGTTGGCGGGATACGGGGGCAAGACTTACACTAAGACGGATACGCTGGCCGATTGGGAAGAGTTACTTGATGGCATTCCACTAGACAAAATCAATGTCCTTTTGCCCACAGACATGTGGATCACCTTTGCCATGTTTGTGGCCGCAGCCGAAAAGAAGGGCTACGAGAGGAGAAACCTTTCAGGCAGTGTAGCCGGCAAAGTCAGGCTGATCTTATATCCTGAGAATAAGGGCAACCCCTATATTGATATGGTGGAATTCTGTGCCAAAGAGATGCCCAACTGGAATGCTTTTTATGTTGATGCTCGAAACGTGAGGGAAGGAGGACTGACCGCTGTCCAGGAAATAGCTTGGGCTATAGCGGTGGGCATGGATGGTATTAGGGAAGTGACGAAGCGGGGTATAGATGTTGATCAATTCGGCCCCAGAATACAGTTCTACATAGATGCCGGCATGGATTTATTTGAAGAGGTGGCCAAGTTCAGAGCACTAAGGCGAATGTGGGCCAAGGTTATGAAGGAGAAATTCGGCGCCAAGGACCCCAGGTCGTGGAGGTTCAGAGCGGGTGTGCAAACCTACGGCCCGGCCATGACCTCTCAACAGCCTTTGAATAACCTGGTCAGAGGCGCTATCCAGTGTCTGGCGGCGGTACTAGGCGGTGCTCAGTCCATATCCGTACAAACCTTTGACGAGCCTCTGTCCACGCCTTCGGAGTTTTCCCAGGTTCTCGCCCTGAGAACAGCACAGATCATAGAGCATGAGACAGGGGTGGTCAATGTAGTTGATCCTTTGGGTGGCTCATACTACGTGGAGTGGCTGACCAACAAATTGGAGGAGGAGGCCCAGAAGATGATAGACAAGCTTGAGGAATTGGGCGGCGCCTGTAAAACTAAGGCGGCATCCTGGTTCTACCAACAGATGATGGCCTCTGCCTCAAGGTACCAGAAGGAGATTGACAACAAAGAGAGAATCGTTGTCGGGGTAAACGATTTTGTCATGGAGGATGATCCATCGCTGGCCCTGTTCGCCCCCAAGATGATACAGTATGATCCCTCCATCATCCAGAGGCAGATAGAGCGATTGAAGAAGATACGCCGAGAAAGGGACAACGACAGGGTGGAACAGGCCAAGAAGATACTCTATGATACATTCAAGGCCAGGGAAAATATTATGCCTCCGCTTATTGAGGCGGTGAAGAGCTATATTACTGGCGGCGAGATAACCAAGGTGCTCATGGAAGCTCGTGGGGAGCAATATGGGCCGGCGCGGGCACAACCATTAGAGTTGGCGCTCTTCACTTACCATTAACCCGCCGGCTGGTTTTCAACCTTCTCTGACACAGCGCCCCGCTGTGTCAGCCACTATTTCATAATCCCAGAAAGGAGCAACTGGCCAACTAGAGCAATTTGTCACTCAGGAGGGGATAGTTATGAAGATGCCGCTGAGCGGTGTCCGTGTCTTGGACTGGACTATCTGGCAGCAGGGACCGGTGGCTTCTGCTATGTTGGGTGACCTGGGCGCCGATGTCATTAAAATTGAGGACAGGGTTGGCGGAGATCCCGGGCGGGGCATGACCCGTATCGCTGGACTGAGCACCAGAATGGCTGCTGAACACAATTTCTACTTTGAGAACAACAATCGCAACAAGAGAGGCATCACCATAGACCTGAAGCAGGAAAGGGGCAGGGAGATTATCTACCGTCTGGCAGAGAAGGCCGATGTTTTCGTGCAGAACTTTCGCCAAGGGGTAGCTCATCGGTTGGGACTAGATTACGCCACCCTGGTTAAATATAACCCGCAGATCATCTACGCTACCGCCTCTGGCTATGGCCCGAAAGGCCCGGACAGCACTATGCCCACCTTCGACCGCATGGGACTGGCTCGCTCCGGCATGATGACCGTCATGGGCGAGCCGGATATGCCGCCTCTTATGATAATGGGGGCCATAGCCGACCAGATGGGCGCCATTATGCTGGCTTATGCTGTGCTGGCTGCCCTGGTAGCCAGAGAAAGGCTAGGAGTAGGGCAGGAGGTCGACGTCTCACAATTGGGCAGCATGATCCAGCTTCAGGGCCTGACTGTGGCAGCTGCCCTGGCATTGGGCCGTCCCTTCCCCCGGCGCAAACGCGCCCAGGAGGGCAACCCATTGTCTAACCACTATCAGTGCAGCGATGGCAAGTGGATTTCGCTGTCCATGCTTCAGGCAGACCGCTACTGGTCCGACTTCTGCCGTGCTCTGGGTGTCCAGGATCTCGAGAAAGACCCGCGCTTTCATAACATGGAGGCCCGTTCACAACATTGTGAGGAATTCATCGCCATCTTGGACAAGGTCTTCGCTACCAAGCCCAGGGATGAGTGGATAAGGATTTTGAAAGAGACGGGCGACCTGATTTACGCCCCGGTGAATGACATCTCGGATGTCACTAAAGACCCCCAGGTGCTAGCCAACGACTACGTCACTGAGTTCGACCACCCTGTCTTCGGCAAAATTAAAGTGGTAGGCCCCCCGATACTTTTCAGCAAGACCCCGGCCTCGCTGCGCCTGCCCGCCCCAGAGTTCGGACAGCACACTGAGGAAATACTGCTGGAGGTAGGGTATAGCTGGGAGGATATCGCCCAGCTAAAGGAGCAGCAAATAATCTGAGATGGAACGCTGACTATGTCATCCAAACCATCTCAAATTACATAACTTGCCAGGGTGCAGGAGCTTTAACGCAACAGCACCCAGCGGGCTAAGGCATTCATTCTTCCTCCAGCTTCCACTCCCATACGCAGCATGGTTCATTCGGGCTTTTGCGGGGGCCGCGTTTCAACATCTTTCCTTTGAACTTGGGATTGCCACCATATTTGGGATTGAGTATTGGCGCTTCTTCGCAACACATCGCTGTCATTCTTGCGATTTGCCCTTTCCTCTCCCATGATTCATAGCCAGGGCACTTCTTGATGGGCATTATGACATGATTCTCATTCTTAATATCATATTCAACAGCGAATATATCACCTTGGGTGTTGTCCGGAGGCAATTGCAGGACTTTCAGGGAATCAAGGACTGTATTCAGTTCAATTTTAGCCGCTTTGACGTACATCGGTGTCATGTGCTCAACCACTTCATTCCAGGCCTCGGACTCGCACTCGTTGGCTGCGTCAAAGCCGTGATGCTTTTCCACTGCGGCATACCATGAGCCAGCCATATCAAGATAGGCATATTGCCACAGCCTCATTATCTTGATGAGGAAGTCCTTGGAGAAGTCCTCCCAGTGCACGTCAGGCTTAAACGGGCCGCTGTAATCATGCATTTCTGGCATCTTACGCTCCTTTCTACATGTTTGGTCTACAATGGCCGAGGTGGAGTTTGTACTATGCTTACTGTAAACTGTGCGTCGTCATATCTTTTCCAAGTTTATTTCGCTCACAGCATGACACTCTATGTCATATACCTGTGCTAGTTTGTGCTCTCTCGTGCACAGCATAGAGCCGTCCTGCTGAAGTGTCAACAATTTGTTCCGACTACACCTCCCAGCTTGGACACAACGTCAAGTAAACTGCGACTGTCAGGTTTCCTTCTTGTAGGAGGGCTTATCTGGCGATGCTTTTGCCAAGCAGTTATTTAGCTTGGAGGGGAGAAGGTTTGCCAGTTCATCAATTGTCCACGGTCCATGCTTCTTGTAATCCTTGTAAACCAGGCTCACCTCCCTTGGCTCTGGAAACAGTCCCACATGTCCTCCAGCGACTGTAAATATTTGGCCAGTTATGTTGGCTGCCTCGTCAGTTGCCAGGTACAAAACAAGTGGTGTCACCAGGTGAGCATCAGGAGGATTGAGCGCTAGGTCTCTTTGCAGTTCGGTCAGCCATCCCTTGGCATGTAGAGCCCTAATATACTGTTCGTACGCTTGTCCCGATGACAATCTGGTTCTTGCTGTCGGGCAAAAAGCATTGCAAGTCACTCTGTACTCTGCCATATCTCTGGCCATTGCCCTAGTCAGGCTTATTATCCCTCCTTTTGCAGCCGCATAGCCGGTTCCGCCGAAGATGCCCAAGAATGCATAAGAAGCAACGTTTATAACTCGGCCATTCCTCTGCTGTGCCATAAAGGGGCAGGCATGTCTACAGCAATTGAACGTCCCGTTGAGATGAACATCTATCACATGACGCCAAGTTTCCAGAGGCACATCTACTATCGAGCCCACCTCACTGATGCCAGCACAGTTCACCAGAATATCAATACTACCAAAGTTGTCGACGCACGTCTTGATAAGTCTTTCAGCATAAACAAAATCAGCCACTGAACCACAATCGGCCACAGCAACCCCACCTTTGGCCCTAATCTCATCTACCACATCATTAAGTGGCTTCAAATAAGTGCCGGGCCCATCCGGTCCTGACCCAGAACCATTGACCACCACACGTGCTCCTTCTGCAGCTAGCGCCAAGGCTATCACCCTGCCAATCCCGTGGCTGGAACCAGTTACCACTGTGTTCTTGTTCTCTAGCCTCCGACCCATTTCTTTATCTCCCTGCCTTCTTGGTTTCTAATGTTTTGTCCGCCCATAACCAGCACAACCGCTATGTTTATTGGCATATCGAAGCAAAGGCATGACAATTTAGGCCTGCAATGAATACTTTAGCCAGGATTTCCCATTTCAACTCGCGGATGAGGCAATCATCATCGCTCCTCGGTCCTTGTACCAATGATATGACCACTGGCATCGGATTGTCAAGCTCGCTCAGGGCCAGGTAAAGCCTCTATTTGCGTTAAGACTGCTCTTTAGTTACCACATGCTCCACCTTCGCGCCACACCCAGGGCAATAGGTGTGGCTCTTCCCTAACCTGGAATTGCATTTAGGACAAGAAACCTTAGTTCGCGATTGCGGCGGGTCATCTCCAGACTGGCGTGTCCCA
>Ga0209777_10006955_pt1 | contig 12645 bp, 9 predicted proteins | sample FrelakmetHBP12HB_FD_187147 | JGI IMG/M metagenome (GOLD analysis project Ga0209777, IMG submission 187147) | Freshwater lake sediment microbial communities from the University of Notre Dame, USA, for methane emissions studies -HBP12 HB (SPAdes)... | ecosystem: Environmental > Aquatic >...
GAATCTCATCGTCAAAACGCTCCAGTGTCGCCAGATGCATCCCGAAAGCGTCCTGCGAAAATAAAAGCTGATCTTTATCCAAATAAGTGAACATGGAGTCCGGCCAATGAATCATGCGCGTCTCCATGAATGTCAATTCCATATTGCCTAAGTTCAGTGCTTCCCCGTCTTTTACCGGTATAATCTCATGCCGGTCATGAAACAGCTCCTTCAATGTTTTTACGCCAATTGTCGAAGCGAATACTTTTTTAGGTTTGATCAAATCAATCACTTCGGGCAGGCAACCGGAATGATCCATCTCGGAATGGTTGGAAATAATATATTTTATCCGGGAAGGATCAACAACAGAGTTAATGCGGGAGAGCATTTCATCTTTGAACGGCGCCTTGACCGTATCAATAAGCGTAATCTCATCGGCCATCACCAGGTACGCGTTATAGGTGCTGCCATGAGGCGTTGTGTAACCATGGAAATCACGAATTGTCCAATCAATGGCGCCTACCCAGTAAACATTATCGGTAACTTTTGTCGCCGAATAGATATTCTTCATTATCCCACCTCGCGATTTGTATCGAAAACATAATATAATTTCTAATCAGCTCTAGTCAATGACTAGCTTAAATCATTTTAGCACCCGCGTCAAAGGCCGCCAGATTAAGTTTGCGCATATCCGCGGACATGTCTTTGGCTATTTCTCTTTCAAATGAGTGGCGATCAAACGGCAACATCGCTGTATTAGCCAATGCCCCGATCAGGACAATGTTGCCCAAGACAGGATTGCCCAGCTCAACTGCCGCGCCTGTGGCATCAATTAACCAACTGTGTGTGGTTAATTTCTCCAAGGCCGATTCAATTTCATCCAAAGATGGATAAACAAAATCGCCGGTTATGACCCCGATGGGATAAACCACTCGGGAATTGGACAAAACCGCGACAGCGGGATTGCCATACTTGACTAAGACCCGGAGAGCTTCCACCGGCTCCAATGCGATAATTATGTCGGCCCTGCCCTGCGGAATTTGCGGGCTCAAGGCAGATTTGGACGATATGCGCAAATGGCTCATCACCGATCCGCCGCGCTGGGACATCCCGAAAGTCTCACCAATCGTAACAAAATAGCCCGCAGATACCAGCATCCCGGCCAACACGCGGGAAGCCAGAACATTGCCTTGCCCACCGACGCCGGTAATAATAATGTTCGTTGGATCTTTCGTCAAAAGCTTTTTCACCTAGTTCGTTGCCTCCGTTCTCATTATCGCCTTTTGCGGACAAATCGAATAGCAGACGCCGCAGCCGGCGCAAATTACTTCGTCAACTGCCGCTTTCTTTTTTATCCGATCCCAGGTCAGAGCGGGACAGCGGAAAATCCTCGTACATAAACGATTACAGCCGCAATTTTCGCCGAGGCAGAGTTCTTCGTCCACCTGCATCAGATACTTCTTTTTACCTTTCTTTTCGGGACTCAAAGCGCAAATTTGCCTCAAAATCAATACTTTTAAAGATCCGCTTTCCGCCATAAAAGAAGTAAGCGTTCGGCTTGTACCTTCTAAATCAAAAGGATCGCTGATAGCGACTTTCGCCCCTATTGCCGAGCAAATTTCAGCAATGTCAACGTCCGGAACAGATTCACCCATGGCGCTTACAGCTAAACCCGGATGGGGTTGAAATCCGGTCATTGCCGTTCCGGCGTTATCCAAAACAATGAAAGTTATGTCCGCCCGGTTATGCTGGGCGTTGATCAGCGCCGGAATTACCGCGTGATAAAAAGTGGAATCGCCGCAAACCGCCAGAATAGGTTTATCTAAACCGAAAGCACTAAGTTTGGCAAACCCGCTGGCCAGGCCTGTTCCTGATCCCATGGAATGAAGAGTGCGCACCGTATTAAAACCGATGGCCGGAAAAAGAGCCGCCATCGCATAGCAACCTATATCGCCGCAAACAAAGCCCCCGCGGCCGTCTAGTTGCAGTGCGGTGTTGATACTCCAAAACGAAGCACGGTGCGGACAACCCGGACAGAAGGTCAACTCACGATCAGGAATTAATCGCGCAATTTTCTTAATCTCTTTCATATAGCTTTCAGTCAGAGATTTATACTGGACTTTCATTATTTTACCAAGAGCATGAACAACAAGATCGGGATTCAACTCTCCAACCGAAGGCAATGTCCCATCCATTTTCCCATAAAAAGTCTTAATGCCAATTTCTTTAAGCATACCAGCGGCTACAATCTTGACGTTCTCTTCCAAAAAAGGCAGGACTTCTTCCACGATCATAATCTTATCTGTTAAGCGTAAGTATTTTTTTAAAAGCTTCGCCGACAGAGGCCAGGTGCAACCAAGCTTTAAAATCCCGACACGTTTCTGCAAACCCAGCATGCCGAGAGCTTCCCGGCTGTAAAGATAACAAACACTGCTGGTGATTATAAGAAGTTCCGGATGCCTGGGGCCGGAGTAACTGTTAAATGGGCTATCTTCAAAAAGCTCTACTGCTTTTTTTAATTTTTTCTGCTGGAGGGTGTGTTTAGCGACGACGGGAGTGCTGATTACCGGTCCTCTTAATGGGTCTGTAATCAAACCGTCGTAAACAAAGCGAGCGGCTCTGAATTTATTTGGCAACTTGCCGCAGATAACATTGCCGCTGGCGTGCGACATGCGCGTCACGGAACGTAAAATGACAACATTCCTGATTTTTTCCGACAATTCAAACGCCCATTTGGTCAGGTCTTTGGCTTCCTGAAAATTGGCCGGTTCCAACAGAGGAATTTCCAGCATCCGCGCGAAGTACCGCGATTCGCCTTCGTTGACGCTGGAAAGAGCGCCCGGATCTTCACAGGTAACCAGAACTATACCGCCGCGCGTTCCGGAAGCAGTGAGATGCAATAGAAAATCGGAGGCCACATTGACGCCGTTTTGTTTCATCACGCACATCGAACGCAAACCGGCAAAGGAAGCCGCAGCCGCTACTTCTAGAGCTACCTTTTCATTTGTCGACCACTCCACATAAAGTTTTCTTTCCTTAGCAACAGCGGCAAGGGTTTCGATCACTTCTGATGAAGGTGTCCCCGGATAACCCGTGGCAACAGAAAGCCCGGCTTCGAGCGCGCCCCGCGCGATGGCTTCGTTACCCATGAATAAAACCTCGGTTTTGGCCGTACTTAGTAACTTGGACATGATTCTACCTGCATTCTTTATCAGAAGCTTTATTTTTCAAAAACTTTTGCACTATGGGATCATGGCGATCCAGATATAAAAGATTTTTTGTCGATCCGCTTTTTCTTATAATATTTTTCAGCGCTGTATTCTTTTTTTCGATCGCCGCTTTTTTCAATTCCTGTAAACTATCCGCCGGGGCTTCCCGGATTTCCAGTGCTCCGTTCTTTACAGCAAGCTCGACCAATTCTTTTCCCTTCGCCGTCCGCACAATCAATTGATTCCAGCGTCGCATTTCTTCCCAATCATTGCCAAAGCGCGCCGAACCTACCGAGATATCGGCATACTCTGCTGTGCTGTCTAAACAATAACGGCAGGATTCCCGAACACAAGCTTGCACATCATCAAAAGGAACTGCCCGTATACCGTTATTAGTGTAAAGCTCTAAAATGTTTTTCCCTGCCGGAATATCCATGCCTTTTAGTGAATTCAGTGCTATACTATTTTGAGCGAGCAATTTAGTGAATTTTTCGGCGGAAAGTGTCCAGCCGCAATACAAACCGATGACCAATTGAAGTTGATTAATTTTACCGGATTCATCTTCTTGAGGACGAGTTTTCATTTTGGCCAGCGCCAGCGCCTGACACGGCGTTGCCACAACGCCTATCTGGCCCGACTTATCATTAACCGATTGATTAAAAGCGGCAACTGTCGGCGATACGGTAAATTTGCTGCCTGCGTTGTTTCGCAGGGCCGCCTTTTCGTTCACCACAGTGCCTTTTGGTAAAAATTCTTGGCTGCAGGAAGAGACTATCGCCGAATCGATCAATCCTTCGGCCAATGCTAATTCCATTAGTGCCGTTACAGTTCCCCCATGCTGAGCTGAGGCACGCAAACGGGAATCGGCCGCCCGGGAAAAATAATAGCTTTTCACTGCACCAATTTCCGGCGTCAGGTCATCGGAATTGAAAAGAAGCTCGCGCAATGCGCTGAGGTCAGTCGGCGTTCTTGGACAAAAAGCATAACATTTACCATCTTCTAGATCACAATAATGCAACTGCACTGTCCGGTCATGATATATAACTTGATAGGGGCAAAGGCCGACACAAGCGCCGCAACCGGTGCACAATTCTTCTTCCAGCACGCCTTTTTTTAACAATTTTTGGCTGCTTAGCTTTTTCGCCCGAAAAGCCATTCGAACCGCCTTAATAGAGTTTTGTTTTTATATATCATTACAGTTCTTGAGGCAAGACAATGATAAAAAGGGTAATGAAACCTGCTTCTGATAGCGATTTCTGGAGGGATTGTAAAGAAAAAACGGATCACGGGTATGCTACCCTCCGCTTTGCGGGATTGTTTAACTAACCAATTCCGATGCGCTATGCTTTCTGAATTGGAGTCTCACGAATAAATTAATGTTGCAAAAGTTTTCGGAAGGTTGTTGACATCCTTGCGTTCTTGTATTATGTAGCCGCTGAAAAATTGTTCCCCAGTAGCTCAGTCGGTAAGAGTCCCGCGTGGCGGGATTAACCGGCAAAACCGGGGAGTACGATAAGTAACTTCGTTCTTTTAATTTATGTTCCCCAGTAGCTCAGTTGGTAGAGCGGGTGGCTGTTAACCACCATGTCCGTGGTTCGAGTCCGCGCTGGGGAGCCAGTTTAAACAGGAAAGCCCTTTGGCGATTAAGTCAAAGGGCTTTCCTGTATGTAAGGCTTATAGTTACGTCATCAAGCTAAAGCGGCGTGTGCGACAGATAAGGGAAGAAAAAGAGAGGCTGTTTCGCGCATCCGCTTCGGCACTTTATTGAGCAAGAACATGTCACCGATAATTCTCATAGTAGTAAATAAGTTAGTGTTTATGGATTAGCGGTTCCGTATTTTCGAGAGATTCTTTCGCATTCTGAAACAGCATCAGGGTCATTGGGGTGTTGGTTTTTCCAAAGATTAAGGTAATACTGCATATTTTTCTTATCCACTGAGACTTCGCACACTATTACAAGTGCTCTATAAATGTCAGAGTCTAAGCTCATTTCCTTGAAATCCTTATCATGTGGGATGCCCAGAGCTTTTTCTAATAGCGATCTAGCGTGAATTAGCTCTTTCTTGGCTTTTTCCTCATGGCGGCTACCGAGTAATTCTTTTCCGAGCCTGCTGCGAGCATACCCAGACAGGTAGAGTAATTTTCGATTGTCAGGCAATAATTTCAATCCTTTTTCGGCAGCAGTTGCTGCTCCTGTCCATTCTTGTTCTCTTATCTCCATTTGACACCAATGCTCGTACATTTCAATCTTTGTAGACTTCAATTGCCACGCGCGGAGAAACTTTTCCCTAGCATCTGTAATACGTGGAGGTTGCCAAGATTTGTAGATTTTTCCCAGAACACCGATGAGGTCAGGATTGCTGGTAAACTTATCTAGTGCATTCTGGAGCAAATGTTCGGCCTCTTGATATTTATCCGCTCTCTCCAGGAAAAGTGCTTGCCGAATAATCGCACCCACAGCACCTCGCCCCGTTTTTGGTACACCCTCTTGTATGATTTTACAGGCTTCCTCTATGCGTCTGAAGGTGTCATCTGTTCCATACACGTCATGTACTAACATCTTTGTGTTAATATTAACATCGAATCGTTGTTCGCCTTCGATTAATTTGGGCTTGGGGATAAGAAAAAGCCGCTGTAACTCCTGCAAAGCAGCGGTTGCCACATCGGCACTGAGACCTGATATTGACTCAATCTCCGCAAAAGATGCTGCATGTGGGCAAATTGATGCAGCAAGCAATATTTTGCGGGCATTTGCCGTTAACAATTCACATTCACGCCCAAGAGCATATCGCCTTGCTTCATTCCCAGTCCTAGTCTCCCAAAGATTTATGGCTTCAGCAACTGTACTTACGTAAGGCACGAAGCGTATTAAATCTTCAATGTACAAAGGCGAACCTTCAGTCGCTTTTACAATCCGTTGAATAATTTTCTTGTCAAAAGCTACTGGATCGAGTTCCATCAGTTGACAACGGGATAGAATGAATTTCTCGGCATCTCGTTCACCGAAGCCAGTGACATGGGTAGTTGTCCCTCCCATACCAAAGATAGTTCTTCGAGAAGTAAATAGTACTTTAGAGATCGTTTTTGGTAGATCGAGGCTAAAGAATTCGATAGCATCTTCATTTTCGCTTTCTAAGCTATCAACGTCATCAACAACTATAAGCGCTGGAAACTCGTCCAAAAGCTCCAGAGTTCTCTTTCTCTTGCTTTCGGTAGGATACTGCACTTCCTCTATCCAGCCATAACAAGTAAGAAGGCGAGCAAACACGGAATCAAGATCTATAAAGTCGGGTTCTGAAGCAATTACTGTTCCTTCTAGGAATTTTTTCTTCTTTGCGGTAAGCCAAAAGACGGTCTGATATGGTTGAGGAGCCTTGAACTTTACATCGACAGCGAAGTTGTACGCTAGTGCGGATTTCCCCTTACCACCCTCTCCCGCTAGCGCCCATCTGCGACTTACTGGGTCATTGAACCATTCCCATAAATCCCTCATTTCTATATCTCTACACACAAAATCAACAACGATAGATTCTTTAGGCGGAAGCTGACTTTCAAGAGGTTCTCTTTGCAGGTCGGGAGATGTCTGGCCTAGTAGTTTATCTATTAGCAATTTGACCTTCGATGCATCCTCAAAAAGGTTTAACCTCAACAATACACGCCTTGCATTGTCAAGTAGCATAAACGAATCCTCACGCGAGAAATCTTCTTCAGATGGATGAGATAGTGGATCGCGTAGATTCTTGATCGTTCTGATCCAGCTAAGTAGCACTTGCTTCTGTTTCTTTTTCTCCGTATCACTATTGCCAGTCTCTGTGTGGCATAGAAGTGTATAATGAACATCAAACAGATTGAAGAAATGGTTTACAGAAAGAAGATCAAAGTCATCAGTTATAGGAGTAGTGAGTTCGCCAGATTGTCTTGCCGCACTAGCGTTCTGCTTAATCTCATCCCATTCCTTCGTGAATGGAGCACGCAGTTTATCCAAGTAGTCCGCAGGAAAGGCTTGACATAGGGCTGAGCGCAAGAAGCGTACGATTGCATTTCGATATACACGTTGAACACCTTCGTAACATAGGACTGAGTTGTCTTGCGTCATAAACTTACCTCTCAAATATATTTGTGCGCAGAGGTGATTTGCCAAAGTCGTTTACGTGTAGATCTTCGCAATTCAGAGTTTAGTCGCTCAAAACTCCACCACCACATCCTTGCCGAACTTCAGGCCCGCTACTTCGGCGGCAAGGCGTATGATGGTCATCTTCAACACGTTGTTGAGGTTTGTGGCGACTAGCCAGCCTCCCGGCAAGGGCTCGCGCATATCGCGGAGGTCTTCACGGTCTGGGTAGAGTTCTTCCGGTGTCCTGGCGATATAGCGACGCTTTCGGCCTTGGGCATCAGGGTGCTGTGAGCAACGTTCCAAGAACGATGGGTCAGGCTTGGCGAGTTCTCGAAGGATGATGACCATCGCGTCCTTGGCGTTGTGATAAGAGTGCGATCTGCCGAGAAGCACGAGCTTGCCGCTGCGGTGGGATTCAATGGTTGTGCGCGAGGACGTTGAACCAGGAAAATCCGCGCTGGTTGGCTGCGTTGAGCTATCGCGCTGCGTTTCAACAATATTTGGTTTACCCAGCCCGGCGAGAAATTTCGCCACATCATCGGCCTCGGGGCGAACGCCCGCCTTTGATTCCACGGCACCCGTCAACATCTCCACAAGGAGTTCGTCGCCCTTTTCTACTAATTCGCGCCATGCTTCTGGGATAGCGGCTTTGGCCTGCGAACGGCGATTGCGGCTACGATATTCCTTTCGCGCAGCCTCAATCGCCTCCCCTGATTCAACTCTGGCGCGTTCGAGATAGCGGTGGAGTGTTTCCGCTGCTTCAGAGGGAGGACGCTCATATAGATCAAGCTTGTAAACGCGCCGATCCTCGTAGCTGCCTTGTTCTGCGGGCAGGTAGAAACTCCATGTTCTACCGTCGGTCAGCACGACAAAGGGAACGCCAGCGTGAAAGGCGTATTCGAGTGCCTGACGCACTGCATCCTCGGCTTTGCCGGGCTGTTTGACCTCAGTGAACACCGCCGGCTTTGAGGGAGGATGGCAAAGTGCGAAATCGGCCCGCCCTTCGCCTGTATGATATTCAGGCCAGACGATATTGGTGTCCCACGTATTCCAGCCGAGTTCCTGGAAAACGCGCAAGACAATTCCTTGGGAGATTGCCTGCTCGTTCGGAAATTTTCCTTGGCGGAGGCGAGTCATGATGTCAGCGAGGGCAGTTTCGAGTGACATAGGATTTAGCCTTTCATTTGATAAGGTATTTCCCGTCAATAAGCGAGAAAGTATACGGGGGTCTGTTTTTGCTTGTCAAGGTATATCTTTCATCGAAGCGCATGCTCCGTCTCAGAAAGAATTCTTTACTTGGCTTAGCTGTGTCCGTTAGATCAAGTTCTTATTTTTACACATAATTTCTTCCGCTAGGTTGGATAAAATAAGTGCCTCTCCCTTATAAAGCCAGTTGTGAAATTCGTCTAATATGGGGAGCCAGTTTAAATCAGGCTGTGATATTGAAAATATTTCACAGCCTTTTTCTTTGAATAACTTTTAAAAAGCCGGCCTAAATGGTTGAGCTTTTCAAGAAAAAGTAATAGACTTAGATTAAACATCAGGAGATTGCACTATGAGAGACGTGGTCATTGTTTCGGCCTGCCGCACAGCAGTAGGCACATTCGGCGGAAGCTTGAAAGATTTAAACGCGGCAACACTGGGAAGTATTGTGATGAAAGAAGCGGTCAAGCGCGCGGGTATTGATCCGGCTACTATTGATGATGTCCGTTTCGGCTGCTGCCTGGAACCGGTAGATACACTTAATGTTGCCCGTGTCGCGGCGCTCCTGGCCGGAATTCCCGAAAGCGTCACGGCTGTCACTATGAATCGCGTCTGCATATCCGGCATGGAAGCCGTTCTTTCCGGCATGGCCATGATTCAAAGTGAAATGGCGGATATAATTCTGGCCGGCGGAATGGAACACATGTCCGGCGCCGCCTATTCCCTACCGGGAGCCCGCTGGGGTTACCGTCTGCAGGACCAGGTTCTTGTAGATAATATCATCCACATACTGCATTGCGGCTCATATGTTATGCCCGGCCCGGAAAAAGGCCCGCTTAAGGAAGGCGCGCTCATCGACATGTACAGAGGCAAACCCTACATAATGGGTGTCACCGCCGAGTTTGTCGCCGAATTATATAAAATCAGCCGAGAAGAAATGGATGAGGTAGCGCTGCGCAGTCATAACAACGCCGAAAGAGCCACGCTGCAGGGAGATTTCAAAAAAGAAATAGTGCCGGTGGAAATACCACAGAAAAAAGGCAAAAAGCCGTTGATTTTTGATAAGGATGAACATTTCCGGCCGAACCTGACAATGGAAGAATTGAAAAATCTGCCGCCCGCGTTTGTTCCTAAAATCGGCAAGGTTACCGCCGGTAATGCCTCGGGAATCAATGACGGCGCGAGCGCGATGGTAATCATGTCGGCGCAAAAAGCTCAAGAACTTGACTTAAAGCCTCTCGCCCGGATTACAGCAGTGGGACGCGGCGGATGCCATCCTTCGGTGATGGGTTTAAGTGTTGTTCCCGCCGTACGAGATCTGGAAAAAAGATCCGGTTTGAAAGTCAATGATTTCGAACAAATCGAACTTAACGAGGCCTTCGCGGCGCAATATCTCGGTTGCGAAAAAGAGCTGAAAATCAAACGCGAAATTACCAATGTTAACGGCTCGGGCATCGGTCTTGGCCATCCGGTCGGCTCCACGGGCTGTCGTATTATGGTTACGCTGATTAATTCCATGAAAAAACGCGGCAAAACGCTGGGAATGGCCACGCTCTGCGGCGGCGGCGGGGTTTCGATGGCGTGTGCCATTGAAATAATATAAACAATCGCTTCCACAAAAAACCGGAAATTTGTTTTAAAAAAAATATCAGCAAATTTATTCCACAATTCCCATCAGCGGCTGTTGCCGTTTTTTTCTCTAATAACCTCGTCATATTCCGGGATAACTATGCCCTGGCGCACCATAATCTGATAAATTCTTTCCGCTTGATCCTCTACGTATCTGGACTCACCATTTGGCTTTAAAAGGCGGGGGTTGGGTAGAATTGAGGCCAATCTTGCCGCTTGACGGGCTGTCAATTGAAAAGCATGTTCCCCGTAGTAATTTTGCGCCGCTGCTTCAATGCCAAAAACTCCATCGCCCCATTCGACGACGTTCAGATAAAGTTCGAGAATTCTTCTTTTGCTTAATTGATTTTCTATCCGCCAGGTAAGTATCGCTTCCTTGAGTTTTCTAATGGGGTCCTTATCCGGAGAAAGATATAAATTTTTTGCCAGTTGCTGGGAAATAGTGCTGCCGCCCGCCTGAATTTTATTTTTTTCGATATCTTTTTCCAGAGCTTTTTGCATTGCTTCGAAATCAAACCCATCATGCGACCAGAATTTATGGTCCTCCGCGATAATTACAGCCTTCATCACATAAGGAGATACTTCAGAAATCGGCACCCAGATTTTCTGAATTTTCTTCTTTAACTTCTTTTGCTGCCAGGTTCCTTCTCTGTATTCCATAAAAGCGGTTTTGCCGGGGTTATGGTTTTTCAAATAAGCCACATTGGGATAAAAAAGATAGCGTCCGACATCAACGGCAAAAATAATCGCGAAGAAAAATAATACTACTAAAAAAACTTGCTTCCAGATTCTCATAATCATCCTTAGTCGCAATTCTGACGAGCTTTCAATCCCGCGACTTGGAATCCCTCGGCTCCGGTAACCTAAAGGTCATCTGCGACCGGAGGGGGCTCCACTAAACTTTAAATTTTTGAGAGTCGTTTCCTATACCTTTTTATCACATATTGCAAAATAAATTTGACAGATAATTTTATTTTTAGTATGTAACTGCCCCCAAAAGTTAAAGATACGTTGTCGGCAAATAATCTTCGTTTTCTTTGCAGCAAATTATCTCTTACATTCCGGCACTTATGAGTCACCTGGAGACTTTTGTGTGTCTTTAACAAGAAAGGGAGCCGCATGCTAAGAGGGAGTAATTTAATGAGAAAATGGCAATTTTTTGTATTTCCCCTATTTTTGTCGTTGTGTTTTATCAACAATTCATTGGCTAAAGAATACACAGTAAAAACTGGTGACAGTTTAAAAAACATATCCAAAGAATCCGGCATCAGTGTAAAGGAAATCAAAGAAGCCAATAACCTGACGAAAACTATACTTCAACCAAACCAGATTTTAATCATTCCCGAAAAGTGCTCTGCAGTTTCTACCGCCGGGCCGAAACCGCAGGTTAAACGCTCTGTTTATTACACTGTCAAAAATGGAGATACCCTGTCTGGAATAGCCCGAAAAACAGGAGTTCCCGTAAAACAAATAATGGCTCTTAACACCATTCACCCGAAAAGTTTACGCATTGGCCGGAAATTAGTTCTGGCCAAGTCAACCCGGCTTTCAGAAAATGAACCTATAGATGAAGATGATAAGGATATTGAAGATGATGAAAACGGCGGGGAAAAAGGTGATCTGGCCCAATTGGAAAAGGAACAGCAACAGCATAAAGAGCTATTGGGGAAATGGCGCAGCCCCGATGAAAGACAATTATTCGTTAAAGTGGCAACAGGCTTCTTGGGCACACCATATAGATTAGGCGGTTCCAGCCTCAAGGGAATTGACTGTTCCGCTTTCGTTCGCAAGATTTATCAAATTTTCGATATAGATTTACCGCGTAACGCCCGCGCGCAATCTAAAGTCGGCAGGAGCATCGACCGCGAGGAATTGGAAGAAGGCGATCTCGTTTTCTTCCGTACACGCAGACCTCTGGGACATGTAGGAATTTACATCGGCAATAATGAATTTGTCCACGCGTCTTCTACAAGAAAAGTTGTCCGCATTGACAGCATGGATACACCCTATTTCCAAAAAAGATTTCAGCGCGCTGTCAGGATAAAAGGGTTGGATAACGAAGGAGCGTAAAGCCGGGCCATCATAATTTTCGATATCCCGGATATCTCTGCTACCCTCCACCTCTGGCGGGATCAATTCAACTAACGTTTCAAACTTCACTGCGTTTATTTTACCACAGCGCTACGCGCCTGGTATAATTCGTCCAGCAAACTTCAGTACACTTTGTTTCCGAAGCTTGGGTCTCATTATCAGCGAGTTTCAACGATTCGGCTTGCAAATTTCAACGCACTTCGTTTTTGAAATTTGAGTCTCACAAAAGTGGCTGGAGAAAGACGCTCTTTTTATTTTTCTCCCAACGGGTTTTTGCCAGTTGATTATCCGTCAGGTTTATTATATAAATTTACCTCTATTAGCTATTTGATTTGCTTACGGCTTCGTTTAAATAGCGTGGCAACACTTGACAAATAAGGAGGAATTATTATGAAAAGAAAAATCTATGTTTTCACCGGT
>Ga0209777_10006956_pt1 | contig 12643 bp, 9 predicted proteins | sample FrelakmetHBP12HB_FD_187147 | JGI IMG/M metagenome (GOLD analysis project Ga0209777, IMG submission 187147) | Freshwater lake sediment microbial communities from the University of Notre Dame, USA, for methane emissions studies -HBP12 HB (SPAdes)... | ecosystem: Environmental > Aquatic >...
ATAAGGCAGGGACGGCATAGGTCAGCGACCTCCTTGGGGTTTATCAGATGATGCCAGTGAACTCGACATCCAACCATATAGACGCGGCCAAGCGACTACCGATGCCGCCTAGTTTTCAGACAAACTCTGTGTCCCCTGAACCCCCCAGGTTGCACAGAAACCTGCCCAAGGCCCGCACCGTGCCCGACAGGACCGCCATCGAGCGTTGAGGCGTGGATTGGCATGCTGAGCGAGCGCAAGTCGCCGAGGAAGAGAAAGCACCACTACGTTCCAAGGTTCTATCTGAGTGGCTTTGAAGACCCGCAGAACCCTCACGTCATCTGGATCTACGAGAAGGGAAAGGATCTGATTCGCGCCGGCTCGAAAGAAGTCATTGCCGTGCAAAACGACTATCACACCTACGTCAACGGAGGCGGGACCGTGGATACTGACTCTGTGGAGGACTTGCTGTCGAAAGTCGAAGGTGCTGCCGCGAAGGTGCTAAAGAACATCGAGTCGCTGCACGAACTTGGCCCTCCAGACAGACTCCTGTTTTCGTGCTTTCTGGCGTTCATGGCGATGCGTGGGCCACGAGTCAGAGACGATGCCGACCGCATGGCCGGCGAGCAAGAGAAAGCACTGCGGAGATTCATCGGAAGGCGCTCCACAGCTTCAGCGGAATGCTCCGAAGATAGCACGCTGGATTTACCTTCGGATTTGATAGCGGAACCCACGTTTAGTCTTGGGCTGATGTTCCACATGGCGAAGCCACTCAGTGCAATTCTGAACTGCATGAACTGGACGACGCTCGTTGCCGATGGCAATGAGGCGTTCCTGACATCGGATTCACCGATGGTCAGAGTCCTTCCCTATGGAGGGGGCTTGGCCGTCGAGGGGCCCTTCCTTAGCGAGGACGTAGAAATCACCTTGCCCCTGTCCAAGTCTCATGCCTTGTACTGCAGTTGGACGTCAGTCGGAAGTAACCACATTCGCGTTAGGACCGCTGTAACGAGAGAAATCAACCGACGAACAGTCATCTCTGCGGCCAGGTTCGTGTACGCTCCCATCAGGTCGAGACACTTGAATCAGAGGCTCGTCCAGAAGTATGCGCACGCGAACCCCGTAAGGATCGTTGAGACCAAGAGTGGGCCGAATACGCTGGAGGTTAGGGGTCGGGACTGGACTGCAAGGTCCCTGCGCGAACTCTTGGCGTGACACTTCTCGGTACACATGAATCTGGGGCCGGAGTGGACTCCCCCTGTTCTCGGGGACCGCCCAGACGTCCCCGGCTCTGGTCCAGAATCGGCGGAATCTGCGTAATCTGCGAGCAAATCCGAATCCGATAATTCCGGGGAGATAATTCCCGGGACATAATGAGAGATTCTCCATCTCATCAGAGATACGGATAGCGACCGTTTTCCGCGCCTTTGGTGGGTAAGCCGGGGTCGGGAAGACCGCTAAGAATCTAAGTAAGAAGTATGAATTAGGAATTATGAAATCGGAGCGAGGATTTCCTAACTCATAATTCTGACTTCCGGTTTTTCCTGTCCTGGACGGAAAGCGGATTGTGGAACTGGGAGTCTCAGAACGCTGGTCGCGGGAATCCGGAACCTAAACACAAAGGCACAAAGGTGCAAAGAATCCGGACTCCGGACCCTGATTGTGTCTTTGTGTCTTGGTGTTGAGACTCCGGAATCACTGTTCCCGGAACTTCTCCCGGATGAACTGCTCGTCCTTGCGCCAGGACTCTTTCACTTTGACCCAGAGCTCCAGATAGACCGGCCGCTCCAGGAACTGTTCGATTTTCGTCCTGGCCCGGCTGCCCAGCCGCTTCAGCGCCTCTCCCCCCTTGCCGATGAGAATCGCCTTCTGCGACTGACGCTCGACATAGATGACGGCGCGAATCAAGTCCTTGCGGCCCTCCTGTTCTCTGAACTCTTCAATCTCGATCAGCGTCGAATAGGGTATTTCCTCGCCATAGCTGGTGAAGATGGTTTCGCGAATCAGTTCGGCGACAAAGAACTTCTCAGGCTGAATTGTCAACTGGTCCTGAGGATAATACGGCTGGCCCTCCGGTAGCTTAACCAGAATCGCGGCCCGGAGCTGCTCGATTCCAACGCCTTTGAGCGCGGAAATGGGAACGACCGGCTCGAAGCCCTGTGCTTTGTAGTACTGCATCGCCAGGTCGCGTGCGCTCTTGGCAACTGTGTCGGTCTTGTTGATGACGACGATAGTCTTGTGACCTGGCGACAGCGGCGGCCGGTCCAGGTCATGCGGGACCTCAGGTTCCACAACCAGGAGAATCACCTCGGCGTCTTCGAGCGCAGCGTCAATCTCATTCTCCATCACCTTCTGGAGCGGATACCTCGGTTTCAGGATACCCGGCGTATCCAGAAACAGCATCTGGTATTCCGGGCTGTTGGCGATGCCGGTGACGCGCTGCCGGGTAGTCTGGGGCTTGGGCGATACTGCGGAGAGCTTGGAATTGACCAGAGCGTTCAGCAGGGTGGATTTGCCGACATTGGGCAGACCGACTATCGCAACGTAGCCGGACTTCATGGGGGAATGCAAAGTGCAAAGTGCCGTTTCATTTTGACCTCTGCAATTTGATATTTGCTATCTGCACTGCAACCGCTACGCAGTAGCGGTTGAGATGAATCCCATCGCGCGGAACTTCTCAATCCGCTGGGTGATGAGCTGGTCAGCATTGAGCGGGGCGAGTTCGGCCAGGCAGCGCAGGACCGTGGTCTTGACCAATTGCGCCGCCGCGTCCCAATCCGAGTGCGCGCCGCCCAGGGGTTCCGGGATAACCTCGTCAATGATTCCGAACCTGAGCAGGTCAGGACTGGTAGCCTTCAGGGTCGCCGCGGCTTCTTCGGCCCTAGAGCCGTCGTGCCAGAGAATCGAAGCGCAGCCCTCCGGCGTTATCACCGAGTACATCGCGTTCTCGAGCGCCAGCACGCGGTTGCCGACCGCCAGCGCCAGCGCCCCGCCCGACCCGCCTTCGCCGATAACCACGACAATCACCGGCACCGGCAGGACCGCCATCTCGCGCAGGTTCCGGGCAATCGCCTCGGCCTGCCCACGCTCCTCGGCACCGCGCCCGGGAAAGGCGCCGTTCGTATCCACCAGGGTGAGCACCGGCATGCTGAACCGACCCGCGGTCTGCATTACGCGCAGGGCCTTGCGGTAGCCTTCCGGATGCGGCATCCCGAAGTTGCGCGCCAGTTTCTCCCGCGTGTCCCGGCCCCGGTGGGTGCCGATTATCGCGAACCGATGAGCGTCAATCCGGCCGTAGCCTGCGACAATCGCGGAGTCATCGCCGAAGTTCCGGTCGCCGTGAACTTCGACCCAGTCCTGCACCATCCGTTCGATGTAGTCCAGCGCATAGGGCCGGCGCGGATGACGCGCAAGCTGAACCCTTTGCCACGGCGTCAGGTTGGCGTAAATCCTCTGCTTGAGTTTGTCGGCCTGGCCCTGAAGTCTGGCAATCTGGTCCGCGAACCCGCCGATTGCCCGAAGCTCCTCGATCTCCTCCTCGACGTCGGCAATCGGTTTCTCGAAATCGAGCCAGCCTTCAAGCATAGCGGCTCATCGCGGAAATCTGAAGTCAGGATTATGAAGCATGAAACCGGATTTCGGACTTCCTAATTCGTAATTCACACTTCTGACTTTCTTCTCAGTACCCGAATCCGACCGAGAACCGGTGCGTGGCGCCGAGCGAGAGGTCATAGGCGCCGAAGGCGTAGTCAATCCGAATGCCCTTGACCCGGAACCCGACGCCCAGGGTCAGGCCCGCGGTCTGGTCAAGTATCTTGTACCCGCCGCGCAGTGCGACCGCTTTGCCCAGCAGGACCTCCGCGCCGGTGTTGAGCGCGAACTGCCGGTCGAAGAACCCGTACCCGCCGTCCGCGGCCACGCTCACCTGGGCCCAGCCCAGCGGCAGCGCGTAACTCGCGCCGACCGTCGCGCGTGAGGGCAGCGCGTAGTCCGCGAACTTGAACTGCAGCGAGGAACCCACGTCCATCACCGCCGCGGCCAGCTTCAGGTTCTTCAATGGCTCATACGCCAGTCCCAGGTCCGCGCCCCAGCCGTGCGAGCTGCGGTCGAAGATTCTCTGGTAATAGAACTTGCCGCTCACCCCCAGCGTGACACGCCCGGGCAGGGCCCGGCTGAGGTTGAGATAGACGCTGTAGTCAAATGGTGTGAACGTGCCGATCGGCAGGTCGCTCGGATGGTCGTCGCGGAATTCCATCGTGCCGGCGTTGAACACGGTCGCGCCCAGCCCGAAGTTCATGATCGGCGTCGGGCGCAGGACAAAGAGCGCGGCCTTGTTCATGTCCAGGAACCAGTTGGCATATGAGAGACTCGCGCTGAAGCGCTCCTGCCAGCCACTCAGGGCCGGATTCCAATACATGCTCTGGGGTCCGCTGGCGCCCGCCGTGCCGGCATCACCCATCCCGCATTCGCGGGACCCGATGCCGATGCGCATCGACGCAAACCCTACGTTGTTCACCGCGCCGGCGGCCGAGATAGTGAGCAACAGGGCGATACCGCAGGCGCAGCGATACTGCGGGCGCCGCGGTCCGGCAAGCGCAGCGATTCGGCGAGCGAGGCGATTCGGCGTTTTGCTAGCCCTCAATGATCTCAACGTTCGCCCGGGGCATGATTACGCGGGTCTTGTCATCGAGTTCAACTTCCAGGACCCGGACTTTGGATTCGGTTTCGATGACCTGCAAAGCCACCGGCAGGGCGCTTACCTTGCCCAGGGCTCCGAAATGCGGCTCGCGGATAATGCGCACAGGCGTACCGACTTTCAGGCCGCCCTCGGTCAGGCTGGCCCGGATTTCCGAAGTCTGGTCCGGCGCCGGCACAATCACCTCCGGCCGAATGACCCCGGCGCGAATCTGGGTCGCACCGTTGATTGATGCGGTCCTGCCGTTCAGGGTCTTCAGCAGGTTGAACGTCCGGTCGGCCATTCGCATCTTGCCGAAGCCCTCGGTCACAATCAGCGTCACGCCGCAGCGCTCCGAGCCGGTGATGGCGACGCCGATGTCATAGCCCAGGAACTTCCGCAGGGTCGCATCCTCCACGCCGCCGACCACGATGCCTTTGGCCCCGACCGCGGCCGCGGCCCTCATCGCATCTTCCTGGACCAGCGAACCGCCGACCAGCACTTTGCCCTTGTGCTCGGGCTTAATCATGTTTGCGGTCAGGACCACGTCCGGCGAATCAACGATGGTCAGCACTTCGCCCCGGGTTTCGCCCCCGATGCCGAAGATACCCTGGATGAAGCTGGCAATCAGTTCGATGACCACTCCCTCTTTGGGTATCACCTCGGTCACGACACCGTCAACATAGGCCGCGACCTCGACCGGCTGCGGCGGCTCGCGCAGAATCACCTGGCCCGTGATGTCCGAGACGCTCTCGACCGTGCCCTCGACCGGTGAGTTCACCGAGGACTTGAACAGTCCGAGCAGGCCCTTGGACTGGGCAATCAGGTCGCCCTTCTTGATCGGGTCGCCGACCTTCTTCGTCATCATCGCCTTGATGTCTTCCGGCGGAACGCCCAGCAGACCCGCGACGTTCACGGTCTGGACGTTGCCCGGCAGGGCGGTGCGGGCGACGATGTCTTCGCCCCCGACGCGGGCGCCCTGCAGAACCATCGTATCGCCCGGCAATGGCAGGCGGCGCTCCTTGCGCACCCTGGCCCGGTCGGTCACTTTAAGACCCGGAGTATATGCGTGTGCCATAGCTGCTAAGAGTAAGGAAAACAGTCCAGCAAGTCAAGAATAGGACGAACGACGGGGGTGTTGCGTTGCTAAGCCCTCGGAAGTGCGCTGCATAGCGTAATGGTCGGCCGTTACGCAGAACGCGGCTAGAAGATCCAAAGTCCAAAACAAATCCACCAGGGAACTGCCAAGTCTCAACCACCAAACACCCAATCAACTGCCAACTCCCAATGGCTAACTGACCGGAGTTGGTTACTTGGTGACTTGGTTGCTTCATTGGTTGCTTGGCTACTTGGATACTTGGTTGTTTGGTTACTTGGCAACTTGGTTGCCTTGTTGCTTCTCCAGTTCCTCTTGACTTCCCATCCCTCTGAAGGACAATGTCATTGATGTCCCGACGCGCAATTACTGCGGTCACTTGGTCGCTTCTGGCAGTGCTCGTCCTGTCCACGGCGATATTCCGGGTCAACGACTTCGACACATGGTTTCACCTTAGGACCGGCGAGTACATTCTCCAGCACCACACGGTCCCGACCCACGACGTCTTCTCCTACACCGCGCAGGGCGGCACTTGGATTACCCACGAATGGCTGTTCGAAGTCCTGATGTTCCTTGCCTACAAGCTCGGTTCCCTGACCGGCGTTATCCTGCTCAAGGCCCTGACGGTGGCGCTCGGATTCCTCTTCACCTGGCTCACGCTCAGACGCCTGAACGTTGACCCGCTGATCGGCGGGCCCTTGCTGATCCTGGCCGTGTTCATGACGAGCTTCCATGCCTTTGCCCGTCCGCATGTCGCAACCGAGGCGTTCCTCGCACTCTACCTGTTCTTGCTCTTGTCCTACAAGTACCGACCCGAATTCCGAGCCCGGCGAAAGCGGCTCCTCTGGCTGCTCCCGGTCCAATTGCTCTGGGCCAATGTCCATTCCGGAATGGTCCTCGGCGTCGGCCTGTTCGCCTTGTTCATCGTCACCGAATTCACCCGGGGATTGCTCGCGCGCCGCGCGCCTCCCGCCTCTTCCTTCCTCCCTTCCTCCCTACCTCCCTACCTCCCTTCTTCCGATCTGCGCTTCCTCTCACTGCTGACGCTCGGCCTGCTCGCGACGAGCTTCCTGAATCCCAGCCTGCACCGGGCTTTACTCTATCCGTTCCTCATCACCCGGGAGCCGGTGTTTTCAGGCGGAATACGGGAATTGCAGTCACCATTGCTCCGGTTGTTCTGGGGCACGGACTTCTTCATCTGCCTGATGCTGATGCTCGCGGCCGGTGTTGCGTCGTTCATCCTGAATCGGCGCCGGCTCGACCTTACAGTCCTGGCGCTCTTCGTTATCTCTGCGCTCGCCGCGCTGGTCTCTCTGCGTAACGTACCGATATTCGCCCTGGTTGCCGTCCCGCTCGTTGCGGTCAACATCCGGCAGTTCGCGAGCCGCATGCCGCAAGCAGCAAGCAGCAAGCGTCGCTTCCTGAGCATTTCGGCTATCGCCTATCTCCTGTCAGCTATCTTGCTTTTGCTCAACGTGTTGGTCTTCACTCGCGGCGTGCACGTCGCCAACGATTATCGCAAACCCGGATTTGGCTCCGACCCGCGCATCTTCCCGTCCGGTGCCGCGGACTTCGTGCTCACGAACAACGTGCCTGACCACATCTTCACCACGATGGAATACGGCGGATATTTCATCTGGACCTGGTATCCGAAACACCAGGTGAACATTGACGGCCGGCTCGACGTCTATGGCCCGAACCGGTTCAAAACCTACGGCGAGGTCTTCTGGTCCGGTCCAATCCTGGACAGCATCATCCAGCGCTACGACATCAACTGTTTCGTCTTGCCTGAGCCGCCCTCGAACACGGCCCCCACCCAGAACTACCTGGGTCGAACACTGGCGCTCCAACCGGACTGGTCGCTAGTCTACTTTGACGACCTGAGCCTGGTCTATCTGCGCAATACGCCGACCAACCAAGGGCTGACCGACCGTTTTGCCTATCATGCGATTGTCCCTTACCTGCTCGGCCTGCCGGACCAGAATCCGGACTTCCTCCAGACCCGGCTTGAGGCCGAACGCGCGGTTTCCGCAAACCCGGAATCACCTCTGGCTCGAACGATGCTCGGGGTCGCATATGCCCAGGCCGGTGAGTCGAACCGGGCCCGCGACGCGTTCGAGCAGACCTTGAAGCTTGACCCAGGCTACGGCGATGCCCTGCTCGGGCTGGGTATTCAGTATGCACGCGAGCATGACCTTGCCCGCGCGTTGCCGCTGCTTGAGAAACTGGTCCGGGCTGAGCCAACCAACAGCATCGCCCGCCTGAACCTGGCAACGGTATATGTCGAGGATTCGACCGATGGCCTCGCCCAGCAGCAGCTCACCCGGGCAATCGAACTCAACCCCCAGCTCATCCCTGCTTACAGCCTGCTGGGCAACATCTACGCCCGGCACGGGTACCCGGACCGGGCGCGCGAGGTGTGGGAGAACGCCCTGCGCGTCTCGCCGGGCAACTCGGCCATCCAAGAACGGCTGGACCAGCTCGATAGCCGCTAGCGCACTTGGTGGGCTATGTTGTAGAGCTCAGTTAGTAAGTTCAAAGTCCAGATTCCGAAGTTCAGATCAATGCCGAAGTCCAAACGAACCAACTACGCACAATCCCGCTTTGAGCTTTGACCTTGGTTCCTTGGTTTGAGCTTTGGACTTGGGACTTTGGACTTGCCTTGGGGCCTAGTGCCTGAAGTGTCTCGTCCCGGTGAAGACCAGCGCGATGTTCTGTTCGTCCGCGGCCTTGATGACTTCCGGGTCGCGGATCGACCCGCCCGGCTCGATTGCCGCGGTAATGGCGTGTGCCGCCGCGATGTCAATCGAGTCCCGGAACGGAAAGTACCCGTCGGAAGCCATCACCGAACCGGCGCACCGACCCTCTGACTTCTTGATGGCAATCTCGGCGCTATCCACTCGGGACATCTGGCCTGCGCCGATGCCCACGGTGGTGTTCGCAAGCGCCAGCACGATCGCATTGGACCGGACGAACTGCGTCACCTGCCAGGCAAAGCGCAGGTCCCGCATCTCGTCATCGGTCGGCTTGCGAGCCGAAACCACCTTCCATTGCTCGCCGGTATCGTGCCCATAGTCCGCGTCCTGCACCAGCACTCCTGAGAGTGCAGTTCGCATCTGGACCCGGGACAGCCAGCCCGAGTATTCGACAACCCGCAGGTTCTTCTTCTGTTTCAGCAGTTCCAGCGCCTCCGGGTCAATCTCCGGCGCAACCACAACCTCGTAGAACGGCTTCACGATTTCCTCGGCCGTGGCGCGGAGCAGTCGCCGGTTGAACCCGACGATACCGCCGTAAGCCGACTTCGGGTCGCAACTCAGGGCTTTGACGTACGCGGTCTTCTGGTCCGGGTCCAGTGCCGCACCGCAGGGTGTGTTGTGCTTGACAATCGTGCAGACGTTCGCCTCGAACGCGGCCAGCATCGCGACGGTCGAGTCAATATCCAGCAGGTTGTTGTACGAGAGTTCCTTGCCCCAGAGCTGCTTGATTTCCAGTTCGCCCAGCGGGTCCGAGTAGTAGAAGCCCTGCTGGTGCGGGTTCTCGCCGTAGCGCAGGCTCATCGCCTTGACGAAACTGCGGTTCAGATACGTCCCGAACCGTGGCCGCTCGAAACGCCCGGCCACGTACTCCGAAATCACCGCGTCATAGTGTGTCACCAGCGCGAACGTCTCGGCCGCGAGGAGTTTACGGGTGGCGAGTGTTACGTCGCCCTCGCGCCGGAGGTCGTTGACCACGTATTCCAGGAAGCGCGGTTCCGGCACCACCGCCACGTGCTCGTAATTCTTGGCCGCGGCGCGGAGCAGGCTCACGCCGCCGATATCAATCAGCTCAATCATCTCCTCGAACGGGAGGCCTCTCTTCAGATTCTCCTCAAACGGATAGAGACTGACGACCACGATGTCAATTGGCAGAATGTCCGGCTCCTTGCGGTACGACAGGATGCCGGCGAATATCTTCGGGTGCAGAGTCTTCACCCGGCCGCCGAGAATCTCGGGCGAGCCGGTGAAGTCCGCGACCTCAATCGTCTTGATGCCGTTCTCATTCAGCAGCTTCGCGGTCTTGGATGTCGAGAGAATCTCAACCCCGCGTTGGGCCAGCTCCCGGGCAAACTCGACAATCCCGGTTTTGTCCCAGACGCTGATCAGGGCTCGTTGTGGCTTCATCCTTGTCCTCTCCTCATCCACCGATTACACCGATTCCGCGGATTCCCCGCCTCTCCTGAGTCTCTGTGTCCTCTGTGTCTTCTCTGTGCCCTCTGTGGTTCAATCGGGAATTCACGCCCCGAATTTCGCCAGCTTCCGGGCGTTGGCGAGCACCAGCGGCATGACCTCGAGCGCCGACATCCGTCCCAACTGCCCTCGCGCGCAGCCCCGCTCGGTGAATTCGGCCCGGCCTTCCCGCCGCACCCAGGGTGACCAGAGCAGGAACGGGTTGGGATGCCAGGAATGGGCCTTGAGTACCGCCGGCGTCGAATGGTCGCCGGTGATGACAATCACGTCGAATCCCATCCCGGTAATCCTGGGCACAAGCGAATCCAGCTTACCGAGCTGCTCGACCTTCTTGGCGAACTTCCCGTCCTCGCCCAGTTTATCGAGTTCCTTGAGGTGCAGGAAGAAGAAATCGTATTTGTCGAGGTTCTGCTCGACAGTGTTCAGTTCGCTTTCCCACGTGTCGCCGCAGTCCAGCACGTCCATGCCCAGGATCCGGGCCAGCCCCTTGTACGCCGGGTAAACGGCAACACACGCGGCCTTCAGCCAGTAGCGGTCATTAATCGGCTCGAGGTCGGGCGGCTTGGCGTAGCCCCGCAACAGGATGTAGTTCGCCTTTTCCTCATCCTTGATCAGCTCGGTCGCCTTCTTCAGGAACTCATTGACGACCTCGCTCGTCCGTTCGGCCCGCCAGGTCAAGGCAGTAATCGGGCGCGGCCGGAGTCCCTCTTTCTCAGGGTCCGACTCGCCAAGCCGGGTTGAAAGCCCGGTGCCGCGCAGGACCACCACAAAGCGGTAGTCCATGCCCGAATGCACCAGGACTTCGATTCCATCAATCTTCCTCATTGCGGACTGGATGCGGGCGACCAACTCCTCGTTCTTCGCGGTCGGGATTCGCCCGGCCCGGCGGTCGGTCACGATTCCGGTCTTGCGGTCGATCGTGCAGAAATTGGCGCGAATGCACAGGTCTTCGCGTAACAGCTTGAGGTTGAGCCCGCGCGCCTCCACTGCACCCCGTCCGACCCAGAATTCGTGCGGGTCGTAACCGAACAGCGCAAGATGCGCCGGCACGCTCCCCGGCGTAACCCCGGTCTCGATCGGGTCGGTCAGGCCCAGGCTCGACTTCGACGCCAGTTCGTCCAGGTTCGTCCGCCGGGCCATCTCCATCTCCGTGATGCCGTCGACGTTGGGCGCGCCGCCCAATCCGTCGGCAACGACCAGCAAGATACGGCCGGCGTGAGGCCTGATCAAATCCTTAAGCATCTTCAAGGCTCAATATACCGCAACTGGGGACAAAGTCAAGGACAGCGGGCGAAGACCGGCAGCGTGTTTCCGGCTCGGATCCCGGGGAGAGCCGCCGGCACACGGGAATCAGCGCCGAGCATCCCGGGCCGGACGTGCGGCTAGTCGCGGCACTTGCGCTTGTCGGACTCTGCGGCCTCGCCGACCCGCACGACCTGAATCTTCACCTCGGCAATCACCGCGGCCAGCGCGCCGACCGCAGCCAGCACCGGCGCGACCAGAATTGCCGCGCTGCCGACCGCGACCCCTGCGGTCAGCGGGACTTCGAACAGCACTTCACCGCTCGGCCGCCGGATAATCAGTCGACGCACGTTGCCCTGGGCAATCAGTTCCTTGACCTTGCCCACGACCTGCCCGGCATCGAGGGTCAGTTCCTCGGTCCAGGTCTTCTGAGTCTCATCCGATTTGTTCATTGCTTCCTCCTTGTTGTCAATTGCCCTGTTAGACGCCCCAGGGTCGCAATTGCATTCAGCGTAACCCACTTGCCGGGCTTCCGTTCCTGTTCAATCCGCACCCGGGTCCGGCCGTTGAAACTGCTCTCCAGCTTCCAGCGCCCGGACGAATCCTGCTTCGACTCGACCAGCGCGATTGCCTCATTCATCCTCGGGTCCCGGACATTGAGCCGGGCGAGGATTTCCAGTATCTCCAGGACGTCGTCGTTCCACATGTGCGGAAACCCGAGCTTCAGCCAGCTTGGCTTGCTCACCCGGCGCAGGTCATGACTTCGCTTGAAGATGTGGTGTGCCAGCAGATACTCGGTTCCCTGCCGGATAACCCGCTTCACTCCAGGGGTCCGCCGAGCCGCCGGTATCTCGGCCAGCGCCTTGAGCGCTTTCACCGCGCCCATGTGACACGTATGCCGGCCCCAGCAGCTTTCTGACCGGTGGTATTGACCGTCGCGCGGCGGGCCCTTCACGCCGTCGTCGAAGCGCTGGTAGCGCACGATGTAGTCAATCCCCTGCTGAACCCTCGGATCATCCAGCAACCCGAATCGAATCATGCTCCAGACCATGTTCCCGGAAAGACAGGGAATCACTGCGCTGGCCCAGCCGCCCCGAGCTGTTCCCAGATGCGCGAACCCGCCGCACTTCCGGTCCTGCGACCATTTCAGGACGAACTCACATGCGCGCCGAATCCGCCGGTCCCTGCCGTCCGCGCCCAGTTCGGCCAGCAGAATCAGCGACCAGACCGTGCCCTGATACTTGCTCCGCTGGTAGAAGTCCTCCGGTTTGCCCCAGTACCCGCCCGGCTTCTGCCAGGCCAGGATTCGCGGCACCGGACCGATGGTCATTATCTCGGCCCGCGTCGCCTTCGCTTCCAGATTCTCCGGCCTGAGCCCGAGCAGTTCGGTGAGCGTGAGGTAGCGGACCGAGAGGTTATCCGGCT
>Ga0209777_10006957_pt1 | contig 12643 bp, 8 predicted proteins | sample FrelakmetHBP12HB_FD_187147 | JGI IMG/M metagenome (GOLD analysis project Ga0209777, IMG submission 187147) | Freshwater lake sediment microbial communities from the University of Notre Dame, USA, for methane emissions studies -HBP12 HB (SPAdes)... | ecosystem: Environmental > Aquatic >...
TCGCTCCGGCGGCGCCTATCTCCACCTGGCAACCGGCTTCCTCGGCCGCAAACGTCGCGCGTTGAGCCACCACCAGTCCGACTGCGCCGGCCGCGAGGAAGGCCAAGGCGATCTGCTGGCCGCTCAGTTTCCGCTCCTCCCCCAGGGTGACGAGCACGCCCGGAATCACGCCTGATGATCCGCCCGTTGGCGCGGCGCACACCACGCCCTTTGAGTTGCAGACATGCAGCACGGCCAGGCCGCGCGCGGCGGCGCGAGCCAACATGCCGCCATGCGCCAGACGGCCTTCCTGTTCCGCCTGCCACAGCTTGAAGGCGCTGGGAGACAGCAGCGGCATGGCCACGCGCGAATCATCAAGACCTTGCGCGACAGCGGAGCGCATAATCGCATAGCGGCGCAGCACTTCAGCTACGACGTCGCTCTCGCTAATGCCCAGAAGCGCCGCCTCATACGCACAGGCCGTCTGGCCCAGACTCCAGTTCCTGGCGGCCGCCAACTCCAGCAGTTCGCGCGCCGACGAAAAGAGCGCCGCGCCCTTTGGAGCATGCATGAGCGGCCTGACATAGCGCACATCCAGGACGCCTCCCATGGACTGAAGTTGCCGCAGCGCATCCTCCGAAAGGGGCTCAAGCAGACTCCATTGCGCAAACATCCCGCCGGCATGCGTGTTTTGCCGCGTGGGAGCCTTAGCCCCCAGGTGTTCGCAGACGTGCTGGCAGCCTGTGGCCGCATCGGCCAGCCTGAGCAGCAGAACCCAGGACTTGCCATCAATGCGGCAGCTCCAGTCGTCGAAGCGGAAGACCTCAATCATGCCGCCGCCGACGGAGCGCGCCCACACTACGTGGCTGGCGCGGTCTTGAGCGGTCATCTCCAACCTGATGGTGTTGGGATGATCGTTGTACTCCAGGGGCTCGACACAAAAGCTCACTTCCAGCCCCAGCGCCGCGGCCAGCGCGGGCGCCTGCGCGTATCGCTCGTCCTCCATTTCCAGACCAAGGAACGCCGCGGCGAATGCGGCGTCCAAGCCCATAGCGTGGCAGGTGGGCGCATAGGAGCCCGCCGGGTCGAAGCCGATGCGGACGCTCACAAGCGGGGAGCTGGCGAGCATGGCCGCAGTCCTGCCGATGCGGTACGCGCCGGCAGTGTGCGAACTTGACGGGCCACGCATCACCGGTCCCATGACGTCGTTGAGAATGCTGAAGGCGGGCATCACACTCCTCCGTTCGCCGGCTGCAACGGAATTCTTCGTTCGCCTCTACTTAGGCGCGGCGGGGGCCCGGATGAAATCCTCCACGCTCCGTAGCGCTGGCGGCTTCGCGTCGCCTTCGATCTGGGCGATGAGTTTGTCGAGCGCGTCGCGGTCCTTTTCTCTTCTCTTCTGGTCCGAATCCTTCACGATGAGCGCCTCGCGCGTCTCGCGGAGCCGGGGAACGAACTCCCGCGCGGCGGCGCCGTATCTGGAGAGCGGCTTGATACAGTCGTTCAGGTCCCGGCCCCAGCGGAACTCATTCATGATGTCCACGCACAGCAGCATGCCTTCCCGGATGCGCAAACGGGCCAGCAGGTCCAGCCCGGCCATGCGGATGCCGTAGGCAAACATCTCGCCGCTGGGAGCGGGCTTGCGGATCGCGGCCACAATGTCGGGCATTAGTGCCGCGGCGTCCGCCGGGGAAAGCATCTTGTACACCGGGGCGACGAGACCGCGAATGCGGCCATCCTCATTCTTAAGAAGGTCCCGTATTGCGGCATATAAAAGGGGCCGGTCCACGCCCTCCAAGGAATCCGCCAGAATGCTCTTAGGCTCGCGCTTGCCGGGCCCGGGTGTGAACAGGGCTTCCGCCAAGGCGCCCTGGACGCGATTGCGCCGGTCCGCGGGGTCCTTCAGGGACGCCGCCCGGAGCAAATCGGGTATGGCCGCTTTCCGGACTTCCGGACCCATCCGCACCAGGGCCTCGGCCGCGAGGATTCTAAGCCAAGGATCCCTGCCGGTGAGGAGCGCGCGCACTTGGGCCGCGGCCGCATCGGCTTTCGGGCCGAGGCAGCCGAGCGCCTCGCAGGCCCCGTAGCGCGCGTCCGGTTTCGTGCCGCCGAGAAGTTCGAGCAAACGAGGGACGCAGTCTCCCTCCCGGCGGCCCAAGGCCTGGGCGGCGCGTTTTCGCACTGCCGGCGACCAACTGGACAAAGCGCTGAGAAGCGTGTCGGTCTTCTTCGCGTCGTAGCAAGTCTTCTCGGTCCAGTAGCTGAAGTCGCGGCCCGCGGCGATCGTCTCGACCACCTCGTCGCGCGACAGGGCCGTGGCGACGCTCGGCTTGCGGCCGGTCACGACAGTGCGCTTGAGCGGCAGGGCGTAGACCAGCAGGTAAGCGCCCGTGCAGTCCCACCCGGCGTAACTGTCGCCGCCCCAATCGCCCGGTGTGGGCTGGTAGAGGAGGCGCCCGTCCCAGCCGCGCGCCAAGTCATAGTACCAGTCCTGTTCCTTCAGATAAGCGCCCGTGGCCAGCGCTCCACTGCGGGAGACTCCCGGCATGGCCCAGAGCACGTTGAAGAAATTCCCGGTGTGGCCGCTTTCCCGTTCGGCATAGGCCGCGGTGCCCATGCGCGAGAAGAACGCCGCGGCCTCGCGGTCGCCGAGCAGATCGAAGAGCACGGCGGCACTGGAGCACTTGCCGTTGTCCTCGTGCCAAGGCCAGGGATCGTGATCGCCGTAGGGGATCGCGCCCTTGTTGACGTACCAGCGGAGGAATCCGGCGCCCTTGCCAATAGCGCGCTCGAGGTCCGCATCTTTGACGCTGGCTTCCCGCGCCACGGCCATGGCCAGGGTCAGCACGATTCCGGGCTGGTTCATATTGCCATAGCCGTCCAGGATGCCGTCGCTGGGCCGCGCGAAGCTGTGCCCCCACGTGCCGACGCCGCTCTGCCCGCGAGCGATGTCCAGCGCCAGGCGCCGCAGCCCGGCCATGACCGCCTCGTCCTGCGTGGCCAAGGCATACTCGGCCAGGAAGAGCGTGTCATAGGCATAGCCCCACGAGATGTGCCCGCCAGGCTGGTGGCTGGCGACCTTCCCGGCGTATTCGGCCACGAGCGGGCGGTATTCCTCCCGGCCCGAGGCCAGCAAGGCCAGGGCGTTGAGGTCGTTGGGGATGGAGACCTGGATGTTCCCCCGTTTGTCTTTCCATCCCTGCTTCGCGATGGCCTGGCAGCCCAGCTCGAGGATGCGCTTCGATTTCGGACAGTCGTATGGCGCGGTTGCGCTATAGCTGCCCAGCAGCGCCAGTTTCAGCTCCACCTTCTCCGTGCGGCCTTCGCGCCAACGGAGCAGGCGGAGCAGCCCCCCTTGTTCCTCTTTCTCGGCCTCCGTGACGGCGCGGGCGAAGCGCAGGCGCGCGTCGCCGTCGAACGGTTTGCCATTGAGTCCCACGAGAACATCGCCCTTCTGCAAGACGCCGTCCGCCGGAGAGCCCTTGGCCACCTCGGTGATCAGTATCTGGCGGGCCTCCGTGGTCAGGCCCTGCCAACCCCAGATCCACCCGCGCGCGCCGGTGGGCCCCAGAGTCCAGTCGTGTGTCTCGTCCGGTTTGCCGCCTTGGGTGAGGTCCTGGACTTTCGGCTGCCCGGCAATGCTCGCACCGCCAGCAATCAGAGCAGCAACCATTGCGGCCAGGCAAAACAGGATAGGTCGTCGCGCCATTTCCATGCTCCTCCGCTGAATACCCCGCTAGCGACTGCAGAAAACTCACTTATCACATTCAGGTGGCAATCGTGGTCGCGCGAAGCGCGATATCAACTTAAGAACCTGGGCTTCCCCAGCGCGCCGACAGATCAATGCTGCTCTGTCCCCTGGATCCCCCTAGAGCGTGCAGCGTGGATCGTGGATCGTGGTTCGTGGTTACGCTTCACGCACCACGGGTCCCTCGTCCCACCTTGCGGGCTTAAGGCCACGTTTGACCGTGCTCAGGATTATCCTCGCGCGACAGGCTCTTCTGTGGTATAGTACTACTTGTTACGCGCACCCTCCCACCAGGCTACGCGAATCTCACCGGAACAGTGTTGTTCCGACGAAACATATCGGCAAGACAGGCAAGCGCACGTTTCTGGAGTTGCGGTGGCATTGACACTGGAAGGCGGTGACGCGTGAGTAACATTGCTGCTTCGATAGACGGCTTGTACGTGACCTTCACCAAGATCATCAAGAAGCATGAGAAAAGCGGCGACCCCAATCGCGTGCATTACAAGGTACAGGCCGAAGTCAAAACGGCGGCCGGCAAAGAGAAGCAGGAATTCTGGTTCTCCAGACACAAGTCCTTTCTTAGACAAAAAGACCTCGCCACAGGCAAAACCTCCATCAAGGTCGAATGCAGTTCGGAGCAGCGAGCGAGGATCCGGAATCTCGTGAAGACATTCGACGCCGCGCTTTCCGAAGCGTAAGCGGCGCGACAGGCGCCGCCCGATCAGGGCTTTGCCCACAAAGGAGATTTATTATGATGCGGCTCGCGGATAGCAGAGAGTCCCGTTGCAGGGAGGCGCGCAAGGCGCGGCTTTCAGACGCGGGCCTTTTGGATGTTTTCATGGTAACGCGACGGGCATCCCTGGCCAAGGGCCGCTCAGTCGTTGAAGCGAATGAGCGCGCGCATGAAGCAGTTGATGCCGAAGAGCGAATGCGTGCTTCACAGTTGGAGGCTGTCACAGACGCCGCAAAGTCGTGGACAGCCCGCTCGATAGTTGGCGCCAAAACCGTGGCAACGGACGTCGCCTAACCCCGCACCTTCTCCAACTCCGCAACAGCCTTGTCCCACGTCCCTTGTCCCTCATCGCCTGGTTCGTGAATCGTGGATCGTGGTTACGCGCCACGCCTCACGCTTCACGCGCCACGACGAATCCAAAATCTAAAATCCAAAATGAGTTCCTCAACCCAATGTAGTAAGCTATCCGGGCTGGAAACAGAGATGAACAGTCCGCAGTCTTGCCACTCGCTGTATTATGCGCCTCGCTTGGCTGTCTTCGCGTTGGGTTTCTCTGCCGTCATTACGCAACTGGTGCTCATGCGCGAGTTGCTCAGCGCCTTCTCGGGAAATGAGATCGGCCTGGGTGTCATGCTGGGCGTTTGGTTGCTGGTGATGGGTCTGGGCTCGTGGGCCGGACGCTCCGCCGCGCGGTTGAAGAGCGGAGCCGGAGTACTCGCCTGGGCGCAGATTCCGCTGGCCTTCTGGCCGCTGGCAGCCGTCTTCCTGCTGCGCGTGCTGCGCAATCTGGTCTTCGTCCGCGGAGTGGAAGTGGGCCTGCTCGAGACGGTGCTGGGCTGTTTCGTGGTCCTGCTGCCGTATTGCCTCGTCTCCGGCTATCTGCTGGCGCTGGCGTGCGTCGTCCCGCTGGGACGACAAGTACTGAGTGCCGGAGTACTGAGTACTGAGGGGTCGTCCGCCATAGAAGACTCAGTACTCAGTACTCAGTACTCAGTACTCGGCGTAGGCACGGTTTATTTCCTCGACAGCGTGGGCAGCATTGCCGGCGGCGTGCTCTTCACCTTTGTACTCGTCAAGGTCTTCTCGCCTTTTGGCGCTCTGGCCTGCGCGGCGTTCCTCAATCTGTCCGCGGCCTTGGCGCTGGGATGGATGAAAAGGAGCGTGCTTATTGCCTGCGCCGCGGCGGCCGGTGGACTCGGCCTCGTGGCGGCGCTGGCCCTTCCTGACCTGGAGAAACTCACGACGGCCTTGCAGTACCCGGAATCCAGGATTGCCTTTGCCGGATACTCACCCTACGGCAGGCTTGTGGTGGCTGAATCCGCGGGGCAGTACACCTTCTATGAGAATGGCGTGCTTTGCTTCTCCACGCGGAATATCGAGGAGGTGGAAGAGAAGGTCCATTACGCCATGGCCCAGCGCCCGCGGGCAAAGCATGTCTTGCTTCTTTCCGGCGGGGTCTCCGGGACGGCCAAGGAGATCCTGAAGTACGGCGTCGAGCGCGTGGATTACGTCGAGTTGGACCCGCTGGTCGTCGCCGCCGGGCGCCGCTATGTCCCTGAGAACCTGGCGGACCCGCGAATCAACGTCATTGCCGCGGATGCGCGCTTCTTCACCAGAGAAACTCGCGAGCGCTACGACGTGGTGCTCGTGGACGTGCCGGAGCCATCCACGTCGCAGCTCAACCGTTTCTATACGCGTGAGTTCTACGCCGCGGTGAACAGGATCATGGCCCCGGGCGGAGTCCTGGGCTTTGCCGCGGGAGAATATCTGGACCACGTCAGCCCCGAACTGGGCCGCATGATCGCGACCACTCACGCCACGCTCCGCTCCGTTTTCGCGAATGTCAAGCTTATCCCGGGCAGCAAGGTGGCCTACCTGGCCTCCCAAGGCCCGCTGTATCAAGACATCGCCGCGCGCATCGAACAGGCCGGCGTGCCCACCAAATGGATAAAGCCACAGTACCTGCGAACGGTCTTTGAACCGGGCCGGATTGGCGACATGGAGCGCGCCGCGGCTCTAGCCGCGGCGCTGAACGAGGACTTCAGCCCGCGGCTCTATTACCAGCACCTGCAGCGCTGGATGAGCGAGTTCGACACCAGCCTCGGCCTGCCGGCCGTTTGCCTGGCCGTGGTTCTGGCCTTCTTCCTGTGGCGGATTCGCGCTGTGACATTTGCGATCTTCACGGCGGGCTTTGCGGCTTCCGCACTCGAAATCGTGCTGCTGCTTGACTTCCAGATCGTCTTCGGCTCCGTCTATCACCAATTGGGAGTGATCATCACGGCCTTCATGGCGGGGCTGGCGGCTGGCTCGTGGTGGGGCCATGAAGGGCGATTTTGGATTTTGTCCCGACGTGTCGGGATTGGATTTTGGATTGACCAGCCGGACGCAGGAAATCGAAAATCGAAAATCGAAAATCCAAAATCCAGAGGCGTGGCCTGGCTGGCGTTCGGGATTGCGCTCTTCGCCGCAGTGCTGCCCTTGCTGCTGCGGGCGCTCAGCTCTGGCTCAGCGCTGGGTCACGCGGGATTCGCTCTGCTCGCATTCATCCTGGCCGCCGCCGTGGGCCTGCAATTCACTCTGGCGGGCGGCGCAGGCCATCCCGGCGGCAGGACTGCGTCCGATCTCTACACGGCCGACTTCCTGGGAGCTTGCCTGGGCGCACTCTTGCCCAGCGCCTTGCTCATACCTCTTTTGGGCGTGACTTCCGTGTGTGAGTTGATTGGCATGGTGAATTTGCTCAGTGGTGTGGTATTATGGGTGGCCGGGAGGAGGCGGGGTTCTTAGGCCAGGGGGACTGACGCCCATATCTTGTTGTCCAGGGACTGGCTGTCTGTCCCCGCTGCGCCCAAGGGTGAAAAAAACGCGGAGGAACATGTCTCGCAGATCAACCGGGTATTATCTGATGAGGACCAGCCGGCTGACGGGCTGGCTGCTCCTGCTTCTCATCCTGGCGTACCTGCTGACCGGCTACGCGATGTGCGACAAGTACGAGGTCAAGCAGCTCATCAGCCTGGAGAACGCTCAGATAATCCACAAGTCGTTCGATCTGCCGCTGTTGTTCCTTTTCGTGGTGCATGTGAGCGTGAACGCCTATTTCGCGTTCAGGAGGTGGAAGTGGATCAAGCCTCGAACCCGAACATGACTCCGGCCACGGGCAGGAATGCCCGCGCCGCCACCGCGGAAGAGCAGGGCGAACAGGGCATGACGCGGCGTCAGGCCGTGGCTTTTGGTCTGCTGGGCCTGACGGGCGCGGCGGCATTGGGGACAGCGTGTTACCGCGCCGTCCTTGCCGCGCGCGCCGCCAAGGCGGAAAAGGCCGGAGCAGCGGCGCTGGCAACGGCCAGCGGGCCTGCGGCGCCCGTTGCGGCCACGCCTGCGGGGAAACCAGCCAGCGTTTTCAAGGGGGACGCGCCCCAGGGCGAGTTGTGGGAGTTGTGGCGCCGGCGTGGTTGGGCGCATGAAGGGAAGCACTACTTCAGTCTGGGGCGGAATGTGCAATGCAAAATCTGCCCCAACGGCTGCATCCTCGAACCCGACGACCGCAGCCACTGCCGCAACCGTGTGAACAAGGACGGCAGGCTCTACACCTTGGCCTACGGAGACCCCTGCGCGCTGCACGTTGATCCTATCGAGAAGAAGCCGCTCTTCCACTTCCTGCCCGGGGCCATCGCCTTCTCGCTGGCCACCTCCGGTTGCGTCTTGCGCTGCTTGAACTGCCAGAACTGGGACATCTCTCAGAAGAAACCGGAGGAAACCAAGGACCCCAACGGCCCGCAGGTAAGGCCGAAGCCAGAGGGCCTGGAACACCTTACTGCCCAAGACCATCAGCGCCTGACTTTGTTGCCGGAGGACGTCGTGGCGGCTGCGCAGCATTTCGGTTGTGCCACGATCGCCTACACGTATTCCGAGCCCATTGCCTACTACGAGTACATGTACGACACCGCCAGAATCGCCCGGGCCAGGAAGATCAGGAACCTATGGATCACCTGCGGGCACATCAACGAGGAGCCGCTGGCGGACCTGTGCCAGTACCTGGATGCAGCCAACGTAAACCTCAAGAGCTTCAGCGAGGAGATCTACAACACGCTGAACGAGGGCGGCTTGCAGCCGGTCCTGGGCACCTTGAGAACCCTCAAGAAGCACGGCGTGTGGTTCGAAGTGACCAACCTGGTGGTGCCCACTTACACCGACAAGCCGGACATGATCAAGCGCATGTGCGGGTGGCTGGTGGACAACCTGGGTGTTGACTATCCGCTGCACTTTTCGCGCTTCCACCCGCAGCACAAGCTGCTGCACCTGCCCCTGACGTCGCCCGACATACTCATCGAGGCGCGGGAGCTGGCGCGCCGGGCGGGGTTGCGCCATGTTTACATTGGCAACGTGCGCGGCATAGAAGGCGCGGAGACGACCTTCTGCCCCAACTGCAAGAAAGCAGTTGTGGAGCGTGATGGGTTCTTTGTCTCGGCCAATAACCTCAAAGCCGGCAAGTGCGGCGGCTGCGGCACGGCCATCGCCGGTGTCTGGGAGAATGCCTGAACTGTTTGGTAGGCCCGGCAGGATTCGAACCTGCGACCCAGGGATTATGAGTCCCTTGCTCTCACCGCTGAGCTACGAGCCCGCCCGATGGCTTATACATCACTGACGACGTGAGAACAAGGCCCTGCTGGGACAGCGCTCATTTCAGTTCAAGCGGCAAGACCCAGATGTTGCGGTAGCGGACCGGGTTGCCGTGGTCCTGGAAGTGGAAACTACCCTTGCGGGGATCGCCGCGGACCTCCGCCTTGTCGTGGATTTTGATGCCGTTGTGGTAGACGGTGACGCGCGGCTTGCCGGCGTACTTCCCATCCTTCTTCTCGACGCGGTATTCGATATCGTAGGTCTGCCAGGTCTCGGGCGGGAGCGAGGCGAGAGGGAACTTGTTCTCCGGCTTGCCTTTCAGGCTCTCGATTTCCTCCATCGCGTCGGCGTCCTTGTAGTTGTACAGCCCGCCACAGCTCCCACCCAGGTAGGTGGTTTCGCCGAACGAGTCGAGCACCTGGATCTCATCGCCGCTGGGCAGGTAGACGCCGCTGTTGCCGCGCCCCTGGCTGTGCGCAGTGGGCATGAAAGGGTTCAGGAACTCAACATGCGCATCGAGATTGCCTTCGAAGGCGCGCTTCGAGTTGATCCCGCCCCGCGGCACCTGGATTGAGCCGTCTTCGCCGATGCCTATGACAATGTCCGCGCGGCGTAGTTCCTTGCTCAGCATCCAATCCTTCGGCAGGAGCTTGTCCTGGCTGGGCCGTTCGGCTGGGTCCTTCTGCGAAATGGTGTAGAGCGGCGCTTCCCAGACTGTCCAGCCCTGCTGGCTCATGTCGCCGAGATACCACTGGGCGCCGTTGGCCCTCACCACCTCCGAGAAGTCCTTGCCGTCCAGAAGCACTATGGCGCCTTCGGGCGGCTTCTTGCCGAGTGTGGGCGATTTTCTCTCGACACGTTTGATCTCAAAGGTTCCAGTATCGCCGCAGGTGCCCTTGATCACCCCGGCGCTATACGAACCTTTCCACTCGACATCGCCCGCCTGGCCTGCGAAGGAGACACTCTCACCCGCGGTCTTGCCGGCCAGTTCCGCTCGGGCGATCTTGTCTTCGCCCAGCATCCGCCGGACGAAGACCTTGTAGTTGCCGTTGCCCTGAGCGACGACTCGCACTTCGAGCTTGCACTCGCCCCTGGCGTCTTTGCTCGTGCCCTCGTAGAGCCCCTGGACCTCGAGGTCAGCCGGAGCGCCCGCCCGGGCCGCTCCCAGCAGCGCCACACCCGCCAGGATTGCCGCAAATCGTTGTGCCATGAACGCCTCCTCCGAACCTGGGGCCAGCAGCCCAGCCCCCCACGTCACATACACCCCAATCCCGGTCCCTGCCCTGCCGAAAAAACTGGGTCGTCATCATAGCCGCTTCGGCGCCTCGCCTTTGGCAACCAGGTACGTGGCGCCCTGTGGCGGCGCCTCGAGCTTGGCCTTCTGATCGGGGAAGGCTTCGATCTCCACCGCGGCCGGTTGGGCAGCAAAGGTGAAAACCCGGATCAGGCAGCGCTCGCCAAGTCTCAGGCCCGACCAGACCGTCATCTCGGCGCTCAGCTCCGGGACCGCGAAGTTCAGCGGTTGCCCCTTCTCGAGGAACTCACGCTGGTCGAGCCACTCATCCAGCGCCGCCCGAATGTCCTCAATGGATTCGAATGACGCGGCCGGCGTCACGAGCTGGGGTTTGGTCGGGTAGCCGAGGTTGAACACATACACCCCGTCGGCGCCTCGCATCCAGACATGCCGGGCCAGCTCGCGGAACACTGGGGATGTCATCCCGAACAGAAAGCGCGGGTCTGGATTGTCCGGGCAGTAGCGGCTCAGGTATGGCATGCTCAACTGCCCTGTGCGCTTGTTGGCGTTGCAGGTGCTGACTGTAAACAGCAACGAGCGGAAGTAGAAGCGGTCGGCGCGCTCTTGCGTGACCGGTTCGTTGTCCTTCTTGAAGTGGCGCGGCAGGTCCACCGTGTTGGCGTAGGCCGCGGGCATCAGGACGAGCTTGTCCAGCGCGCGCGGCGGACGCAGGCCTTCGAAGGGTATCTCCTTGCTCGAAACAAACTCACCGTAGTTGCCCGCCAGCGCTTTCGGGAACAGGCCGCACACTGGGTCCGCCAGGACCTCTGCCAGGAGCTTCGAGCGCAGTGCGTAGACGTACTCGTTGAAGCGGCCGAAGTTGTCCAGGACCCCGGCGGGGTAATGCGGCTTGCAGAGGGCGGAGTCGCGCTGGGATTCGTAGCAGCCGTTCCAGGGATGCGGCAGACACTCATCGTCGAACCAGACGCCGGCGGCCGCGATACCTGCCTCCTTAAAGGGCATGAGCCGTTTGCGGACTTCCTCCGCGCCTGCCCGCGGGTTGGCCAGCGGCAGGCAGGGCCACTTGCGTTTCTCATTCCTGCGGGTCGCGTCCGGTCCCTCGCCCCATACGGTGCAGTCTTTGTAAACGGTCGCCTCCAGCATGTCGGCCTGCGGGATGAGGATGTTGACCGCCGCGCCGGCGTCCTGCAGCGTGCGGCCCATGGCCAGCGCGCCGGCAGGGGTCCACTCCCAACCCATCTCAACGGTGGGCAGTACGCCGCGCTGAGACATCAGAGCGAGCGCCTTGCGCAGTTCGCCGCTGTCGCGCAGTTTGGCGAGGCTGTCGTCGCGCGGGAGTGGGAAATTCCAGAGCAGCAACGGCAGACGCGCGCCAAGCGGGTTGCGCATGGGCCGCACGATGCGGGCCAGTGATTCGATGTCCCACTTGGTTTCCTGAGCGGGCTGCGGCTCGGCGCCCAGCACGCTCACAGCTAGGAGCAACAATGTTCCGAAACGCCCAACCATCGGGAATGCCATGAGAGCGCCTCCAGTCCAAGGGGCCGGCAACACACAGAGTATGCCTGTGGCCAAGCGCCTGCAATCCCACATTGCGCGTGCCCAGCCAGAGCGTCCGATTCTTCAGGAAATGAACCGCCAAGACGCCGAGAGACGCCAAGAACAAGAGCCAGGAACGATCAATGATGAATGATGAACTAACTTCCATCTCCTGCCGCGTTATCCTTCGCCGTTCGGAATTCATCGTTCATCATTCGTCCTTGGGTGGACGAACGGCAATGGAACCGGGTGATCGGGTCTATCAGCTTCTTGCACTCTTCGTTGCTTTACCAAATGGCTCGATCTCCCGATGAGCAGATGCCCTGATCGGTAGCTTCTTGTGGTCTTCGGCCACCCGTCCCGTTGGGCCGGGCCACGCGCCAATCTTCCGCTCCCCCAAAAATATGCCGCCTCCTGGTTGACACTTCGGCTGCTTGCGCTTGATATGGTCGAAAAATCTGGGAAAGTCCACTGTCGTTGACGACGCCCAATAGAGAGAAAAAGTCAAGCTAAGTCGGTGTTCATGAGTTGCGGAGGAGGGCGAACCTATGGACCATCCCGCAGAGCACGAGACGGGCGCGCTCCAGTTGCGGCGCCAAACCTGGGTCATGGCAGCAATGTGGACGCTGTTCGTTGCTGCATCGGCGGCGTGGAGTCTGTGGGACAGGCTGCATGACACTGAAGCATTGTCGCGCCTGCAGGCGCGCACGGCACTTGACATGGATATTGCCTACCGCCACTGGAACGCTATGCACGGGGGGGCTATGCGCCGGTG
>Ga0209777_10006958_pt1 | contig 12639 bp, 17 predicted proteins | sample FrelakmetHBP12HB_FD_187147 | JGI IMG/M metagenome (GOLD analysis project Ga0209777, IMG submission 187147) | Freshwater lake sediment microbial communities from the University of Notre Dame, USA, for methane emissions studies -HBP12 HB (SPAdes)... | ecosystem: Environmental > Aquatic >...
AAGGATTCTAGAATTACATCAGAACATATTTCGAAAATGTCGAATGATCCAAATCCTTATGTTAGATGGCAGGCAATTAGACATCCAAATGCTACATCAGAACATATAACGAAAGTGTTGAATGATCCAAATCCTAATGTTAGATGGCAGGCAATTAGACATCCAAAAGCTACACCAGAACATATAACGAAAGCGTTGAATGATTCGGATTCTGGGGTTAGATTGGCAGCAATCAAACATCCAAAAGCTACACCAGAACATATTTCGAAAGCATTGAATGATTCGGATCCTGAGGTTAGATGGGAAGCTATCAGACATCCAAATGCTACACTAGAAAATATCTCGAAAGCATTAAATGATTCTAATTCTGATGTTAGAAATGTGGCGAAAAAGAAAATTATGCAGAAAGAAATAAAATGATAAGTTACTATCGATTATAGTTTATTAAAAGATGTACTCGAATATTTACAATGATCTTGATAAACGAATTAGATAGGGCGCTCAAATGATCTTGAAAGAACGAAGAGAAAGTCAATTTTTCTCTTGTTAAATCGTTTTTTAGTAGTAAATTAGATGTAATTTATAATATCAATATTTAACGTTAGAAATGATGCTTTCTAAAAATGAAGTAAATGAAAATGCAAGAGGTGGATCTGAGATACAAGCAGAGTATCTTAATAAGTATGTTGATAATGAACTTCTCAATAATTTCCAGATTGTAGTCTCTCGTATACGAGAGTTAGAAGATGATAAGATCAAGCTTTTCTGGACAAAAGAAACAGCGAAAGATCCAGAGTCGCAGAGGTTGAGAGATCAATACATACTTGATAAGTTTCTCTTTATCATACATAATTCTGATTATCAACGTGCACAATTTCATGAGCTTCTACAAGTCCCTTTCAGCAAACAGCACGTCCTTAAAAACGCAATTGAACCTTCCTCAGTAAAAATTTCACAAAAAAGAGTGAAACTCGATAAAATCAAGCTCATCTACTCCTCAACCCCACAACGAGGATTGAATATTCTTTACTCAGTTTTTAATGAATTGTACAAGGAAGATTCAAATGTAGAGTTGGACGTTTTTTCTTCGTTCGATATCTATGGTCATCAAACAAGAAATGCACCATTTGAACCACTCTTTCAACTTTGTCGTGATCATCCAGGTATCAACTATCATGGTAGTGTTTCTCATGAAGAGCTTCTTGAAGAGACAAAAAAATCCCACATTCTAGCTTTCCCTTCTACTTGGGAAGAAAGTAGCTGCACAACAGTTTTAGAGAACGCAAGTGCAGGTAACTTGATCATAACTAATAATTTAGGTGCTCTACCAGAGACTACTGCTGGATTTGCGTTGATGTACGATTTTCATCTAGAAACAAATGTGCATGCAAATAGGTTTTTCAATGCTCTAAAATATGGTATTAGCGTTGTAAGAAACAATATAGAAATTGATGGGTTATCACTAGAGAATCACCTTGAGAAACAGAAAGAATATATAGACCGATTCTATAATTGGGAACTTAGAGGAAGAGAATGGTCAACTTTTTTAAGAAATATCCTTGGCAATTGAACAAAATTATGTATATTAAAGAAGTGAAGGTAATAAATTTTTAACAATGACTATTATTATATCATGAAAAAAAGTGATTTCTTAGAAGAGGTATTCAACAGATACAGCGGACAGGAAGTATCATCTGATGATCTAGGCAAGGTTGGCTACAGTTTGTGGCGACAAGTTCTAGATCCTTATAAACTTAAAAAAGGTAAATACTTGATCCCGCATCCAGATACTGAAGAGTCAAAGGAAGAGATTATGAGATCTGAGCAAAAGAAAACTAATCCTGTAGATGCCGAAAACTCATCTATCGGATATATACCAGATGTAGATCCATTATATGTCCCGTTTGGTTTCTACGATGATTTAAAAACAATCGTTAAGAAAAATATTTTCTTTCCCGTTTTCATCACTGGATTGAGTGGTAACGGGAAGACGAAAATGGTGGAGCAGGTTTGTGCTAAACTTAACAAGATACTTTATCGTGTTAATATAACGATAGAGACAGATGAAACTGACTTGATCGGTGGTTTTCGGTTGAAAGACGGTAACACTATTTTCGAGTACGGTCCAGCTATTCAAGCTATGAAAGATGGAGCCGTATTATTAGTCGATGAAATTGATCTTGCATCAAGTAAAATCATGTGTTTGCAGTCGATTCTCGAAGGCGCACCATATCATATTAAGAAAACAGGTGAAACGATTATCCCTGTAAAAGGGTTTACGATTGTTTCAACCGCTAATACAAAAGGGCGTGGTTCAGAGGATGGTAGATTTGTTGGTGCGAATCTGCTTAACGAAGCATTTCTCGAAAGGTTTCCTATAACCGTAGAACAGGAATATCCTGATGAGAAGACAGAAATCAAAATCATTAATAAAATCTTCAAATCATTAAATGTTGATAATGAGGATTTCGCAAATAACTTAGCAAAATGGGCTAAATTGATTCGGGAGGGATTTAAAAACGGTTCCCTTGATGAATTGATTTCAACACGACGGCTCGCCCACATCGCCTCAACTTTTGCTATTTTTGAGGAAATGAAAGGTGCTAAAATGAAGAGTATCAAGCTGTGTTTAGCTCGTTTCGATGAAGAAACTAAACTTTCTCTTCTAGATTCATATACAAAAATTGATCCGAACCCTGAGAATAAAGTACCTGTCATAACTCCTAATACCGTGAATACCGTGAATAACGGTATAGAAACTAAAATAATTCCAAGTTTTACTTTCTAACAAATTTTTGTTATATTATTAGTAGAGAGAGGGAGTAATAAACAAATTAATATAAATTATGAAAGTATTTACACAAGGTTCAAAAACGATTCTCACCAAGCTTCTAGCAGGAGAGAATATGATAGTTCAGCATAGAAATACTGAACAAGCATCATTCGATCCTGAAAAGAGAATAATCACGTTGCCAATATACGACGATAACGTGAACGAGGATGTTTATGACATCCTCGTTTCGCATGAAGTAGCACATGCGTTATTCACTCCACGCGACACAGATGCAGAGAATGCAAAAACAACTCTACATCACTATTATAATGTAGTGGAAGATCATCGTGTAGAGAAGATGATCAAAACAAGATTCCCTGGTTTAGCGAGACCATACTACAGAGGATACAAGAAGCTCTTTAAAGATGGTTATTTCGGTGTTACTGAAGAGGAGTTATCAGAACTTCTTCTCGGTGACCGTTTTAACGTTTCAGCAAAAGTGCCGGAACTGAATATTTCGTTTACAGAAGAGGAGCAGCGAATTGTTGATGCTGCAAAGAATGCTGTAACGTTTGAGGAGATGAAAAAAGCTGCATATGATATGTACGTCTATGATAGAGTACAGGAAAACGATATGCAGAATCAAGGTTGCGAGGAAGAAGTTGATGAGAAGAAGGAGAGTGATGATAAGAATGAGAAGAGCGAGAAAGGAAAAGATGATGAGAAAAGAGAAGGAAAAGGAAAAGGTGAGGAAGATGAGGAGAGTGGTGAAGGTGAAGGAAAAGAGGATGATAGGGAGGGTGGTAAGGAGGGAGGGGAAGGAGAAGGTGAAGGTGAAGATGATGAGGAGAGTGGTGGTGAAGGTGAAGGTGAAAACACTGATGAATCTACAACAGATAATGATTCAAACTCTAGCAAGAGTAACAAGTCACAGAATGGTGAGAAAAAGATAGAGGATATTGAGTTCAAGGAGAACGATATCGAACCGCAGCTGAAATCTCAAGCTGCTATAGATGCTAAACTAAAAAGTCTAATTCAAAAACAAACAGTTCCTCCTCTATATCTTACATACCCTGATCTTAATCCGACTGATTTTATAGTGCCTGTATTAAAGGTACTAGAGGATTTTAATTCAATGATTAACCCTCAGTTATCTCATAAAGTATCTGCGCTTGAAGATTCGTTAAAAGAGTTCATCACAAATAATAAGAGAGTTGTTGCTTACCTTCATAAGGAGTTTCTTCTTAAGATGAATGCAGAGCAACAAAAACGCTCTCTTACACACACATCAGGTGAACTTGATGTGAGCAAAGTTTTCAGATATCGTTATGATGATGATATTTTCAAGAAAATTACGACTGTTCCTAATGGGAAGAGTCATGGTTTGATTCTGTATCTTGATTGGTCTGGATCGATGCGGGATAAGTTCGTTGAAACAATTATGCAATTGATCGTACTAATTCTATTCTGCAAGAGAGCAGGAATACCATTTGATCTTTATGCATTCACTGACAATTATCGTAGTCAGGTAGTGAGACATCACTATAAGAGTACGGATATAAAATTACCGAGAGTGAAGTTACTGAATCTTATCAGTTCTAGCTTATCGACAATAAAATATAATAAAGCGTTGTTAAATCTTTGGATACTTGCCCATAATATTGGGTATACTAGCTCAGACTATAGGTTATCAGATACACCATTAGATAGCTCACTTTTTCTTGCTCCGAAAATAATTGAGGAGTTTAAGAAGAAGTACGGAGTGCAATTATGCCATTTTGTTGTATTAACAGATGGTTTTTCTAATGACACACTCTATAATGCATCGAATAATGATAAGATTATATTCAATACAAATAACATTGTCACTGTAACACATAATTATAAGTCGTATCCAATATGGAATAGAAAAGATGATGAGAATATAAATTCATCAGTAAGAAGGACATGTAATATTATTGAAATGGTGAAGGATATCTCTAAAGCAAATGTTGTAGGATTTTCGCTAATCGACGGGACAAGATTTTCACTAGCAAGTAACTTACAGCATTATGGTATTCGGGCAAATGATAAAGAGTTAGATCGCTTTGAAAGGGATGACTGTTTCACTATCAAGAAAGGATATGATGAATTATATCTCATATCATACAAACAAATGAATATTAATCGAGGTGAAAACTTTTTTAAGAAACAATCAAGTCTTGAGCCGGCAGAAATCACTGTTAGAAGAGCATTTAAACAAATGGGTGCAGATCGGTTGAAGAGTCGTATTATATTATCTCGTTTTATAAATCTTATTTCATCTCCTAAAGAAAATTATAATAATTAGTAATATGAAACTATATTTTGGGCGTGCACAATACATAAAAAAAGATTTGCCGCTAATAACAAGCATAGGTGATCCGAGCGAAAAGGTAGAAGAAATAGTCGATATATTAAGAGAATTTTCAAAGACACATGTAAATGATCCTGAATATCCTGATGCGACATATTACATCAGTTGCTGGGAGGCTGATGATTGGAATGAAAAACCTCCAACACAGGCGCCTGTAAATCTTTGGCAGCGACCATTGGAAGAGTTTATTACATAAAGTAATGGAAGGCATCAATCACCCTTAAGCTAAAGACTTAAGGGCTTGGTCATTCCAAAAGTTTGATCAGGTCATGAAAGAACTACAGCAATGTAGATTATTTCATTTAGTGGTTGATAAGATCGCTTATTCCAAAAGTAATTATGAGAACGGAGTGAGCAGCTGGTATCCATTGGTTTCTAACAAGAAACCTAAGTGCGTTAGAATGCATTCCCAGTTCTAACAACAGAAGGTGATGCCTAGGTCGAGGGAAGATGTTCACCAGTTCATAATCTGATGAAGTCATTTACACGGGGTTATACCCAAATACTAAGGAACAAAATGTTAAGAATGCCGGTTATTTACAAAGACAAACCACTTATGCCTATGAAAGCAACTCGGGTGAAGAAGTTTGTTAAGTCAGGAAAAGCAAAAATTAAGTATGATAGAAAACTGAAGATTCACTATCTACAATTATTAGTTGTACCATCCGGGATTGATGTACAAAAAATAACTTTAGGTCTTGATCCAGGTAGTACTTTTGATGGTGTATCAGTTGTTTCAGAACAATGTCATCATATTAATATCGAGCTAATACAAAGACCAAAGAAGGGAAAGAATGCAATTACCAATTTTAAAGCAAGACAGGCGAGTAACAGACGAGTAAGAAGAAGTAGGTTAAAACATAGACCTATTAAATTTGATAATAGAACAAGTAACAAATTATCACCAACAATTAAAGCAAATGTCGATTTTAGGAAGTGGTTAATTTTAAAACTTGTGAAATTATATTCAATCAGTAAAGTAGTAATAGAGGATGTTCGATTTAATCATTACAAATCAATAAAAGGAAAATCTTTCAGTCATGTAGAACAAGGAAAAACAGAATTATATAATTTTGTTAAATCACTTGGATTAGAACTTGAATTATATGATGGATTTAACACTAAAAAATTGCGAGTTAATTCATTTGGAACTGATCTAAAATGTAAAGCAAAAGACAAAAAGAATTTCACAGCACATTGTATTGATTCGTTTGTTCTAGCTTGTAACAAAGCAGAAAAAATTTTAGGTGAACCAACTATTACCAATCAATTATTTATAAATAAGAAAGTAATATTCATTGAAAAAATAGTTAAAGTTCGTCGTTGTTTAACAAGATTGCGTAAGAGATATAATGATTCGAAGAACTACTACAAATTATTAACTGGTGGAATTAAAGAGATATATAAAAATTATTCAGGTAAAAGAAATATATGTAGAGTTAAACCAGTTAGTGAGCATTCAAATCACTCAAAGAACTGGACGTATCTAGATAATGGAAGAGCAGAGAAATTTAAATGCAACACAGCCTCTTTTGGTGGAACTACATTAAATGGTAAATCTTTTTTCAAGAACAATGAATGGAATAATAGAGTAATATCTTATGGAATATAGGTCTTCAAATCACTCAAAATTCTTATTGTTATTTCATACAATATTTGTTTGTAAATATCGAAAGAAATTATTAATTAAATTGGGTGATGAGATTAAAGATATTATTATGAATATATCTGCTGAATCTGATTTTGATATAGAAACAATGGAAGTAGATGTAGATCATATACATTTGTTAATTAATTCAGTTCCAAAATTATCCCTATTATCAATTGTAAAAAAATTAAAGCAGATATAAAATTAGAAAATATATTGAATCACAAGGTTAACAATCAAGTGAGCAATTCATCTCTGCAGCTGAAGACAACAGAGTTTTCTTGCTCAAAAAAATAAAATTATGTTATTTATATTAGAAAAAAAAGAACAGGATGTTAGAATGTGGATATGTAAACACTGTCCTGAATTTAAACTAAAAACACAGCAATGCAAAGTTTGCGGCTGTTTTATGAAAGCTAAAATTCCGATAGAGTTTACGACATGCCCTAAAGACGTTTGGGAAAATAAAGAAATGATAAGAAGGGCTCATGAAGATTTACAGCTCGATTGATTTTTTTGTTATGTATTTAAGTAAGAATTTCTTAAATTAAAATAACAAAACGATGAGGTTTTATAAATTTACATCAGTAGAAAATGGTGTGCGAGAACAGAGGGTAGATTTAGATGCAATAGAAGCGTATCTGATCTATGATGAAGCTATGGATCCGACATTTGATGGTGAGGATCCTACAGAATACACAGTAATTGTGTTGGGTAATAATAATAAATATCTTGTAAAAGAAACGCCAGATGAAATTGATAAAGTACTCGAAGATTACTCCTATAACCAAAAACTGGGCATAGAAAATCGAGATGACTTCTAGCTTAGTTGATGGTGTAGTAGGGAAATGGTATATAACCACTACTAATAGTGAATTCTTATCAATAGAAAGAACTCTTTTCATTCTCCGAAAAAGAAAGGATGATATTCTCATCATAGTTGATGAAGAGGTGATAGAGGATAAAGGTCTTATATTTAGTCTTGAGCAGGCGAAGAAAATATTCATAACACCTCTAATCTTATGATTATAAATCTAGCTTATTTGAAAATACAAGTAGAGGTTTTCTGTCACCCATATATTCCTGAGAGTTGTAGGCTTAGTGCAAACGCTTTCAATAATCTATCACGTATATATTTTACTTTAGTGCACATGATGGGTGGTGATAGTCATGAAGTAACATTAGATGGAATATGAACTTAGATCTTAACCAGAAAAACATTGAGTATTCGTTTGATGGCATAAACTTTCTTTATTATCCAGTCTGGAAAAATATCATGATACATATCGCTACACATACGACGATATTTTATATTATTCGAGGAGTATTAGTTGATTCTGATTATTAATTTTTTTATATTTAATCCTTAGTAGAAGTATTTTTATAAATGAAATTTTTCAATTATGAGCACGAAATTCAAAAGCACTGGGGTTGATTTGATCGTAAAAATGTACGATCGTCATGGAGAGATAAAAGAGGTTACAACGGTATACTCTTTATCAAAAAGAGGTTATCGTCAAGCAGAAATCCACACTGCTTGTAAAACAAAAGGAAAGTTATATCACGACCATCTCTTTAGATACGCGAACGGTCAGTTCGTACCAAAACCTCACCTTAGGTCAGGTCATAGGATCTTTGTCAATCGCTACGATTTGAATGGCGAGTTTTTAGACCAGAATACTATTCCCACATACAACATGCTTGGATACGATAATTCAAGCATCGTCAAATGTTGTAAAGGTAGAATGCTAGAGCATGCTGGTTGTACGTGGGAGTATGCAGAGAGACATATTGAATCTGCAAGAAATGCTGCTCCAAGAACAAATTATTCGAGGAGAGTGAATGCACCGAAAAGTGAGGAAATTCTACCAACTCTACCAACTCTACCTCTTTTTGAACAAAAGGAAGCGATTTTAACAAAGATCGAGCCAACGGTTAAAGTAGAAGTTAAAAATGTGCATATCTCAGTGATCTGGGGTGATCAGAAAATTGAAGATATTGAGCGTACATTAATAGGGTTTATTAGAAATAATTACTCTGATATATTGAAGGGTGATTATTCACATCCTAACTCTCACTTGCTAGTGCGAGAGCTAATAACAATTCTCGACCCGTCGATCAGTATTAGCTGATCGACTTCTACGGCACAATTGGTCGTGAGAAATTACGACCAATTGTATTTTTTAATTTCCTATTAATTATAAAATATGAAAAACGAACCAGAGTATATAAAATATATTGAAGACGCTGCACACATAAAAAAAGATCTCAGAAACATATTCCAGCCGAGAATATCAATTCTCAAAAAACTATTCCGATTGAAATTCCGCACAAAAGGAAATATATTCACGTTTCTGAACAATATCAAATTTTTCGAGAAAGAAGATCATTCAAGACATAAAGAAATTCTCGATAAAGTTGGTGTTCTATTTACATATTATAAGTTAATAGGTGAGGATCAGATTTATAATGAATATCTTCAAGAGAATTACGGAATTACAATCTCCGAAGTGCAAGATGGTGAGATAGCCAGCAGAATCGAGAAGCAGGCGATATTCAAGGATGAACGATCAGAGAGCAAATTTGAGAAGCTATGGGCGGATAATCTCTCAGGAAGAAACTTGCCATCTAATCCAAAAGAAGTGTTGAGGATATTGCTTGCTGAAGGTCAATTTGCTTTAGCAGATGTCGTAGAGGAAACTTCTAAGATCAAAAAAGTTTCTGCTCGAAACGTAGAGGAGAATTGTGAAGTGAAAGGTTCATTGTTTGTGAAAGCAGTTAATTTGAGAGCAAATGAGCTCGAAAAAGGTGATGTTGTTATTTCTGACTACAAGAAGAAAATAGAGCACGGTAGAGCAGCAGAAGATGAGGCAATCAGACCAATCATCACCTGAAGTAACTTAATTATTATGAAAATCAACACAAAGCGTTTACGAAGCGATTTTAGAGTATTAGGTTCTTCACTAATTAACTCTTATGTTAAAATATATTATTTGAAAATCTGTGTTGTTGGATATATATTTTAGATTATTATATTATTAAATAGTTTAAGCTATCAGAAATTAACATTTCATAGGTAGAATATTTTTATTAAAAATTATTAACATGAAAAATCCTTTCTATAAATTTGATCCAACACACGAAACTTTAAAAGATATATACATAGACGTCTCTAATATATCTTCTTTCTATAGATTCGAGGTAGCTGAAACAGGTAAGAAAAATTCTGTTATAACAATGATAGATATTGACAATGATCCGCCTACAATTACTGTTGAGAACTCCACGAAATACATAATAGAATGCATTCTGCATTTTATTTCAGAGGACGAATATCAGGCAGGTATCAACCACCCGTTTTGTAAATTTAATTCGTGCGAAACTGGTGTTACAGAGCTACATCTTAATATAACAATGATTAATAGATTCACGAGAGATGTAGAATCAGATCATACCGTTATTACTATAGACGAAGAAGATTACTTTGTCACAGAAACACCAGACGAAATAAGTTCTATTATAGATTCATTTATTGAAACAGAGAAATTTGGATTTAAATCATGAAAATCAATATAGGAAATATTGAAAAAATAGTACTAACTCCAACGGGTGATATCATCTATCCACGTTTTATATGTTCAGAATTTAGAGTTCCTACTTACTTTAATAGAGATTTACAGTTTATTTCTGATGAAATAGAATATATTAACTGAGTCAATCACCCTTAAGCTAAAGACTTAAGGGCTTGGTCATTCCAAAAGTTTGATTAGGTCATCATCTTGTTATTGAGATGATTTAGTGGTTGATAAGATCGCTTATTCCAAAAGTAATTATGAGAACGGAGTGAGCAGCTGGTATCCATTGATCAAGTAATTGATCTAAGCGCGTTAGAATGCATTCCCAGTTCTAATAGCTTAAGGTGATGCCTAGGTCGAGGGAAGATGTTCATCAGTTCATAATCTGATGAAGTCATTTACATGGGGTTATACCCGAAATATAAAGGAAACAAAATGTTAAGAATATCAGTTATTTATCAAGTGAGCAATTCATTCCTGCAGCTGAAGACAACAGAGTTTTCTTGCTCAAAAAAATAAATTAATAGTAAAAAGATAAATTATAAAAATAGTTATGATAATAAGGAAATCGTTCAAGCTTGAAACAGCTCATAAAGTACTTAATTGTACTACTCATAGATGTTCGCATAGTTCTCACGGACATAGTGTTATAGTAGAGGTTTTCTTTTCTGCTAAGGGACTTGATAATGGACAAATGATTTTAGATTTTGGGTTAATGAAGAGTACAATCAAAGAATTTTTAGATTCATTTGATCACGCATACTCGATGTGGGTTAATATGGATCAAGAAGAAAAGGATTTTCATAAAAAGTATAGTGAGCGTTGGATAGAACTTCCTTTTTCACCGTCAGCTGAATCTCTTTCTCTTCTTTATCTCTTTGTGATTGATAAGATTATGAATGCTACACAATTTAATAATGGAGAAAAGTCACCACAAGCAATATCTGTACGATATCATGAAACAGATACTGGTTACGCAGAGTCTTTTAGAGATGATTTAGAATGGTGTAATTGTTGCTCATTAGGAGATATTAAATTCTCTCAAGGAATAGTTGATGAATGGGCTGATAAAGAGTGGTGGAATAAATTGGTAGCAGAATATCAAAAACCTTTTTATGAACAGAGGAAGATTTTTATTAATCCAGTGATTAAGAAACAAACAAATGAAAAATAAAACATACTGTTTAGCCCAAAATCCTTTCTTCAGCTTCCAGGGTGAAGGAAAGTATACAGGATATCCTGCTGTTTTTGTGCGCTGGAGAGGTTGCAATTTATCTTGCGATCTTGGTGGGAAAACAGAACCACAAAATATTTCTTTTCTCGAAGAATTTCAGACGCCAGAACGTGGCTGCGATTCTGGTTACGCCTGGCAAAAAGAATATTCTCATCTTGCCGTTTATCTTAGCTTAGAGGATCTACAAAAAGCAATAGAAGACGTGATTCCCCTTGGCGTCTCAAAATCTCAATGCCTTCTTATATTCACTGGAGGTGAACCAATGCTCCACCAGAGAGAAATTGTTGCGTTGATAGAGGCAGAACGTAGTGAATGGAAAAAGTTTTGTTTCGAAACAAATGGCACGATCGAAATTAAATCTGACCTTCATGAATTAATTATAGATTTAGAAAATCATGAAGAAGAACCAATCCATTTTGCCATTAGTCCAAAGCTTGCTTCCGTTACAAATCAAAGCAACGGTATTATCTACGATGCTTTGAAATCAATCATTATCAATTCTGAAGATTTCATTCTTAAGTATGTTATGGACAATGAAGATAGCTCGTGGGACGAATTAAATTCTATTGTTAATAAACTAAGAAGTATTATATTAGATGTAGATGATTATATATGGATTATGCCTCTTGGATCAACAAAAGATCAGCAAGCATCAGAACAAACAAGAAAAATTGTATTGCGGGCACTAGATCTTGGTTATAAAATATCTATGAGAGCTCACGTATGGATTTTTGGAGGAGAAGTATCGAGATGAAAAAATTCTATATTTCTTGGGAGCAAATTGAATCTGGCGTATTAGAGATTGTACATCAACTACAAGAGAATAGTTGGAAGCCAGACATAATTGTTGGTATATTTCGCGGTGGGGTAACTCCCGCTATTATGCTTAGTAACTATCTTAGTGTGAAAACATACTCACTTGATGTTAGATTACGAGATAATAATAATGGTAGTATTGAATCTAACAATACACTTGCTCAACTTGCTTTTATCAACAAGATGAATGTATTGATA
>Ga0209777_10006959_pt1 | contig 12637 bp, 10 predicted proteins | sample FrelakmetHBP12HB_FD_187147 | JGI IMG/M metagenome (GOLD analysis project Ga0209777, IMG submission 187147) | Freshwater lake sediment microbial communities from the University of Notre Dame, USA, for methane emissions studies -HBP12 HB (SPAdes)... | ecosystem: Environmental > Aquatic >...
AAATGTATATATTAAAACTAAAAAGTCATTTTTTGCTAAATTTAAATGTCAAATTCATCAAACTACACTAAAGATGTAGTTGTTTTCTTTGACGGACTATATAAAATTAATAAGAGAATAATCGTATTTATCGCCATGTATTTTTATAGACCTTTCAATAAAAATTTCTTTTGATAACATTTATTTTTAGTTTTATATATTAAATAATTAGTACCTAAAATAAATAAACAAAACCACCACTTTCTTATATATATTGACAAAAAGATAATTTCTTTATGAAGAAATTGATTTTAATTATAAGTCATTGTTCAACAGGTGGGATGCCGGAGGTGGCTTTAAAACGCGTGGAAGTAATTAAAAATGAAATAGATGTGTATGTCGCAGAATGGCAAAATCTATCTAATGACTTCGTTATTCAAAAAAATAGATTTAAAAAACTTTTTCAACACCAGCCAGACCATTTTATTACACTCGGCGATGACAAAACCGAGATTTTAAAAATTATAAAAAATATTGATCCACAATATGTTCACTTCGAAGAAATGCCAGAATTTTTTGTTCCTTTCGATATAGCTAAAGAAATATATAAGCCAGATCGCAAATACAAAATCTTTGAAACTACTCACTCGTCTGACTATAACGTCGACGATAAAATATTCTTCCCAGATAAATTTTTATTCGTATCTCAATACAATTGTTTTAAATTTAATAGATTAGGAATACCAACAGAAGTAATAGAATTCCCAGTTGAAAAGAAACAACGTGATCCTGAAAAGAAAGCAGAAGCCATAAAAAAACTAGGACTAGATCCAAAATTAAAACACGTAGTTAACGTCGGTCTTTTTACACCAAGAAAAAATCAAGCCTACGCCTTCGATATAGCAAGAAAATTAAAAGATGAAAAAATTCAATTTCATTTCATTGGTAATCAAGCTGATAACTTCCAAGACTACTGGAGGCCTCTTATGAAGATAAAGCCTAAGAATTGTAAAGTGTGGGGTGAAAGGGAGGATATAAATGATTTTCTTGAAGCTTGTGATTTATTTTTATTTACATCGCGAGGATTTCGTTGGAACAAAGAATTAAATCCACTTGTTATTAAAGAGGCATTAGAACATCAAATTCCACAATTTTTATTTCCGCTAGATGTCTATAATAGAAAATACGATACAGAAGATACTATACATTATTTAAATGGAGATCTTGATATAGACGCAGGTCTTGTTAAAAATTTCTTATTTGAAAGAAAAGCGATGCCATGGATAGACAAAAAATATAAAATTAGAGCAGTTCATCTTTTACTAGAAGAAGATAATAGAAAAAGTGAATCTATAAAAGAATTAGAAAAATTGCCTCTTTATGGTATAGATTATGTTCAACATATTAATCAAAGATATAAAGATAATCCACCAAGAGAATTGTGTGCCCGCCCGACAGAAGTTGGAAGAATAGGTGCGTACTCTTTAAGAGGCCCTCATTATGGAAATTATCTTTCGTTTAGAAAAGCTATATTCACTGAGTTTACAGATGATATAGATTTTCTAATGATATTTGAATCGGATTGTAAACTCAATGTTCCAATACAAGAATTTGTAGATAAAGTATTTGCGTCGTGCGATCCAATCAAAGAAAGAGGTATATACTACATGTCATTCGGAGATAATAGAAATCTTAGAACAGGCGAAATAGTGTCTGATAAAAAAATAGAAATAAACGATTGGATGTACACTACAGATAAGATAATTGGTATTCAATCTATTATGTTTCCAAATTTTGCTAGAGATTTCATTTTAAGATCATATGAGACAGTTTTGTGGGACGTTAGCGATCTTATGTTTAATGATATGTTTAAATATAAAGGAAAAGCTATAGCTCCGAGATTAACTACACAGATAGAAGGAGTGTCCACTATACAGGGGGAGAAAATACAGCATTTTTTGTTAAAAAATGCTGATAATTTAGTAAAAGATAAAAATCCAAATGATATTATTGTAGAATATAACAAGGATGATCAAAGATTTTATATGTGTTTAAGTGATTTTTATCAAAGCTCTATTGGAAATATAAGTATAACAGTAAATGCTGGTGATGTAAAAAATGTATATACTGCTGAAAATAGAGAATTATCGCCTCATAATCCTATGTGGATACAAATATATGGACATCATAAATATGGTGAATTTTCATTTGACTTTAAATATAAAGATGAATTCTTATTTACAAAGAAAATAAAGATGGACACGATTCCAGATTCAGAAGTTGTGAAAAATCAAATTCAAGAAGTCATGGAAACGATAAAAAATGTTCAGGCCGAAGAATTGCCCGATGGTAAAGATTTTGATTTGGATTTTAAGATAGAAGAAAATAAATTGTATCTACCTTATAATGGTAGTCTTAAAGATGTTATACTTAATATAAAAGTTAAAGCAATAGAAACCAATGAAAATCTTTTTTCAGCTGAAAATATTCGTTTTAATAATGGTGGATATTGTAACTGGGTAACTACAGGTAAAAATCATTATAAAACAGATCCGGATTTTCTAGGTTTTCTAGTAGAATATTATAGAAACGATAAACTTTTATTTTCCCATAATCTTCAACTTAGAGAGAAGAAAAGAACTGACACAAAAGAAATCAAAAACGCTTTTGTAGTCCTAACATATCCTAATACTAAAATAAAAGAAGAAGTTACAGAAAAATGTTTAGATAGCATCAAACCATCTAATACTAAAATAATTATGGCTTCACATTATCCAGCATCTAAAATTTTACAAGAAAAAGTAGATTATTATTTATATGACGCCTACAATCCTTTAATACAACATACATTCTATAATCAATTTTGGACAACTCTACCTCAAGGTAAAATTGAAATAAAATTGGATAAATTACAAAAGAAAACTAATCTAAATCAATCTCTTACAGTTCTTAATAATATAGAGAATTCTGTTAAATTCGCTAAACTAGCAGGTTACGATAAGATCATTTGCGTTAGTTATGATTTTATATTTAATGAAAATAATTTGAATACTATCAAAAATCTTTGTGATAAAATTGATAATCAAAGTAAAAAAGGATATTTCATGTTATATCATGAAGGCGATATGACATTATATAAAAGTGTATTCTTTATTGTGAATACGGAATTTTATACAAAAGTATTTAATCTTCAAACTCATACACCAGAACAATTTAATTCTGAGTGTGCTAAATTAGGTTCTCACAATTTTTTAGAAAATTATTTTTACAAAAAGTTATTACCGTATAACAACGAATTGATCATAGAAGAAACGAACGAAGAAAAATTATTTAATAATCCAAATATTAACTTATTTTCAGGAGTTGAATATCTAGCAATTATTCCAGTTAAAGAACAAATTAACAGTTTTGTAATTTGGTTCAATTCGTCTAATAATAGAGATAATAGAAGAATAGAATTTACATACGATAATAAAGGCAAAATAGAAAATACAACACACTTCATTAAAGAAAGAACTTACTACTTTAGGAAAATTACAATGATCCAAGGCGATAACTACACTATAACAGCCAATTTTATAGATTCGAACACAAATCAATCTATTGACAAACAGACATTTAATATAAATTCTGAAAATTATAATGATATTACGAGTAATGGATTATTTACAGAAATAGAGAAAAAATATTCATTAGATATAACTTACAACGAAGATGATCAAAAAATATCAATGTGGAATAGTGGCAGTGATTTTGATGGCAAATTTACGATATTGGATGTAGATTCAAAAGTGCCAATATATTGGACTCCCTGTACAGTTCCAAATAATACAACGCGTTGGATTTTACCTATTCCAAAACCAGTATTCGATTTTAATAAAAACGAACATTTCAACGGATTTGATATTCAACTATATGAAAATAATGATGTTTTTCTTTTAAATAAAATAATACTGATAAAGAAGGATTCTGAAAAACTAGATTTGCCGTATTTAAAATGGATTACACCGTTTGATTCTTTATATTTTATTTGGAGAGATTTTTTTATTGATAAAATATATGACGATTTCTTATCTAAAATAAACATAGACGTCACGGTTGATCTTGGGGCAAATCAAGGATTATTTACACATTTAGTTTTAACCAAAGGATCTAAAAAAGTATATGCTATTGAAGCTTTAAAAGATTGTTGTGATAATTTGAAAAAAATGTTCGATGATAAAGTCATAATTGTAAATAAAGCTATATCAGATAATAATGAAAAGAAAAATTTATATTTCGATAAAGTTATTTCAACTTTTAGTCACACAGACATGGAAAGATTTAAGAAAAATCCATATAACACTGACGCTGTTTATGAAAAAACGGAAGTTGAAGGCATAACAATAAATGATTTAATTAAAGAATATAAAATAGATAAAATCAATCTCTTAAAGGTTGATATAGAAGGGGATGAATATCTTTTATTTAAGAGTATAACAGAAGAAAATTTATCTAAAATTGATAACATGTTAATAGAATATCACCATAACTACAACAATGAAGTGGATGTAATTATTAACAAAATTAAGAGCAACTTTAATTTTGAAATGGTTAAAACAAAGCAATTGAATGGTGGTAATATATTAGCGACTAAAAAATAATTAATTATGAATGAGAATAGCACAAATAAATCTTGGAACAATTGAAATTCCACCTAAAAGTTGGGGAGCAATTGAAAAAGTTATATGGAACTATAAATTACAATTAGAAAAATTAGGACATACAGTAGATGTTGTTTTTCCTTGGGAAGTATTAGACGAACACGGAAAACCAAAATATGATATAATACATTTTCACGCGGCTAATCAAGCTATTGAAAAATGGGCTGACTCAAATATACCATACGTTTTTTCTCTACACGATCATCACGTAGTTAGATACGGCAAACAATCTCAAATTTTTTCCAATAACTTATTAGCCATGAAAAAATCAGTGGCTTCAATCACTTACGCTGAATTTCTTATAGACTATTTCGATACTACTGATAAATTATTTTATATTCCACATGGGGCTGATACATCTATATACATCGATAAAGAAATAAAACACGATAAACATAAACTCCTTTGTGTGGCAAATAATGGTTACGCCAATGATTCTAAAGCAGATAGAAAAGGATTTCGTTATTCCATAGAAGCTGCCAAGGCTCTTGATCTTGAAATTACAATAGTTGGTCCAGATAATAATAATAACTTCTTTGACGCCAATAAGGATTTATTAGAATATAAAAAAATAAATTTTATTAAAAATCCATCTGAAACAGAGCTCGTTGATATTTACAACGACCATACTATATTCTTACATCCATCTGAATTAGAAGCAGGTCATCCAAATCTGACATTAGTGGAAGCATTATCTTGTGGCATTCCCGTTGTTGGAACTTATGAAGGTAGAAAATCTTTAGATGGACTAGTTAAATGTCTAAGAGACACAGGTGACGTGACAAATAAGATTAAAAAAGTAATGGAAAATTATGATTATTATAAATCAGAAACTTTAAAAACAAGAGAAAAATATGATTGGAAAAGTGTAGTAAAAGAACTTAATGATTTCTACTATTTCGTAGTTTCTGTTCAAAATAATTTCACACGAGAAGATATGAAGAATCACGTGATAGAAGCTTATGAGCATAGTGACGTACTAGGAATGAAATATAAAGAACCTAAAATAACATATAATGTTAATTTTAATGGAAGAGAAGGAAACCCTGGATGTTTCTTTGAAATGAAATGTTTAACAGAAAAGAAAATACACGTTGAATTTATAGATAAAACAGAAGGAACAGAAAAAGTAGTTTGGGGTCTGGATATGACATCAAATAGATGGGCCATGCCACCAAAATCATATTTTAGAGACTGGAAAATTAAAGTCACTGGTGATGATACACAAGAATTTGCGTTCGACCCAGACGGGAAAAATATTCTTATCGCCATGCATAGTTCATCACTAGGGGACTCAATCGCTTGGGTTCCTTACGTAGAAGAATTTAGAAAGAAACATAAATGTGTGATGTACTGCTCAACACACTGGAACAACCTATTCGAAAGTGTATATCCTGATATTATTTTCATTAAACCTGATACATATCCAGATAATCTTTACGCTACATATCCAATTGGTTGGTTCTCCCCACCTTGGGGTGGCAATAGAGATCGTCAGCCAAATGATTATAGGATAATGCCTATGCAAAAAACTATAACAGATATAATTGGATTACCTTTCGCGGAAATAAGACCTAAAATCGCTATACCTGATAAAGAAAGACCAATTCCAGAAAAATATGTAGTTATAGCCGAACATTCAACAGCTAACGCTAAACACTGGCATTATCCAAAAGGTTGGCAAATATTAGTTGATTGGTTAAAAACACAAGGGCTTAAAGTAATGGTTATCAGTAAACAAGGAACTGCTTTGAAAGGCATTATCAATGAAACTGGTGATCAGAACATAGAAAAGAGAATAAATCAGATAAGACACTCAGAATTTTTAGTAAGCATTGGTAGTGGTTTGAGTTGGGTGGCTTGGGCTGTTGGTAAGAAGGTTGTTATGATATCAGGATTTAGTAAACCATTCTGTGAATTTCAAGAGAATTGTATAAGAGTACATAATTATAATGTATGTAACGGATGTTTTAATGATTTGAGATATGAATTTGATAGAGGCAATTGGGATTGGTGTCCTGCACAAAAACCCGGATCAGATAAAATGTTTGAATGTACAAAAACAATTACGCCGGAAGATGTGATAAATAAAATAAAGCCTCTTTTGAAGGAATTGAATATTTAATTATTAATATATATGATTATGAAAGAATTGATTAGATTTTGCTCAGATTGCGGCGATGTAATAAATGGAAAAAATTAATATGATAATAGGAGATACCGTCAAGAAAACTTTTAAAGGTTTATGTTCGGCTGGTTATACATGGGACTATAAAAATAGTGATAGTGGAGTTGTGGAAGTCAAGAAAATTTGGGGGACTCTAGCAGGTAAAATGCTCGTTGGAGCTTCTGCAGATGAAAGTTTCGAAATTACTGCTGTCGGACAAGGTGAAGCAACTGTGACGTGTTATCAAAGTAGAAATTGGGAAACTAAAGATCCAATTAAAACTGAAACATATATAATAAATGTAGAATGAAAAATATTCTAGTTGTAACACATGAACGCGCTGGTACTCATCTTGTTATAAATATAATAAATAAAGAGAATAATGGTGATTTTATTCCTATTGGAAAGTTGCCTTTGGCTGAAACAAGATTTGATTTGGAAAATTACACAAAGTTTGTTAAGCGACATATTTTATATCAACCATATAATCCAGATGTAGTCTTTAAAGCTCATCATCAAGTCGAATTTTTCGAAAGTTATATAGATAAATTATTTGAAAATTTTAAAGTTATTTATGTTAAACGTGATATTAAGGACGTGCTTATAAGTTATTATAAATTTTTAAATATAGACGGTTTTGATAAAAATGGAAAATCTATTATTATACCTAATTTTCCAGAATTTAAAGATTGGATATTTATGAAGCCTTGTGAAGTTGGATATAAATATTTTGAGAGATATCCAGACCCTCATGTTTTTATAGAACCTTCTACATACATTGAAAGATATACTATGCACTTAAATGGTTGGATGCGATATAAAGATAAATTTCTTTTAATGAATTACGAAGATGTATTGTCAGATTTTAATAGTATAAAAGAAAAATTAGAAATCTATTTAAATAAAAAAGTTGAAAATAGTTTACCTGATTTACATGATAAATCATTGCCTAATTTTGTACCAAATAAAGGTATAGTTGGTGCTTATAAAGAAGTTATGGATGATGATTTGATTAGAAAAATTACTTCAATAATTTAATAAGATCTTCTGCGAGAATAGAGATCAATTTCTTCCCACCGATTTCAACATCAGGTATATTTTTAATAACACTAAATTTATCTTCGCCAGATATTTCTAATTTCTCAATATGTTCTTTTAGAATTTCATTATGAGCATAGTAAACTTTTAGATTTTCGACAAAAGATTTTAGATTAACACCTTTCCTGTTATTATATTTAATCATTTGTAATTCGTCTGACTGCTTTTCGATCAAGATGTACCACAATTTCTGTTTGGATATTTTGATTTTCTCCAAGAAAGTATAGGATTGAGCAGCTTTAGCATTTTTAGGCATTTTAGCTACTTTTCCGTAAAAACGAATGTTATCATCTATTTGTTCATCTGCCATTTTAAGCGTTTACTTTTGTTTTTATATATAGAATAGAAAGGGTCTAAAAGTTTTTAAAATTTTACTCCTAGACTATATATTAATTGAAGAAGATTGGTTTCGGACGTTTTTAATTTGCGTGTCTATTGTAGTATTTATCAACTGTGTAGTTATAAAAATTACGAATTATTAGATTTGCTTCAATCCCCCATATCATCAATTTTTGTAATTGTAGAGTAAATTGATTTACATTATCGCTTCTACGAATATATTCGGGCATCATTTTATTAAGAAGTTCGTTCTCGTAATCAAAATGAATATTTGGTTCTTTGTCCTTTCTATGTTTAAGGTCGTATAACTCTTTTATTTGTGATTCTCTTTCTATCATATCGTTATATATTATTATTGTTCGTTCACAGGATAAAATCTTTCCTCGCCTCTATAAATTCCATCTTCTGGTAATTTAAATTCTACTCCTTCTTGATTACACATAGCGTCTCTTCTTCCTGGTGTCGAACAACCTACATTATAAAATATAGTACTGTCTTTTGCTGCTACACCACCAATGTATTCTTCATGGTTCCAATGGTCGTCGTGAGTTCCTTGCCCCTCAATCGCCCATCCAGTTCTATCAAGGACAACTCCATTTTGATCTATCAATTTTACTAGTCTTTCTTTACCTTCGTCCTCATAATATTCGTTTTCTAATCTCTTTTTTCTGGGTTTATCTTCCCAGTTTTCTTCACCGTAAGGATCATTTTCAGAAACCAGATTTTCACTCATATCAACACTAGCAAACATAATTTCAAGATCTTTTTGTTTGTCTCTTTCTTCCTCTTCCTCAAACTCCTCTTCTGTTCGCATATCTATATCGCTAATAACACGATCACCAATTTTTATTTGTGGTTTATTGGCGTCTGTACCCCATTCACGTATAAATTCTATGTATTTCTTTATCATTTTTGAGTATTAATTATTCACCAAACCACATATTATCATACGGATTGTTAAATCTATCATCAGCTCTTCTTCCGTAGTAATGCCATTTGTTATTAGCGTCGTAATAACCATTTGAGTAAGTTGTAGTTGTTGTATTTTTATTTCTATGTTTACCGAAACTTTGTTTATCTCTTAATTTTCTTTTAACATTCCCCTGAAATTCCCAAACATCCATCCAGTTTTTATCTTCTTTCTTGAATATACTATAATCTGGATCATTGTATCTATCCCAAGCGACTAATATATCTTTCAATAATTCCTCTGATATATCAACTTTGAATTCTTCTTTTAATATTTTACTAAGGGCACCAAATTTTATGGTACCTTCAGCTTTAAGACGCATTACAATTTCATGCACTGCGTATCTCAATCTTTCCGATGGATCAAAAGCTGCCAATTCGTTTACTGTATTATCTGCTAAAAATTCTTGATATATTGGTATCATGCTTCTATATATTAAAAAATATTTTTAGTTTTTATTTTGTGCTAACTCCTGTCCAAATTATGTTTATAGATGATAATCCATTTAAAATAGGTATATCATTATAGTAAATTCCATTTCTATCATACCAACCACCTCTTAAAACAGCATATTCATTTTTGTCAGCTATAATATCACCTTGTACTGGATCCAATCCCAAAACTTTATTAGAATCATAACGATCAGGATTCACAGCACTTGGCGTTAATAATGAAGCGTCATTTGTATTAGGAACATTAGAATTAATTACAGCTATATTTTGATCTCCATGATAATCCTCATTCTTCTTAGATATAAAATCAAGATTTACTGAGTCTACCCCTGGGACTTGCTCCTTAATCTTTGTTATTAAATCAGCTTTGATAATTCTATCAAATCTATTATTATTGATAAAATAATCAGAAACTACATTAATAATTTGATTTCTTATATTATCCTGTGTATCAGTAGTGTAATTTCTTACATAAATATTCACAACATATCTTGATATAACAGGATCTATAATTTTTACGTTAGTTGTTATAGAAAGAGTTCCAAGTATTTTAAGATAATCCAGAACTTTATTTTTTTGATCAGCTGATAAATAAAAAGCATCAAAAGGTATTGTAAAATAATTATAATCACTTAAAAAATAATTCTGTACATTTGGAATTAAATATAAATAAATTACATTATCATAAATATTTGGAAAATAAGATTTTAAATTGGTTAAAATCTGATCCCTATTAGCCACATTCTTACCAAAAGTGTCTGTGATAAATTGATTAATATATGTATCATTATTTATATTATTGACGTCTAGTGTATTATAAGCATTAATCAAAGAGAACATATTTAATTTACTAAGTTGATAGATAAATTGATCTGGTGTGGCTAGTACAAAATTTCTAGATACCATTGGAATAAGATTTTTAGTAAATGTTTTATTTTCTTTATCTGCTCCAAAATTTATATCATTTTCTATAGTTACATCGAATAGGGTTTCCATAGATAAAATTTCACCGTTACCATCATATACTGAATCAATAAAAGTAAAATCGTTGGGAATATTATTTAGTATGTTACCATTTTTGCCATCTGATAATAAATAGTTTACAGTTATAATAGATCCAACATCTGGTACAAATCCAAAATCACCAGTACCAAAATAAAGATCCAATCCACCATTAAATCCTGTTCTTGAATAATATGCGTATTCAAACGGCAACATGTCCACCATACTATCTTTTTTATTTAATAATAAGCCGTTATAAAAAACTGCAAAATTAAAATTCTCTATATTTTGAATACCGTCAACATTAACACTAAAAGATTGTTCCTTAGTTCCTTGCCCTGTAAGAATAGCTTGATCATATTTTCCTTGTGTTACATTAAGTGATATTGTCATATTAGAAGTAACTGCGTATATAACATAATCCGAACCAAGTGTAATGTTATAATAAAGACTATTGGTTTTATTTTTAATAAGAGTTCTATTGTTTATCTTTATAGTTGGTGGGTTTCCACCGATTTGACTAGTTATATCAACACCTGTCTTTAATTTAAGTTGGATTGTGCCTGTAGCAGAAATAGGGCGTGTTGGATTGTGACCACTGATACGAGCAAGATTACCTATGATTCTATCACTGGTGGTATAATCAATAGCGATTTGATTAACTGAGTTTTTATTATAGTTAAGATTTTGAGTAAAAAGTTCTTTATCTACTTTAAGAATTTGACCAAATGGTGAGGCTTCGCTAAAGACTATATCAGATTTAGAATATTGTCCTTGTAGCCAAGTTTTTATTTGTTCGCTAAGTGCATCATATTTGGTCTCTATAAAATTAATGATTTGCATTTGATGGCTTTTTTATTTTATATATTAAAATTGGAGTCGCTCTTTTTAATCGTCCCAATCTTCTTCTTCATATGGATCTAACTCTTTATTAACATTTTTTGATCTTCCAAGTATAGTAACTGGTTTTCTTTCATCTACCGCTTTACTGGTTTCCCAATTTCCTGTTTTGAATAATAATATGCCTCTACTATTTGTTTCAAAATCTTTTATAACTTCTCTAATTTTTCCAGTAGTCATAGTACGATAATTAAAAAAATGATATTCTACTCTTTTGCCTACAACCAATTTTTCTAATTCTTTCCACAAATCAGAGGATCCAATTATTCTTGGGTTGGGGCTGACATCATTATCATAATATGCTATTCGCACTGTTTTATCGTTCCATTTAAAACCTTTAACATATTTTTCTCTTAATTTAAATGGAATGAAACTATTATCTTCTTTGTGAATAATTTTAGGTTTAGTTTTGCCATAACCAGCGTCTATATCTGCGTCGTCATTTGATATTATACTTTCGTTAGTGTCCCAATCTTCTTCACCGTAAGGATCTATATCCATCATCTTTACTCTCATTTGTTCTTTTTTATCATTTAGATATTTTCTATATTCGGACATATCTTCCCAAGATTTGATTATTTTCAGTTTTAGAAAATCACTTACAGAATATAGAAAATCAAATTCATCAGATCTTTTTATATATTCTCTAAGTGTATGGATATTAATTTTACCGTCGAAAGTAAAATGGATCACACCAACTTTAACTTTGCCTCTAGGTTTATATTTTATAACATTACCATTTTCATAAGGCACGTCTTTGAAAAGTTCTTGATTATGCATCATCTTTATTTTTCTTCTATATTTCTTAGAAGCCTCAAATATTTGAAAATCTTTAATCATACCAATTTTCCTCCCCGTACGGATCTTCTTCTGATATAATAATCGAATTCTGGTCGTCGTGAAAAAGTTCTTCACTGTAATATTGATTTAAAATTTTACCAGTTTCTATATCCACAAGAACAAAATTTCTTTTATTATATACATCCAATACTACATCCAAAATTTGATAGTATTTACCATAATCAAC
>Ga0209777_10006960_pt1 | contig 12636 bp, 9 predicted proteins | sample FrelakmetHBP12HB_FD_187147 | JGI IMG/M metagenome (GOLD analysis project Ga0209777, IMG submission 187147) | Freshwater lake sediment microbial communities from the University of Notre Dame, USA, for methane emissions studies -HBP12 HB (SPAdes)... | ecosystem: Environmental > Aquatic >...
TGCGGGCGTATAGGTCCAGAGCTGAACTCCGAGTTTCAGCATCTTGATCCCTTTTTCGCGCGGCGGATCGAGATACTCGGTGAAGGCCTTGTCCTCGCCTTCGATCCAGGATTGGGCCTTGATCGTCCGTTCCGCCCGCCGGGTGCGGATGGTCATGGTACTGACCATGATCTTGTTCCCGGGGACGGCGTTCCGGTCTACCCGCTCGAGAATCCCCGCGGGCGACATTTCCGCGGTTTGGGCCGGAACGGCAGCCCGCCCAAACCCGCAAACGGCGCAAATCATCAGCCCCCAGAGGGTGACGCGTTTCATGTTTCGAGCTCCTTGAACAGCGAGGCCGTCGAACGCTTGTAGATGCCCCGCCCGGCGATGGCCGTCCCGATCAGCGTGGAGAGAATCCCGGGGATGAACCCGATGACATAGGCGGCCGGCGTAATCCGGCTGTTGAGCGTGGACGGCAGCATGACGGCGGCGCCCTTGAGAAAACCGGTGATGTTGATGCCCCGGACCTGCATATAATACGAAAGCGCCAGACCGGCGGCCGTGCCGGCGATCGTTCCCAGCAGGCCGATCATCATGGCTTCGCCCAGCATGGCCCGGTAAACGCCGCCTTTCGGTTCGCCCATGGCCAGGCGGACGCCGATTTCGCCGTAGCGCCGGAGGCTTCCGATCAACCCGGCGTTCCAGAGCACCAGCGACATGGCCAGGATGAAGATGGCGATAACCGCGCCGTTGACCGCCCCGATCTGGTCGAGCAGGTTGCCCATCTCGCTCTGTTCGCGAAGAGTTTTCATGATGGGCGTAAATTCGTCGGCGGAGGCAGGGACGGGATTGTTGAATTTTGCGGCGACGACGTCGATGACCTTCTGTTCATAGGGGCCGGCCGTCCGCCAGCCGGGAATTTCCCCGGCCGCATCCTCCATGTCGAGGACGGTCCGGGCGTCGGCGATGTCCATGACCAGACCTGTTCGGTCGAGCGCGCGGACGCCGAACCGGACAACTCCCGAAACGACATAATTGGCCGTGGCCATCGCCCCGTTCATCGTCGCGCCGATAAACGTTGCTTTCCCGCCCGGCCCGAGGGCCAGGCGCCCGGCCAATTGCTCGCCGATTAAAATCTCGCCGGCTTTTTCCGGCAGGCGTCCGCGGATGATGGCCTTTTCCAGGCCCAGCCGCCGGATTTCGGGGCTTCCCGGCGTCCGGATGTCGGCCGCGGTCCCAGCCACCGGCGCCTGGACTTTCGTCTCGCCCGCTTCGTCGGGAACGTCCAGAAGCCCGCCGAACCGGATGCGCGGCGCCCAGGTCATGTCAGGATACGTCGCTTTCAGCTCTTCGATGAGCTTTCCGACGCCGGTCAGGGCCAGGTCGTTGGGGGCCTGGTCCGGCTCGGCCGCGTATCCCTTCGTCATCACCTTGACGTGTCCGGTCAGAAGGTCGGCGTTGAATTCGACAATCTTATATTCGGCCCCCTTGATGTAGCAATACATGGCGACAGTCAGGAAGACGCCGATGGCCACGGTCAGGAACGGGAAAAGAAACCGGGAGCGGTCCCGGATCAGCCCCTTGAACAGGAAACGGATCATGACCATTTTCCTTTCAAGGCGTCTGTCGGCTTGAGAGTGACGATTTTACGCGTCGGGAGGAAGCTGACGATCGTTGTCGCGGCCAGGACGATGAGCGTCGTGGCGACGACAAGCCCGCCGCTGTAGGCCGGGTAGATCGCCTTGCCGAGGGCCAGGCCATAGCTGTCCGCCTGGCCGGACGGAAGAACCCAGCCGTGACGGGCCATGTAGATGAGAAGCGGGAGGCCGTAGACGGCGCCGACCGCGGCCGCCAGGATCGAAAGCATCGCGCCTTCCAGCGTGAACAGCCCGATCACCCGGCCGCGCGGCATGCCCAGGGCGATAAGCGTCCCGATTTCCCGGCGGCGGTGCCAGATGGACAGAATCTGGGTGTTGAAAATCGCCAGTAGGGCCAGGGCCATGAGCGTTGTGTAAAAAATGGAAAAGCCGAGGGATTTGGCCTGGACGAGATTTTTGATGTCCTTGAGGAGCACGTCGTAGCCTTGGAAGGTCCACCCGGGAAAAGACGGCTCGGCTTCGATTCCGGTTGGAAGCGTGATGACCGTTGCTTCGCCGCGGCGCCCGGTCATTTTTTGGAGCGCGTCCAGGGGCATCCAGATTTGCCCGACGTCCACGGTCTGGACCTGGGTTTCGAAGAGATCGACGATTTCGATGTCCGCCGCATCGAAAGTTCCGGAGGCGGTCCGCCAGCGGACGGTGACGGTGTCGCCTTTTTTAAGGCCGGCGCTTTTGGCCATGCGCGTTCCGATGAGGCCGGGAACATTGACGCCGCTTTCACTTCCGCCGAGCCGGCCAAATGGAAGCTTGAGGATTTTCTGGCCCGGATCGACGCCCTTGAGCAGCGCGGTAGTCATCCGGCCGTTGGGATAAATTGTCCCTGTGACGATCAGGATCGGGACGGCCCGGCCGGCAGACGCCGCGGCCGCCAGATCGGCCGGAATCGTCCGCGGGGCGTCGTCGATCGTCAAAGGGTCATACGGGTCGTAAGCCCCGGCCCAGTATTGGCCGCCGCCGGCTTGCTGATCGATCGTGACCTTCGACATCTCCTTGTCCATGCCTTCGAACAGACTCTGTCCCCAGATGATGGCGACGAACGAAAGGGACAGGACCAGGGCGTTGAGCCAGGTTTTGGCCCCGTTGCCGATGAGGTTGCGGAAAGCAAGCTTGGGAATGATCATGCCTGCCTCCTCACGCCGGTTTGATTTCGTCGTCGGCCACGCGGCCGTCGATCAGCGTGATTTTCCGGCGCAGATGCCGGATGACCTTGTCGTCGTGAGTCGAGAAAAGAAATGTCGTTCCGAGGTCGTGGTTGATGGCCTCCATCGTCTCGAGGATATGATGGGAATTTTCGGCGTCGAGGTTGGCCGTGGGTTCGTCGGCCAGGACGAGGTCGGGTTTTTTGACGACCGCCCGGGCGATCGCCACCCGCTGGCTCTGACCGCCCGAAAGCTGAGCCGGCCGCGATTTTTCCCGGTCGGCCAGCCCGACCCAGGCCAGGGCGTCGCGGACGGCCTTGCGCCGGGCCGTTGGCGTCATCCCCAGAAGGAGAAGCGGAAATTCCACGTTCTCGTAAACGGTGTAAACGGGGAGGAGGTTGAACGTTTGAAAGATGAAGCCGATATGATGGTTGCGCAGCGCGGCCGCCTTTTTATGGGAAAGGGTCTCGATTTTTTCGCCCAGGACGACGGCGCTTCCGGACGTGGGCGTGTCGAGCGACCCGACGATGTTCAGCAGCGTTGTTTTGCCCGAGCCGCTCGGACCGACCAGCCCGGCGAACTCGCCGCCGGAGAGAACAAGATTAACGTCGCGGAGAGCCGTGATCGGCTGGTCTCCGGACGGATAGATCTTGGTCAGGTTTACGGTTCGAATCAATTCCTGTCGGCTCATCGTAACCTCTTTTTCAATGATTCCAGGCGACCATGAAATAGATGCCCCGGCCGCCGAAAAGGTTCGTCCCGGCGGACCCGCCGTAGAGGCCGTAGGTTTCGGGATTCCAGAAGCCGATGACGAACAGGCTCAAGCGGTCGTAGGTCCTTTGCCACGTGGCGAGGCGGTACCAATCGCCGCTCTTCCAATCGCGGAAAACCATGAGGCGTACCCGGTCCAGCAGGCCGAGAGGGTAATCGAGCGACAGGGCGCTCAACGACCGGCTCGAACCCGTCTCCCAAAACGCGGGCGAAGACTGGATGAGGAGATGTTCGGCGAGGACGGTGAAGCCGCGTCCGACGGCGAAAGTATTTTCCAGGCCGAGGTTGACGGCTTTTTGACAGCGGTTGGAAGTGACGGCGAAATTTTGCTTGGTGAAAACCGCCTCGAACCAGATTCCCGGGCCGACGTCCCAATAGCCGTCGAGGCCGATCCGGGTTTCAGGAACGCTTGCCCGTTCGTTGGCGTCCACGGGAATCAGGCCGTTAAACGCATCCAGCCGCCGGTGGTGGAAGGTCAGGCCCAGTTCGCCGCCGAGAGCGGGTATTTGGGCCCGGCCGCCGAATTCGACGGTCTCCGGCCGCGTCGGAAACGATTCCCAGCCCTTGCGGGCGTTGTTGCCGGCCAGGCCCCAAGCCCAGACGGCCGAGTTGTTTTGAAACGTGTATTTCAAGAGCAGGCCGGTCACCCCGTCCGTCAGCTGCAACGGGTCGTTGGGGTCTACCCGGTCAAACCACATGAGCGGCCGGAGGAGGCGGGCCGAGCCGAATTCGATTTTTTGCAGGCCGAGCCGGGCTTCGAAGCGTTCGGACGAGAGGCGCGCCCACAGGCGGTAGAGCTTGGCCTCGCTTTTGAGCGAATCCCAGCCCGATTTGATATCGATCGTGGAGTAAATGTTCGCGGATGCTTCGACGTCGAAATTCCAGGCCGTCGAAACGGGCGTTTTCAAGGAAAAAACCGGGAGATACCGGACACCGACGGGAAAGCCGCGGCCGCTTTCCAGCGGAATCGTCAGCCAGCCGGAAACCTGCCCCCGGAAATCGATGGTTTGGGCGACGCCGGGCAAGAAAAGCGCAAAGAGAGCCGGCAGAAGAACAAACAGCCGGCGTCCTGAGAAACGCATACCGCCATTATAAAGGAAAAAGGGGACGGATTACCGTGTCTCCGACACAATAATCTGTCCCCCTCGCGGCCCCCTCGAACGCTATTGAATGATCGTGTCGATGATTCGTCCTTCCGCCTTATATCGGAGATGATTGAGGCTTTTGGCATAATCCCGGACCAGGTTGTATTCGAAAAGCCCTGTTTCGGTATGGCTGTATGGCGTAATCCCAAGCCCGATGAGCGTGTTATAGATCTGGTTGCTGACGGCGACCTTATAAAGGGCGGCCGGATCGATGGGCTGACCGTTGATCCTGACCGAAGCGGGATCCACCCGGCTGATCTCGCCCAGCGGTGCGGCCGGCTTGCTGGAGTCATACTGGAATGATATCCCGGAGACGTCAAGGCAGAGATCCGTGGTATATTCCACCATCGAAACCGTATATTCCAAAAGGGCTAAGAGCGTTCCGCCGTCGAGCTCGATGATGTCGATCTTAAATCCAAGCCCGGTCGCCGGGTCGTAGCCGTAGGGGACGATCCTCATGATGTCGTCTCCGACAACCTTGCCCTTGTAGATCCTGTCGACGATATATCCCATGACATCCAAAGCCATGTCGACGGGATATCCTTTCTTTTGGACTCCCCAGCGGACGCCGTCGGTGCCGAAATTCCCGAGCGGAGTATCTCTGAAGGAACTCCCCTTCGGCCATTCATTATCAATCAGCCAATCGGCGGTTGCCACTCGACTCGTGAAGACCGGTCCAAAGACCTGCTCCACACCGACGCGCAACGCGTTCAGGATATTGCGAAGTTTCGGGTCTTTTTTGACCTTCTCATTGACCCGGTGCAGGACATATTTCTTCAGGGTCACGGCCGACCCATCGTAGCTCACTTTGAGCTCGCCCAGATACTTCCCGTAGTCGCCGGCCTGGACGATGATTTTTCCGCCGGCGAGGATGGGCTCCTTCAGTACGTCGTGGGAATGGCCGCCGACGATGATATCGATTCCGGGGACCTGGGACAGCCCGGCCACATCATAAGCCAGCCCCAGGTGCGAAACGCAAATAACGATCTTGCATCCCTGCGCCCGCAGTGCGGCCGCTTCGATTCCGGCGGCGTTAAAGGGATCGGTTAAAAGCGCCGCGACATCCGCCGAATAATTCTGAGCGTCCGTGTTGAGGACTCCGATGATCCCGATTTTCATTCCCCCCATCTCTTTGACGATGGACGGCTTGACGAAGCCGGCCAGAACCGGATAGGCGCTCAGGTTGATGTTGGCGCAGAGCAGGGGCATGGTGATGGGCGCATCGCCGGCCAGGGCGCCGCTCACGACGCCGGTCAGCGCGTCGAGGCCCAGGTCGAACTCATGATTCCCGAGCTCCATCGCGTCGTATAAATTCTGCATGATTTTGAGCTCCGGGTAGCCCAGGTACCTGTTGAAGGCGAACGAACCGACGAAAACATCTCCGGCGTTGAGAACCAGGACATGCGCGTTGTTCGATTTCAACGACCTGATGAGCGTGGACATCCGGGCGATGCCGCCGTAATCATCCTGGGGACCAAAAGGAAACAGGGCGGAATGGGTATCGTTGGTGTGGAGAATCGTCAGAGTCTTCTGTCCACAGGATAGATACGGAACACCCGCCAAAAACACGGAAACGACCAAAACCAAAAAAAGTTTGCGGCTCATTGAAAGCCCTCCTTCTTTGAATTTTTCCCCGCAATCTCTTCGACCGGGGAAATCAAGCGCTTCGTTTTGTCTCTCATCCTTTTCCTCATCCCGAATTTAGATTATAGGGGCCAATGAGTTGTCAAGAATTTGTTAAGAAAATGTGAAAGGTTTGATAAGTTGAATCATTAATCGAATTTTCGAATGACAACGGGCGATCTTTAGGCTGGCGGTTGCGGGTTGATACGATTAATAGAAGGAAATCGGGGCTGCATCACTTAACCCCCAAATAACACAAAATTGTGAGGATTATCTGATTACTGTAAATTAGGGGTTAAGTGATGCGTCCCCAAATTATAAATAATTATTTATGAGTAACTTACCAAGGAAAAAATTCTTCAAAAAGGGGTTAAGTGATGCGTCCCCGATTTACCAGCTGCCGCGGATAAAGCGCTCGAACAATTCCACGGGCCGGTCGACCGGTGCTTTTTCGGCGGCCCGTTCGCTGTAAATCGATCCGCCGTCCCGAGCCACGCCCGGGCCGCAGACGGTGAAGGGGATAGGGTCGCCGGCGTGGGTTTTGGTCGCGAGCTTGGTGGCGTGATCGGGGGTGACGAGAATCCGGACGTCGGGGACGTTTTCCGCCCAGGCCAGCATCTCGCCGACGATGTTCCGGTCGAATTCCTCGATGGCCCGCATTTTTTTACGCAAATCGCCTTCGTGGCTGGTTTCGTCAGGCGCCTCGACGTGGAGATAGATGAAATCCTCGGCGGCCAGGGCTTCCTTGGCCGCGGCGATTTTTCCGGCGTAATTGGTGCCGAGATATCCCGTCGCTCCGGGAACAAGGCGCACCTTGAGCCCGGCCAGAACACCCAGCCCGCGGACGAGATCCACGGCCGAGATGACCGAGCCGGTCAACCCGAAGCGCTGTCCCAGCGTCCGAAGCTTCATCGCCCGGCCCTGGCCCCACGGCCAGATGTCGGTCGCCGGCGTTTTCCGCTTCCGGTTGATTTCGCTTGAGGCCAGAACGGGCCGGGCTTTTTCCATCAGGTCGATGATCACGTCCTGTCCCGGGCCTTTCGGCAGGTGCGGAAGCCAGGGCTGTCCGGAGATATCGTGCGGCGGCGTGCAATCCAGCCCTTTCGGGAAATCGCGGATGATGGTCAGATGCCGGTAGCTGACGCCGGGGACGAAGCGGATACGGTCCGTTCCGAGAGCGGCCTGGAGCTCCAATAGAATCGGCCGCGATTCTTCCGTTGTGATGTGGCCGGCCGAGTAATCGGCCATGAGCCCGTCGGCCAGGGTGACGAGGTTGCAGCGGAAGGCGGTGTCGTCGGGGTCGAGGGCGACGCCGATGCTCGCGGCTTCGATCGGGCCGCGGCCCTGGTAATTCTCCGCCGCGTCATAGCCCATCAGCGAAAGGTTGGCCACGTCGCTTCCGGGCGGAAGCCCCGGCGGAACGGTCAGGAGCCGGCCGACGCGGCCGCGGGCCGCGACCCGGTCCATGTTCAGCGTTGCGGCCGCTTCGAGGGGCGTCTTTCCGCCGAGGGCGGACTGGGGATCGTCGGCCATTCCGTCGCCGACGAGAATAAGATATTTCACGCGATATCCTTTCGGTCAGGTCCGGGCTTTGAGGCCCTCGGCGAAGCCGATGACGGCTTCCCGCATCTGGGATATCGGGAGAATGCCTTCATGAAGGACCGGGCGATCCTGCAACCCGCGGACGGCGCGGTGGGCCGGTTCGCCGGCGAGCTCGCTCAGCCGGTCGATTGCCTTGAATTCGTCCGGTTCGGCCCGGCCCGTGATTGCGGCCAGCACGTCGCCGGCGAATTTGAACGGCGAGGCGGTCGAGGCGATGATCGTCGCCGGACCGTCTTTGGGGCCGACATCGCGGGAGACGGCCGAGGCGACCGCGGTATGGGTGTCGATGACCATTCCGGTCTCTTCGTGGACTTTCTTGATTTCGGCGAACACCCGAGGCTCGTCCGCCCAGCCGGGGACGATGATGGCGTCGAGCGCTTTTTTCGTTTCGGCGTCGATCTGGAACCGGCCGGTCCGGAAGCGGTCCAAAAACCACGGTTTGATTTTCTCGGCGTCGCGGCCCGCGATTTCAAACAGGAACCGCTCCAGGTTGGAGGAGATCAGGATGTCCATCGAAGGCGAGGAGGTCCGGTGAAATTCGCGGTGGGTGTCGTAAACGCCCGTCTGGAAGAAATCCGTCAGGATGTTGTTTTTGTTGGAGGCGCAGAAAAGCTTGCGGACGGGGAGACCCATCGCCCGGGCGTACCAGGCGGCCAGGATGTTGCCGAAATTCCCGGTCGGGACGCAGATATCGACTTCGTCGCCGGATTTGATTTCGCCGCGCTCTGCGAGCAGCGCGTAGGCCCGGACGTAATAGACAATCTGGGGAGCCAGCCGGCCCCAGTTGATGGAATTTCCGGTCGAAAGCTTGATGTCCATCCCGGCCAGGTAATCGCGCAGGTTGGAGTCCAGGAACAGTGCCTTGACTCCGGTCTGGCAGTCGTCGAAGTTGCCGCGGACGGCGAAGACCTTGGTGTTCCGGCCGTCGGTTGTGACCATCTGGAGGCGCTGGACTTCGCTCACGCCGCCGTGAGGGTAGAAGACGGCGATGGAAATCCCGTCGACGTTCTTGTAGCCCTCCAGGGCCGCCTTGCCGGTGTCGCCGGAGGTAGCGACCAGAATCAGCGTATGCGTTTTGTCGCCGGTCAAAGCTTTAGCCGTCGTCGTCAGGTGGGGCATCAGTTGCAGGGCGACGTCCTTGAAGGCGGCCGTCGGGCCGTGGAAGAGCTCGAGCAAAAAGCGGCGCCGGCCGAGCGGCCGGAGATTGACGACGTCCGGCGTATGGAAGTTTTCCGTGTTGTAGGCCCGCCGGAGGCAGGAATTGAGGACCGCCGGCTCGAAATCGGTGAAATACGCGCTCATGATCCGCCGGGCCGTCTCCAGGTAATTAGGCTGGGCCAGCGTGTCCGCGTCCAACTGGGGGATGAATTCGGGGACGAACAGTCCGCCCCGGGGGACCATCCCCAGAAGAACGGCTTCAGAGGCGGAGGCGAAGGGATGATTGGCGTGGGTTCCGATATAGCGCATGATCGCCTCAGTGAAGAAACGTTATAAATGCGCTTAGGATGTTATCGAATAGCCCGGAGGAGTGTCAAGGAACGTAACCCCATCGGCAGGCATGACTCGGGGCGGTCAGTCGCCGGTCCGGAGGAAGAACTCGACGTTCAGGAATTCCCGGCGGATTTCGGCCGCAGGCCGATACCGGTCGAGCAGGTAATTGCGTAGGCGCGGATAGTCGGTCAATTTGACCAAGTGATGGGCGGACGCCCCCGTTTCGATGAAGACAAGCTTGACGGGGAGGCGGTCGCAATCGGCGATGATGTCGGCGGCGGTGATCCGGCCGGACGTGACCATCGCCTCGGAAACGTCCACCAGGCGGGGTGGGCAGGGCCGTTGGGCGAGAAAATTCAGGAACGGCTCGTCGCCGAAGACGTATTCTCCCGGCTTCGTGTTTTCCCGGACAAAGGCCGCCGCGGCCCGTGTGCCCTCGTCGCCGGCGAGGATTTTTTGGGGGCTCAGGGTCGGGCCGAGACAGAGCAAGACGAGTACGGCCAAGGCCGGCAGAGCGATCCGGCCGACGGATTTTCGCCCGGCCAGGGCTTCCACGCCTGCCCCAAACAGCAGGGCCAGGGGTGCGGCCGCGAAAACGGCATAGCGGATGAAAAACCGGCTGGGAAGGAAGACGAGAACCAACGTCGCCGCCGCAAATGTCCAGAGGAGAGCATTAACGCGGGAGCGTCCGCCATGGTCGGCGCCGTTCTCCCGGGCGCGGCCGAAAAAGAGCGCGGCCAGGGCTCCGGCTGCGAGGCCGTAATTATGGTTTCCGATCAATGTTACCAGTCGTTGAACAACGAGAGTCAGATATGTGAACCCGGCGGCGGCCTCCTTGGCTGCGTGAAAACCGATTAGGGAATCGTATGTTCCGGGGACGAAAACGAGGAAAAGGGCGAAGGGTACCCCGAAGGAAATCGCAAACCCGGCGGCGGCGCAAGCGGCTTTGACTGCGGCCGTTTTCCCTGTTTGGCGACGCCGGACGGCCTCGATCGCCAGATACGCGAGGTATCCAGCCAAAACCAGGATGCCGTTGAGCTTGGCCAGGGCGGAAAGCCCGGCCGTCATGCCGGCAAGCAGAGCGGCTTTTTGCGCGCGTCGGCCGTCGGCGTCCGTTTCTTCCGCCCGAAGGGCGAAAAAGAGGGCGGCGACTCCGAAAAAGACCATCGGGATGTCGGGCATGAAGGCACGGCCCAGAAAGAAGACGTGTTTGTTGAAAAGGAAGACTCCCGCCGAAGCGAGGGCGAAGCCGGTTTTCAATTTGAGATAACGGCGGGCCGTCAGGAAAATCAGGCCGGCCGCGCCGAGCATGAACAGGACGGCCAGGGCCCGGGCGGGCCATACGGCTGGGCCGAAGATCCGAAACGCCGCGGCCCCCAGGTAGAAGCTGAGCGGCGTCTGAACGAGGGTAAAATCGCGGTAGGGAACTTCGCCGAGGCCGACCCGCCAAGCCGCGTACAGGTATGTTCCTTCATCGTCGTTCATAAGGAACCCGGTGAGGTTGAGGAAGCTCAGAACGAAAGCGACCCCCCAGAAAACGAGGAGACCCCAGGCCTTTCCGCTTGATGGACGCGTCATGGCCCCCCTTTTATAGAGGACACCGCGGCTTTAAGTCAATCATCGCCCCGCTCGTCTCAACGGCCTGTCACGGCCGCGTTTGACCTTTTAGGAAAGGGGATGACAAAATAATTCATTGCCTTTATTGGAAATATCTTGTTTGGAGGGTGTCGATTGGAGCCGGTAATATCCGCGCGCTATAATTCGCCGCGGCTAGCCCCCAAAGGCCGACAGGGGTGATTTTTTAGTAAAAAGCGGCAAAAAGTTGACAATCAGGGAGGGGACTTCTATCATTAAGATTCCGGAATATATAATGATAGATGCCGTAGTCCATACCGAGAGCAAGGGGGAAACCCCTCCCCGCAAAAGGGATATGACCATTATTTTCGATTTTGACGGCACAATCGCCGACACCCTGGCGGCCATTGTCCGCCTGGCCAACAAGTACAACGCGGACCTGGGGATCCCGCCTCTCGACCGGGACGAAATCGAGGCGATGCGCGGAATGTCGAGCCGGGCGATCCTGAAAAAGCACCGCATCCCCCTGGCGAAGCTGCCCTATCTCCTCGTTCACTATCAAAAAGAGCTCGGCCGGGAAATCGATAAATTGGGTCTGTTCCCGGGTATCCGGGAAGTGCTCCTGGAACTCAAGGCCCTGGGCGTTAAATTAGGCATCCTGACGTCCAATTCCGAGGAGAACGTGGAAAAGTTTCTCCAGGCCCGCGAATTGGAAGTCTTCGATTTCATCCATTCTGAAACCAATTTCTTCGGAAAGACGCGGGCCCTCAAACACGTTTTGAAGGAAGAGGACGTCGATCGCGAAGACGTCATTTATATCGGCGACGAAGCCCGGGACATCGACGCCTGCCGGAAGGCTAAAGTGCCGGTCATCGCCGTCAGCTGGGGGTTCCAGAGACGGGATTTCCTGGCCGACCATGACCCGACCTACATCGTCGATTCTCCCGACGAGATTCTCGAAATCGTTACGGCTTGACGCCCTTGACGGGTTCCTCCGCTTCCGCTCCGGGGTCCGGCGCGCTTTCTTACCCGGTTCTTCCGACCAAAGCCGGGTTGTATGTTCATTTCCCTTTTTGCCGCCGGAAATGCCCGTATTGTCACTTTTACAGCCTTCCCGTTTCGGATCGGATGGAACGGCTGCGGATCGGGTTGTGGCTTAACCGGATCATCGAGGAGGCGGAGCGGTTTTCCGCCGGCCGCGACGGCGAATCCGGAACGCCCGGCTCTTATGAATTCGACACGCTTTATCTCGGCGGGGGAACGCCGTCCCTGATGGAGCCGGAGGATGTCGCCCGGCTGCGGGATGAGCTGGCCGAACGGCTTCCCCTGCGGCCGATCGAATTTACGCTCGAGGCCAATCCCTCCGGAAATGCCGGCGATGATCTTTTTAGAGGCTGGATCCGGGCGGGCGTGACACGCTTGAGCGTCGGGGCGCAGTCGTTCGACGACCGCGTTCTTCAAACCCTCGGCCGCGAGACAACCGCTGCCCGGACGGAAGCATATTTACGCCGGGCCCGGGACGCCGGCTTCGCCTCCCTCGGGATGGATTTGATGGTCGGGACTCCGGGGGAGACGCCGCGTTCCTGGGATCGGACGATCGAAGCGGTGAGATCCATCCGGCCCGACCATATCTCCCTGTATTTTCTTGAA
>Ga0209777_10006961_pt1 | contig 12635 bp, 10 predicted proteins | sample FrelakmetHBP12HB_FD_187147 | JGI IMG/M metagenome (GOLD analysis project Ga0209777, IMG submission 187147) | Freshwater lake sediment microbial communities from the University of Notre Dame, USA, for methane emissions studies -HBP12 HB (SPAdes)... | ecosystem: Environmental > Aquatic >...
CGGGTCAATGATGTACAGGATGGAGCAGTTGAAGAGATCCTGCCGAAGAACCGGAAGATCATCTAGCCATCGCGCGTCCTCACAGAGACCGTCCGCCAGAAGATCCACCAGTATCTCGAGTCGAACCTCGAACATCCCCGAAAACAGCGACTCACTGCCAAACGAATCTGGGAGCTGCTCGTCAAGGACGGCCATAAAATCGGATACACCAGCGTCAAAGATGAAGTTGTCCGCTGGAAACGTACCAACAGCCCTAGAGAGGTGTATATTCTCCAGGAGCCGCGCGTTGGTCAGCGTGCTGAATTCGACTGGGGTGAAGTCCATCTCCAAATAAGAGGGATTTCGTCGAGTCGAAATTCTATCTAGCCGTGTTTGTATTGCCATTCTCTCTCTATCGGTTTGCACGACTCTATCCTCGATCGACCCGGATGGAGGTGATCCAGGCACACATCGAATTTTTCCATGAGATCGGCGCGGTTCCTGAAACAATCTTCTATGACCGGATGAGCGTGGTTTATGATTCGCAAAAACAAAAATTGAACGAGAAGTTTCTGGAGTTTTCCATGCTTTCCGGTTTTCGTCCGTGTGTCGGCAATCCCGCCTCACCTCATGAGAAGGGAACCGATGAAGAAAGTGTCGGCTACATCCGACGGCTTACCTTTGGTGAACGAAGTTCGTTCGAGTCCTTCGATGAGGCGATCGAATGGCTCAGTACGTGCCTCACCGAGATTAACGTCAATCCTGTCTATCGTCGTTCGGACGTGCCGGTTCAAGGTGTCGCTGGACATCACCCATTACATCAAGACCTTTCATCGCAAGCCTGGTGCACTCCCGAATGCCAGGGTTCTGGCTCAAGTGGATGAGCAAATCCTGGATCTGTTTAACCGATATTACCTTGATGACCCGAAGGGATTCCTGTCGATTCTTGATCTGATGCGTGAGACATCGCCTGAGACGCTCTCCTACGCCCTGACCATCTTGAACGAACAGAACATCAATCCAACCTATGATACGCTCCGGTTCTTCCTTCACCAGATAAATGGAACAGAAGGTTGAGCCGTTTGCCTTCTGTGGAGGATTTGCAGTCACGCAGCCGGATCTCGTAGCTTTTGACCAACTGATGGTGGGATAAGCTATGGACATGACGCTTGCAGACCTTTGCAAACAGTTGCGAGTGAACGAGGTATACGCCTACGTACAGGAATACCATTATATCTCGTGAAGAAATAACTTGCTGTTATCTCGTTCACAGCAAGTTGGTTCCTGACACTGGATATTCCTGGTATTTTACAGCAAAACTGGCACGCTACCAATTGATTCGAGAGATGCTGGGTATCGTTATATCAGTCGATAGTATCTTGAACCCACAATTGCGTATCAATTCCCGGGCCGTTTTGAGCAATATTTGGCAGAGAAATGACCATGAATCCGTCGTCTTTCAAAAACCGTTTCATCTTGATCAGAACCTCCTCGGGCTTCTTTAAGTGTTCCAGAACGTCCGCAAAGACGATGACATCAAAGATCTTCTCCGGCAAGTCTAATTGGGTATCTTCGATATTGCCGACGAAGACCTTCTCGCAGGTGCCTCTTGCAATCTCTGCTTGCTCGGGATCAATTATGATAGGACGGCCATCGGAGTCATGCTATTCAGATAGATAAGGCGTTTTAAAGCTGACAGCAATGCAAACGGTCGTTTTCGCTATTCCTCTTTTTGTCAATAGATTTTATCTATAGACCCTCGATTGCGTAAATTAGCCTGCGTTCTCTTATCTTTTGAGAAAATCGCTCTTCGATCCTCACTCTTGCTCTGCTGCCATTGTTGGTACTCAAGGCATTCTTAATGGAGTAAACAGTAGATTCAATATCTCCATAGGGGGCAATAAATCCCACATCGCCCACAACCTCCGGCAGGGCACCTCGATCTGTCACCACTGGTACGCAGCCGCATGCCATAGCCTCGGCCAGTGCAACCCCGAAGGATTCTCGATAGGAGAGCTGGCAGTAAATTTTGGCTTTTTGGTAATATGAGATTAATTCTTCCTGGTTTACATATCCACGAAGCTCTATGTTGTTCGAGGATTGCATTCCTTTAAGTGTCTCTCTGTCGTCATTGGAAAGGCCCAATACTAAAAATTTCACTTCTGGAAGATGTGCTGCTGCCTCGACAAATACATCCAGGCCTTTCAGCTTGATTACGTTTTTCAGCCCAGATGCAACCGTTAAAACCAAATCTTCCCGGGTCCCTTCTTCCTTACCGCCGGCTGGCCTGAACTTGCAGATATCTATGGCGTTGTAAATCACTTCGATCTTCTTGGGCTTGGAATGGGCTATTGCTTCTGTTTTTGTAAACTCGGAGACCGCCAGCACCAAATCGGCATTTTTCAAAGCAAAATCTGCATATTTCCGCTTATGCCAGCCTAAGGTATACTGTCCATAACCGATTTCAGGAGCAAAGGCGACATCATAGCCGCCTGCGACTACAATCGACTTCTTCCCCCTCATTTTTGAGAGCAGAACGGCTAGAAAGGAATGACCGGAGGCGAACCAGGTGAATGAGACATCCGATCTCCAGATCGATCCGGCAATTCTGAGGACATCAAGCGGTTTTCTGTAGTTTACTTTTTCTACCTGGAAATGCCTGGAGAGGATCTCAAAGTCCTGCCTGACAAATGACGAGAAATGGTAATATATAAATGCGATCTTCATTTTCGTCTTTTATCCTCGATGCCTTTGGCTCGGATGGCTTTCTGAAGCTCTCTGCAAGACGTTTTCGTAGCTATGGGCAATCTCTCTCCAGTCGTACTTCAAAGCCAGGGACCGGTGTCTCTTCTCGTCGTTTCCTGCTGCCAAGACGTTCTTTACCTGCATAATGAAGCTCTCCACATCATCGTAGTAGTATATCTCGTCGCCGAGCAGCTTCTCTAGAGAGATCATGCGGCTGGAGAGCACCGGTCGGCCGCAGGCCAGATAATTGAAGACCTTTCCTCCGGCCGCGTACTCGTTCTTCTTCATCATCTTCAGGGGATTAAGACCAATGTCCATAGCAGAAATGTAGCGGGAGAGATCGGCGTACTTGACAGCGCCCGTGAAGACAATCCTATCCAGAACACCTAAGCCCTCGGCCATCTTCTTTATCCCATCCCCATAATCGGTAAAAAGCCCCGGCCCCACTACGAGCAGAGTGGCATCAATGCCTGGCAAGGCCGAGACCACCGTCTCCAGATCCACCCAGTGCTCGAGTGAGCCCACGTAGCCTAGAACCACGCCCTTCAGGCCCAGAGATTTCTTGGCTTCTAGCATTGAAAGTGGCAAAAGAAGCTTTGTATCCACGCCATTGGGAATCACCGTTATGTCTTTTACACCCAGGTCCCGCAGAAATTCCGAAAGCTCACGGGTAACTGTAATTACGGAATGGGCAGTGCGAAGATTGTATTTGGTGATGAGGCTTACCACTCGCTTGACGATCTCACCTAAGGCAGATCCAGGATAATAAATCGATGCCGACTCCTCCAGGTGATCCAGATAGTCGAATACGACTGACGAGTAAGCGAAGTTTGCGGCAAAGGATGGCAAAATATTGGTGGAGAGGATGACGTCTATGTCCAGCTTCTTCACAATGCTCCATATCTTCCACAAGTGGTATGGAAAATTCAAGAGGTAATAGAGGGAAGGGTCCTCGACATTTATCCAGCTCGCTTCCACCAGCCGGCATTTTGTTTCCCTTGTCTGCAGCTTTGAAAACCTCTTCAGGCCGAAATGCAGCACATACACATCATGCTTCTCTGCTAAAATATCGAATATGAAGTTGAGCCGATTGGGAACAGGATGCCTGATCCAGTCGGTGGTGGGTATTACCAGTATTCTCATTATCCTGTCGCCCTCGCGAAAGAGTCCTTGCATTCTGCATCTATAAAAGCCTGGGCCTTTGACCCTCAGTATTTGCCATGCATACTAATTTGTGCCATATTTTTTGCTTAATTTAAAGTTTTTAGAATTGCGGACCGAAAAGATCTAAAGCCAGGCTGAGCTTTATGCACCAGTTCTAGATATCCGGGCTGTGATAGATTTGAAGGGTGTAATATTGGCGGCAGGAGAAGGCCGTAGATGCAGGCCACTTACCCAGACCAGATCCAAGGTCATGCTTCCCGTGGGAAACCGCCCTTTCATGGAGCATGTCATTTCGGCTCTGGCTGCTAACGGCATTCGAGATCTCTACATTGTAGTGGGCTATCAGAAAGAAAGGGTCATGGACTATTTCGAGGATGGTCTTGATTTTGGCGTAAAGATCACTTACCTCGAACAAAATGAGCTTTTGGGGACGGCTCATGCCCTGCGCAAAGCTGAAAGCTACGTGAATGAGGAATTTCTCGTGGTCAACGGAGACAATCTCATCGATGCAAGAGCTGTCAAGGAGCTGATCTCGGCCATTGGAGAGAACGTGATATTGGCGGCTCTTCGTCGGCATTCCGGCGACTATGGGGTCTTAATGGTAGAACAGGAGAGGGTAAAGGCAATAATCGAGAAGCCAGGACGGCCATGTTCCGGAATTATCAATACGGGCGCCTACAAATTCAGTCCTGCTATCTTTGAAGATCTTCGCCATACTCCCATCTCGGAGAGGGGATCTTACGAGCTGACAGAGACCCTATCTCAGATGATCGCAGAGGGAAAAGAGATCGTACCCCAGATCTGCAAAGGCATTTGGTCCGATGCCATATTCGCCTGGGATCTTCTCAATGCCAACAGTTTGGCTTTAGGCATGAAGGATACAATAATCTCGGGAGAGGTGGAAGAGGGCGCCAGGATCAAGGGGCCGGTGGAGGTGGGCGAGGGCAGCATTATCCGCTCCGGATCTTATCTGGTGGGCCCTATCTGTATCGGCGAGGACTGCGATATCGGCCCGTGTGCCACCATCCTGCCATCCACTTCCGTAGGCAACTCGGCCAGGATCGGCTCACATTCTGAGATAAGAAACAGCATAATCATGAATGATACCAGGATCGGTTCAGGGACTATTATTTCCGACTCGGTTATCGGAGCAAGCTGCACTTTGGGAGACCAACTGGTAATCGAGACGGGGCCGTGTGTCGTAGAGGTGGAGGAGGCCTTTTTGAGGGCAGAGTTCGGGGCAATATTTGCCGATGATGTGACCGCAGGAAGCAGAGTTCTGGTCAGCCCGGGAACGGTAGTGGGCACGGCTGCGCGCATAGGCTCGGGAGCCTCAATTCGCGGCTGGATTGAGAGGGAGAGCAGGGTGATCAGCTGATGTGCGGAATTGTGGCTTATGTGGGCGACAAGCAAGCAGGGCCGATTCTCTTTGATACTCTGAAAAGGCTGGAGTATAGAGGTTATGATTCGGCGGGTGTAGCCATCAAGTCTGAGGGAGCAATTGTGGTCTTAAAGTCTGCCGGGCGAATCGTAGATCTGGAAAAGGTCTACCAATCGCGGGGCAGTCCGGGAGAGGGCATGGGCATCGGCCACACCCGCTGGGCAACGCATGGTAGGCCGAGTGATCGGAATGCGCATCCTCACACCTCTGGGGAGATAGCCATAGTGCATAACGGCATCATTGAAAACTACCTGGATCTAAGAGAGCTGCTGACTGAAATGGGCTATGTGTTTTCATCCGAGACGGACAGCGAGGTCCTGGCTCATCTCATTCACTTTTATTTTAAGGGCGATCTTTATGCCGCCGTTTGCAGGGCTTTAGTGCATGTGGAAGGCTCCTATGCCGTGGCCGTGCTCGCGGCCAGTTCACCTTATTTGGTCTGTGCCAGAAAGGACAGCCCTCTGGTGCTGGGCAAAGGCAAAACTGCAATCTATGTGGCATCCGATGTTCCCGCGCTTCTTCCCTATACCAAAGACGTCATCCGCATGAAGGACTGTGAGATTGCCCGGGTCTTTGCGGACCGGGTTGAGATACTGGATCGAGAGGGTCAGCCCCGCCTGGCACAGGTCGAGCGCATCACCTGGGATGCCGATGCCGCAGAGAAGGGCGGCTATATGCATTTCATGCTCAAAGAGATTCATGAGCAGCCGCGAGCCATTCGCGAGACCATTGCCGGGCGCATCTCGGAGATAGACGGGGATGTGCGACTCAAACTGGGCATGAGCGATGAAGAGATAAAAGGCCTGGAAAGGGTGACCATCATCGCCTGCGGCACATCCTACCACGCCGGAATGCTGGCCAAGAACCTGTTTGCTCGTGTGGCTGGTCTGCCGGTGGATGTAGAGGTGGCATCCGAGTTTTTGAATCTTCAGATGCGGCCCAAGGGGCTCCTTTTAGGCATTACTCAGTCAGGAGAGACGGCGGATACTCTGCTGGCCCTGAAGAAGGCCAAGACCTGTGGTGGAAGGAGCCTGGCCATAACCAATGTCGTGGGATCAACGGTGACCGAGCTGGTGGACGGTACCATCTACACCCGCTGCGGCCCGGAGATCGGCGTGGCTGCCACCAAGACCTTCACCTCTCAGCTGGTGGCCATCATTCTGCTGGCCATACGTCTGGGCAGAGCCCGTGTCCATCTGACGCCCGATCAGGCCAGAAAGATGCTCATTGAGCTGACCAAACTTCCCGGCCTGGTGCAGAGGGTTTTGGAGAAAAGGGAAGAGATCAGAAAGATCGCCGAGCGTTATGCAGGCGCAAGCTGCTACTTCTTCATAGGCAGGGACTATCTCTATCCGATCTCTCTTGAAGGCGCTTTGAAGATGAAGGAGATCGCCTACATCCCATCGGAGGGCTACGCGGGAGGCGAGCTTAAGCACGGGCCGCTGGCATTGATTACGGAAAAGACGCCCGTAGTGGCGCTGGCCACTTGCGGCAAGAAGATTCAGTCCAATATCAAAGAGGTCAGAGCACGCGGGGCTGAAGTGATAGCCCTGGCCACGGAAGGAGACCCGGATATCGCCAAGGTGGCCAGTCATGTGATTGAGCTGCCACAGACGCAGCCCATCTACTCCGCCGTGCTCTGCACAGTGGCCGTGCAGCTTCTCTCTTATTATACGGCAAACAAGCTGGGTCTACCCATTGATAAACCTCGTAACCTTGCCAAGTGCGTGACAGTGGAGTGAGGTCTCCTTTCTTTTCACGCGAAGCTGCGAAGGGCGCGAAGAAGGTAACCACTCATATTCAAAGGCGCTCGTAAACCTCTCTGATGATCCGGTCGTTGCTCTCCCAGAACCTGTAATCCTCTGCCAAGAGCTTTTCCGGCTCATGCATGAGATTCTCCCGCACCGCTTCTTCCAGTTGTTCTGCCTTCACAACCACCAGGTTTTTCCTCTTCTCCTCCCTGGTCACCCCGGATGCCACTACCGTTTTTCCCAGCAGCAGGTACTCATTAAGCTTCCAGACGCTTTTGTCCGTGGCATAGGGCGTGAGCAAGCTCTCGCTATGGGGTATGAGGCAGATCCTGGCCTGACTGATCAGCCCTGCAACCTTATCATGTGGTTGCCAGCCAAAGAATCGAGCGTTTTTAGGAAGCTTTCTCAGATACCAGCGAGAGAACGGCCCGTCGCCTATGATCCAGAAGGTCTGCTCTGGAATCTTCTCGATGAGATGGAGCAGATTGCCTATGCCCTCCTGGCGGCTGATTCTTCCCATGAAGACGATGGGTCTCTCATTGGCGAGATCTGACCGGGCAGCCGCCCGGCTCTTTTCCAGGAAGCTATGCGCCGGGTAATTGTTCACAATAAAGAGGGGCTTGTCCAGGGGGACGTAAGACCTCACCTTTTCCGCCAGCGGCCGGTTGACGGCTGTGATCACATCGGCGATTCTTGCCAGCTCTCGCTCAAAGTACTCGCCTGCCGGCCTGGCCAGCGGTCCGAAGCTCATCTGCAGTTCTACTCCCCAGGGGGAGCGGTAGTCGTAAATGAGCTTTTTGTAGCAGGAGCCCTTCAGCTTGCCGAGACCATGAAAAATAATGTCCGGCACATTGAAGAGGTGTACGACATCTGGCCTCTCCTTTTGCAGGACTTGCCTGGCTTCTCTGGCTATTTGCAGCCATCCTTTGGAGCTGAATTGGGGCACGATGACATCCTGGCCCTGGCTCTCCAGGGTTGCTTTGAACATCAAGAGCCTTGTCGTTCTCTCCGGCTGGTTGGAGAGAAGAAGTATCCTCATGGATACTCGAACTTCAGCAGGAAGGGGTCAAAGAGCAGATCTGCCTTATCTGGCTCAATGTAGCGCAGGCCCTTTGTCTGCACATCGTGTTCGCTTAGCAGTGGATCATAAACGTAAGCGTCAAGTCCTTTTTCCATAAGGAGCCTGGCCAGGGCCAGGTTTCTGCTATGATAGAACTCTTTTACACCGGCACGAAAAGTTATGCCCTTGATACAGATCTTAATGCTGAAAAGCGGCTTGTTGATTTTCATGCACTCCAGCAATATTCTTTCCGCCCAGTAGCGGATCATCTCGTCGTTGACCTCTCGCGAGACACAGAGCAAACGGCAATTGCTGAAATGTTCTCTCTTTTCCATCTCCTTTATGAGAAACCAGGGGTATACAGGAATGCAGTGGCCGCCAACCCCCGTGGAGGGCAGATGGATGTGGCAAAACTGGTGGTTGGCGTTGTCTCTGGCCTCGAAAAAGTCGATCCCCAAATCCTGGCAAATCTTGAAGAGTTCATTGGCTAAAGCGATATTTACGTCGCGATAGCAGCCTTCCATGACCTTGATCATCTCCGCTACTTTGGCCGAGGAGACCAGATGGAGGTTGCAGATGAATTTTTTGTAGACCTGATAGGCAATTATGCCGCTCTCTTCGTCCCTGCCGCCGATTACTTTGGGAAATTCCCGGAGTCGCGAGAGGCTATAGCCGGTCATTATCCTCTCTGGAGAATAGGCCAGGAAAAATTCGTTCTGCAAGAGGCCGCTTGACTCGCATAGCCTGTTTTGTACCAGGCCCTCCGTAGTTCCCGGCGGAAAGGTCGTCTCTAAAACGACCAGATCTTCCTTCTTCAGGATCTTGCCCAGAGAATGGAGTGCTTTCTCCATGATTGAGAAGTCGGGATTATTGCTGGCATCCACAAAGACGGGCACGATCACTATGAAGGTTTGGCAGCCTCTCGCGTCCTCGAAATGCGATGTGGCCACGAGCCTTTTTCCGCCGTGCTGTTTTATTAGCTCTTCTAAGCCCGCTTCCTCGGGTATGGGATTTTCCCCTCGGTTTATCTGCCGACAGCGCTCTTCATTGATATCCACGCCCATGACCATAATGCCATTGTCCGCTACAACCGCAGCTAACGGCAGCCCGGCATTTCCTAGACCAATAACTGCAATCTTTGCACTTTCTTCAGACATAGATCTCAACCTTCTTTCCACAGGCTGGGCATATATAAATCGACTTATTGCTGCATTGCACGGCATCCTCTTTCAGCCTATGGCCGCAATAGCAGACATAACCCTTTTGCCGGCCGGGATTGCCTAGCATTAGGGCAAAAGGCGGCACGTCCTTCGCCACTACGCTTCCCGCGCCAATCATGGCATACTCGCCTACGGTTATGCCGCAGACCAGTGTGGCATTGGCCCCGATGCTTGCGCCACGGCAGATGCGCGTGGCAGAAATGTGCTCATCATTCCAGATAAATGCACGCGGATACAGATCGTTGGTGAATGTGGCAGAGGGGCCTACAAAGACATCGTCCTCGATGATCACGCCCTTATAAACGGAGACGAAGTTCTGGATCTTCACATTGCTGCCAATCTTTGCATCAATGTCGATATAAACGCTCTTTCCTATGTTGCAGTTCTTGCCGATCTTCGAGCCGTGGCGCACGTGGGCGAAATGCCAGATCTTTGTGCCCTCACCAATCATCTCGCTCTCGACTATGGCCGTGGGATGGACATAGTAGCTATCGCTTTCCACTTGCATTTTTTCCATTCTTCCCATCCTATGGCTTCTTGATCTGTAATCCCTGCTTGATTTGCTCGCATATTTGCAGGTTCTTCAGGGCCTCTTGTGGCGTGACAGGGAAGCTCTTCTTGGTCTTGACACAGTCCAAAAAGGTCTTCAGCTCTACCTTTAAGGGTTCGACCTTGTTTACCAGGACCTTTTCGATGATGTTCTCCTGCATATACCGCTCATTTTCCACGCCGTACTTGCCGGGCTTTCGGTATATGTAAACCTCCTGGGTCATGAAGTCGCCTTCCGCCGTGAAGTCCTCGGACTCGACATAAAATGTACGAAACTTCTTGGAGGACAGACGGCTGGCGGAGATGGAGACCACAGAGCCGGGGAAAGCGGCCAGAGCCTCACAGACGTTTGCGCTCCCGGCACTGAATATCTTGTAGTCGCCTTCGCCTTTGAAAAGCACATTGAAAGCTATGTCGATGTCGTGGATCATGAGGTCCTCTACCACGGAAGCATCGGTGATGCGGCTTGAGGTGGGATTATGTCTCTTGATGGATACATAATCCGGTCGCCGTGCGATCTTTGTCATCTCTGCCACGATGGGGTTGAACCTCTCGATGTGGCCCACACCAACGATAAGCTCTTTGCCCTCGATGATTTTTGCGAGCTGCACTCCTTCTTCCACTGTCAAGGTGATGGGCTTTTCAATCAGGCAGTTTATGTCGGCATCGATTACTATTTTGGCCGTCTCGAAGTGGTAGCGGGTGGGAACGCAGATGCTGACTGCATCCACCTGGCCCAGTAGCTCCGGCAATGATTTGCAGATTGTAGCAAACTCCCGAGAACGCTCTGCGTTTTCGGTGACAGGATCATAGACATAAACGTTGCCTACTCCTTTCATTTCCGAGTAGACCCGCACATGATTTCGGCCCATGGCCCCCACGCCGATGACTCCTACGTCCATGCTTCAGGCCTCGAAGGAATTTATTGTCTCAGAGATGTACGTCAGGTCCTCTTCGCGAAGAGAGGGGTGCACAGGCAGGCTCAACACCTTGCGTGAGACGTCTTCGGATACAGGGCAGCTCTCATTAGTATAGCCCAGCTCCCGGTAGAGGGGCTGCTCGTAAACCGCTTTGGGATAATGAACGGCAGAGCCGATTCCTTTAGCCTGAAGGAACTCCATCAGCTTCTCCCGAGAAGAGGCAAAGCTGTCCTCCACCCGCACCACATATTGATGATAAACGTGCCGAACGTTTTTCGCCTGGTAAGGGGTGCTGATGCCCTTGATATTGATGTTGTCGTTCAAAAACGCGGCATTCTTAATCCTCTTGGCCGTGAACTCCTCCAGCCGTTTAAGTTGCACGAGACCAAGGGCCCCTTGCAGATTCATCATCCTGTAGTTGTAACCTAATGTGGCGTGGTTGTACTTGCCCGTGTCACCGTGGCTTCTCAGCAGGCGCAGACGGGCGGCCAAAGCATCATCGTTGGTGGTGATCATGCCCCCCTCGCCCGTGGTCATGTTCTTGGTGGGGTAGAAGGAGAAGCAGCCTGTACCAAATGAGCCCACCTTCTTGCCCTGGTATTCGGCACCATGGGCCTGAGCGCAGTCTTCTACCAGGGCGATTTTCCCATCCTGGCAGATCTCCGACACCGCAGACAGGTCGAAGGGCTGGCCGTAGAGGTGAACGCCGATCACGGCCCTGGTACGAGGAGTTATTCTTTTTTGCAGATCCTCGGGATCGATGTTGAAAGTCCTCGCGTCCACATCCGCGAAGACGGGGCGTAGACCCTGATAGAGGGCGCAGTTGGCAGTAGCAATGAAGGTGAAGGCGGGTGTTATGACTTCGTCTCCCGTCTTTAGTCCCAGGGCCTTGATGGCCAGATCCAGGGCGACGGTGCCGTTGTTTACGGCTATGGCATTTTTCACGCCCAGATAGCCCGCGAATTCATCTTCAAACTGTTTGACACTCTCGCCCTGGGCGAGCATGCCGCTTTTCAGCACATCACCTACTGCTTTAATCTCTTCGTCGCCAATGATTGGCTTGGCTATGGGAATAAAGTCTCTCATCATCATTACCATTACTATGCTCACCCTTTGCCTTGAAAAGGTTTGTTATATTCAGTCTCTCTTGGACGAGACAAAGCCCTTGTGAATGGCAGCCGGCAGTCCCTTAAAGCCGGACTCGATGACCGTACCGGGATAGATCGAAGTATTGATCCCGGTCATCACCCCTTCGCCCATGATCACGCCCAATTTGCGCCTGCCGCTATCCACCCGCTCGCCTTTGACGAATGATTTTATGCTGCCTTTGTCATGGCGCAGATTAGAGCATACGGTTCCCGCCCCGAAGTTGCAGTTCTCTCCGATAACGCTGTCTCCCAGGTAGGAGAGGTGGCCGATCTTGCTGCCGTTCATGATGGCGCTGTTTTTAACCTCCACCGCGTTTCCTATCCGAACTCTGTCGCCGATGCAGGTCGTGGGCCGGATGTAGCAGTTGGGTCCGATGTCACAGTCCTCTCCTATTATTACCGGGCCCACGATGTAGGCTCCACAGCGCACGATGGTGCCCCGGCCCACGGCTACATTGCCCTTGAGGGTCGCGCCGCTCTCAACCTCGCCCTTCATTTGGGGCTCGAGGTCTTTAAGCAAAACTTCATTGGCGGCCAGAATATCCCAGGGCCTGCCGATCTCCAGCCAGCTCTTGAGAGTGACGATTTTGATCCTCTCCTGGGAAGCGAGCCGGTTCAGGCCATCGGTCAGCTCGTACTCGCCTCGCTCTGATAGCGG
>Ga0209777_10006962_pt1 | contig 12634 bp, 13 predicted proteins | sample FrelakmetHBP12HB_FD_187147 | JGI IMG/M metagenome (GOLD analysis project Ga0209777, IMG submission 187147) | Freshwater lake sediment microbial communities from the University of Notre Dame, USA, for methane emissions studies -HBP12 HB (SPAdes)... | ecosystem: Environmental > Aquatic >...
CTGCATCCATCGTGATAAAGAGGAGAGGCACTTCCTGTGTGTCTCCGGAAGAGATAAACAAAGTTAAGGAGAGAATCAATGCCTAAGACACTTAAACCCCAACTAAAGGCTATCGTGGCTATGTTAGAAGCCAGAGAAAAGCAGGGGGCAAACCCCGAGGCTATGAAGGTCCTGTATGATATGTTAGATGCGATGTATGAACTCGACCTTAGGGTTCAAGTTCTGGAGAAAGAGACCGGATATCCAGATAGTTTCATTGACGGTCAAAATGTGCCAAATAAACTTAGACCATGAGCAATCAAGTTATTGTCCTGCTTCTAGGTGGGTTTGATCCTCCAACCAACGACGTGCGGCATGCTTGCACATCGCTTCTTAATCGACCAGAAGTAAAAAGTGTCTGGCTTTGTCCTATTGATCCAATTTCTCCTGCCAAGCATGTAGTTGATCTATGTAATGTATTCTGCCAACAATATTATCTGGAAACGAACAATAAAATCACTTGCTGCACGGCGGCAATCGATAAAAATATGAGCAAGGACCAATTGGTTGAATGGGCTAGAATTAATTACCCAAATGAGGATTTTAGATTAGCTGATTTCAGTCCATTTTTTACAGATAGAAAGCCGGTCTATAGGATTTTCTTTGCCGGTGAAGGGATATCCTCCGGACGGGATGTCGCTGTAAAAATCACTCAGGCTTTTTCTGTTTCTAAAAATATTACATCTCGAATTAAATCTGGAAGAGATGAATCCAGAAATATGTTTCGAGTTGTTTGGGAATACATCCAGAAGCATAAGCTTTACAGGAGCTAGTCATGACATGGCTTGGTGAGAGAGAATTTCCGGATTCGGCTTACGATCAGGAAGTAACTTTTGAGGGGTGTCTTGCTGTTTTTAATATCCCTGAGAATCCTCATACGAAGTACATGGAACAATTATCCAAGGCGATAGGGGATGCCTATGCGGCTAATCTTCTTGTCTTCTTTCTGTATGACAACGATAAGCCGATTGAGCCTCCAGCCGAATGGGTTGATGTAATGGAACACAGTTATGCGATGGGTCCTCTGCAAGTTGTTTGTAAGGGATACGAAAAGGCAATTTTACCTTTCCTCCCAGAAGAAAGGCAAGCTATTCTTAGGAAAATGGGAGAGCAAATTCTGAATTGTAATCGTGTCAAAATTATCAGGAAAAAGTTCCAAGCCATAGGTTCGGTAACTATTGATGGAAAACAAGTTTTATTGCCTTTAACGGAGGTAAGTTTCGCAAATGCCAACGGTTAGAATAGATTCTATTCTTGCCGATTTTGTCAAGAAAGTGATTAAATCGGGTAATGCTCGTCTAGATGAGAAGACAATTTACCGTGTAATTGAAAATTCTATTCTCTATTTCATAAATAAACACCCGAAATGTCTTTCTTGTGACTTCCACCGCGATATGATAATAGGATTGGAAGTCGGGAGACAAAAGCTGGCTTTGGACAAATTCGGAGAACAGCCTCTTGCAGACACGGGTCATTGGGTCGTAATTCAGAAAGACATTTTGAGAATGTCCAAGAATTTTGCAAAGCATTATCGTAGATCCGCGAAGGCTACGTTAGAGCAGGCGATTCTTGAAGGACTCACCAGACCGGCAAGCTGCAAGACGTGTCCCTTCTTCTCGGAGATGCAAAGCAAGGTTAAGGTTTTTCGAGAGGAGTTTCATGGAAATCCTACTGCCGCAGAAACAAGTGTTTGCTCATCACCATCTTCACACGGAGCACAGCCCCCTGGATGCTCCGGTCTGTGTGAAAAAGCTGACAGCATACGCGAAGGAGTTGGGGTACAAAACCCTGACAGTAACGGACCACGGGACGGTAAGTAGTTGGGTCAAATTCTCAAAAGCTTGCAAAGACAACGGAATCAAGCCCATTCTGGGAATTGAAGCCTATTTCTGTGAAGACAGGCATATCAAAGAAGGCGGACGCAACAGCTACCATCAGATACTGTTGGCAAAGACGGATGAGGGAGTGAGGAATATCGGTCGGTTGTGCGAATTGTCTTACCGCGAAGGATTCTATTATAACCCACGGATAGACTGGGAATTGCTTCAAAAGTATGGGGAAGGGGTAGTTTGCACATCGGCTTGTGTGGCTGGTATCATTCCAACCCTCTATGACCAGAAAGGGTACGAATCCGCCAAAGAATGGGCAAAGAAATTCAAAGACCTTTTCAAAGCTGATTTCTATTTAGAAGTTCAATACCATAATCTTGAAGAGGAAGAAAAGTGCTACGCTGGAGTGATTCAACTGGCTAAAGAATTGGAGATTAACGTTGTCGGAACGAATGATGTCCATTACCTGAAGAAAGACGATTGTTCTATCCAAGAAGTTATGCAGACAGCTAGAACGGGCAAATGCATCAAAGATCCAAGTCGCATGAGACATACGCAAAACCAGCTTTATCTGAAGTCTCCTGAGGAAATGGCTGATCTGTTTGGCGGCAAATATGGCATGATCACACAGACCACATTAGAAATTGCGGATAAGTGTAATGGGGCTTTGACTTTTGGAAAAGTTCAATTGCCTTCTATCGATATTCCCAAAGAATACAAGAGTGACATGGATTACCTGGATGAAAAATCCAGAGCGGGTCTCAAGGCTTTGGGAAAACATACTGATCCGGTTTATGTTGAAAGACTTAATCACGAACTTTCCGTAATTAGAAATTTACGTGAAAAGGGCATGATGTTTGATCGCTATTTCTTAATTGTCTCGGATTATGTCAATTGGGCATGGGATCATGGGATTAGAGTTGGTGTTGGTCGCGGTTCTGGTGCCGGTAGTTTAGTTCTTTATTGTTTGAATGTTACAGGCATTGATCCCCTTAAGTACGACTTGCTCTTTGAACGTTTCTTGGCTGAAGACCGTAATGAGATGCCGGATATCGACATCGATTTCCAACACGATAGAAGGGACGAGGTATTTGAGTATGTTTGCAGCAAATATGGTGTGGATCACTGTGCGGAGATCGGGACAATAAATACTTACCAAGTTGCCGGTGCTATCAAGGCGGCATTCAGAGTTTTTGATCCAGGTAATCAATGGGAAAAGATCGAAAAGCAAAAGTTGGTTGTCAAGCAGAATAAGGAGCTTGCTCAGAAGAAACAAAGCAAGAGAACATTAATTGAAGAAGATAGTCCAGATGAAACCGTTAAAATGGCAAACATCGTTTCTAAGATGTTGCCAAGAGCCCAAAACGGCAAGACCCCATCTGAAAAACTAACTTTACTCAAATATGTAGCTGAAAAAGATCATGAGAGAATTTATGCTTATGAATGTCCGGAGTGCGGGGCTGAACTTTCAAACTGGAAGAGAAAATATCCAGAAATATTTGCTTTTGCCGAATCTATCGAGGGACTAGTCGAGAAACGGGGAATCCACGCGGCTGGAGTTCTAATTACAGAAACTCCGACCGTTGATTCTTTCCCTCAACAATTCAGCGGTAAAGCCAATGACAGCAAAGAAACCAGTAAACGAAACAAATTGGCTACTTGTTATGATATGGAGGATGTAGAAAAACTGGGAGGGGTTAAATTCGACTTACTAAGTGTCAAGGTCCTAACGATTATTGAGCAAGCCCATAGTGAGGTTGTCAAGAAAGGCAAATGGAAGTGGGATTTTACAATAGACAATATTCCAGACAACGATCCTGATGTTCTGAAGATTTTCTCTCGTGGAGAAACCGTAGCAATATTCCAGTTTGAAAGTGATGGAATGAGGAAGACACTGAAGGACTTGCAGCCAGATTGTTTTGAAAACATTATCGCTGCAAATGCTCTTTATCGTCCCGGTCCTATGAAGAATATTGAAAAATACATTAACCGAAAACATGGGAAGGAAGAGATTGTATATCCGGCTAATGCGGCTGAACCAATCCTTAAATCAACTTACGGCATCATGGTCTATCAGGAACAGGTCATGAGTATGACCAAGGTTTTGGCTGGCTTTACTGGTTCCGAAGCTGACCGAGTTAGAAAAGCCATGGGCAAGAAAAAGAAAGAGATTTTGGATGCAATGAAAGCCAAATTCGCAGATGGCTGCGAAAAACAGGAGACATGTAGCAAAGAAATAGTCCAGAATCTATGGGAACAAATGGAAGAATTTTCCGAATACGCTTTTAATAAAGCCCATGCATGTGGTTATGCCTTTACTGCCTATCAGTGTGCTTGGTTGAAGCATTACTTCCCTGAAGAATTTATGGCGGCACAATTAAGTGTGGAAGGCTATGATGGAAATTACGAGCAGGTAGACATTTTTGAGAACGAATGTCGAGCTATGGGCATCAAACTTTTGCCCATAAATGTCAATTTATCCAAACCAGCTTACATCGTAGAAGGACCAAAAATTATCAGGAGAGGATTTTTTGGGATTAAGGGGATCGGAAACCAATCGGCTGAAGATTTGGCTAAAAATCAGCCCTACACAGACATATTTAATTTCTGCATGAAAGCACAAGATGGATGCAAACACAATGTTGTAGAGGCACTAATTGACAATTCTGGATTTGATTGTTTCAGAGACGGACTAACGAAAAAGTATAAGAGAGATGCGAACGAACGCATGATGATGAAAGAATACGAAGAGATGGTTGAACGAGCGAAGAAGGAAAAGAAAGAACAAGAGAAAGATAACCGTCCTTCAATGTTTTCTGATGAAGTTTCATTGGGCGAAGAGTTCCAATTGTAAGGTGAAAACATGTCATTCCTCGATCTAGTTCCAACAGAGGCACCAAGACGTTTTCTGACCACGGATTGGTCAGATTCAGAGTGTAAATTTAGAGAAAATCACTCTAAATTCTTGATGATGATTAAAAGTGTTAACCATCAAATTCCTTCGCTAAATCAAGATCAGGAAGAAAATTCAGAAAAATCTGAAATTTTACAAGTCCCTATACCTTCTGTGTTTAGCCTAGAAGTTGAGGAGAAAAAAGTGGAGGAAAAAAGGGATCAGTCTGGAAAATTTGTAGAATATCAACGTGCCGAAAAGCCAAAAGAAGGCAATGCGGCACCAACGGAAGGAAAACAGATGGACATTATTGACGAAATCCTGCTTGGGGAAGCCAAGCCAAACGAAACCTCAGTAGATATTATTAGTTTAGAGAATAAGAAGATCGAAAATTTGAATCATCCGGCTGAGTCCCCCCGACCTCCGGATGATCTTTTTTACACAGACACTTCAGTTCCCCCAGTTTTTCCAGTTTCTTCAGATGAAAAGAGGGTTGAGTCTAAGGCGGAATCGAGTGTTCCGTCTGCTCCGGTCCCTGCTTCTCCTCTTGCCGGAAGTGACTCCTCTCTTTCTTCTGAAGAATTTAATTTCGAGAAGTTTAATAAGGTCAAAGTTCATGTCCTTGAGATAATGGAAAAAGTTGATGAGTCAAAGCTTGATAGTTGGATGAATAGTGTTTCTGGGTATTGTATGAATTTGACTCTCGACGAACAAAGAGTTCGTCCGGAAATTCTAGCAGATACCCTAGTCAAAGTTCAATCCAATAAAGACACTGTTCATAGTATTCTACTTGAAATGGTAAAGTTCGTTCGCTGGATGAAAGAAGCCGAAGAATTCATGAAGACCAGCGGAAGTTCATGCAGCAAAGCAGGTTCAGATTCAAAACGAATTGGCGACGTAAGATTAGTAATGCCTGAATTCTTTTTTCTTCTAGCTGAAACTGAACTAACATTCGATTTGTACGAGCGAACGTACAAACATTTATGCAACCAAGCCGATACTGTCAGCCGTCTTGTTACCACACAACAAAACGAAATGCGATACAAGGATATTTTTACAGGAAGAATGGAAGGAGAAAAACCACGCCAAGCACCATTTGATGGACCTTACAAGAGGATGCCACAGAGCAATCCAGATACAGTTCCTGAGTCCAAAGTGCCCGAAAGAAGTACGGACGGACTTGATGTTTTTAACAAGCCCATTCCCAAAAAAGATGGCAAGACTAGTGGAATTGTCGATTTCGAGTTTTAGGCAAACCCAGTTTAAGGAGAAAACAAAATGGGTAACATCATCGATTGGGATGAAATCCCAAAGGCAAATTACGACAACAGCAAGAAGGGTGAAAATGGTCAAAGCAAGGGCGGAATCACATACCTCAAGTTCGAAGACAACAAGAGATATCGTGTTCGCCTAATCAGCAAGCCGATGAACTATCACCAATACTTCAAGCCGATCATTTGCAGAAGTCCCGGTTGTGACGAAAACGGGACGGTCATCGATCCATTGATGCAGATGGGCTTCAAACCAGATAGCCGTTATTCAATCTGGATTTTTGATCGTGAAGATAAAAATGCCCTGAAGCTCATGGACTTTGGCATTGGTCTTTACAGAGACATCGTGGAATGGAAGGTTGGATACAATGAAGATCCGGGTGGAATGAATGGTCCGGATTTCCAGATCAAGACGGAAGGAATTAAGCGTTCCAGAAAATACAAGGTATTGGCTTTGGAAAAAAAGCCCTTTACCGAAGAAGAACTTCAGATCATCAAGACCAGTGATCTGAGAAAGAAACTTGAGGAAATCCGAAAGCCCCATACTCCCGAAGAAATTCGGAAGATGTACGAAAAGGCTAAGGCTGAAGGAAAACTCAGGACGGATAGTGATGATCAGGAACCCGCTGGACAGGCTCAGTCCCAACAGCGTCCTTCCTCACCGGCTCCGACACCAACTCCGGTTGCCGCTGCCACTACCGCTCCTGCTGCTACCCCAACACCGGCACCCGCACCAGCGGCTAAGCCAGTGACACCATCGGACGATCCATTAAATTGGTAATCCGTTAAATCCAGTAGAAGGGGAGGGGGATCTACCCCCTCCCTATTGAATCAAAAATAGAAAGGGGCATACCATGCCTAAAAAGAAGACAGAAACCGAAGAACAGGTACAAAAGAAGGTAGACGAAGCGTTCATCGAGATGTTAAGAAAGAAAGTTGGTTTGTCGGCTACTGAGGCAAAAAACATCAAGCTGGCAAACGAATACATCTCCATCAACGACGTGGTTAGTACGGGCCATGGGATTTTGGATTCTCTTATTGTTCCAGAATTCTACAAAAAGAATGGTAGGGGCGGAGTACCGAGGGGATTTCTTTGTGAATTCTTTGGTCCGAATACGGGCGGGAAAACGACTATCGCCATGAAGATGGCTGCTAGTGTCACTAAGTCTGGCGGTTATGTTTTCTGGCAGGATGCTGAACATAGTTTCATGGAAACATGGGCTGAGAATCATGGCGTTGACCTTTCCCATGTTGTTATGTCTAAAGACTGCAATGATGATGGAAATCCATTCTTTGCAGAACAGTTCATTGAAGAATTGGAAAAATACGTGGGTTCTGGAGCATTCCAACTTGCCGTTGTGGATTCAATGGAAGCTTTGGTTCCTAAACAAGTTCTTGAAACCAAACTGGAAGACAATGCCAGAATTGGAGAAAAAGCCAGATTGATGTCTCGTTCTCTCCCGAGAATTGTTATGGCTGCAAAGAAAGGGAACTGTACTGTAATTTTCATCAATCAAATTCGGCAGAATCTGAATATGGGGAGCTACAGTGGACCTACCGAAACAACTCCCGGTGGCGAAGCTTTGAGATTCTATGCCAGCCTTAGACTTCGTGTTAGTCAAGTCGGTGGAAAAGATAAGCGTGGAATCATGAAGGATGGCGAGGAAATCGGCATACGAAGTAATGTCTTGATCAAGAAATCTCGCTTCGGTCCTCCTTTTAGGGAAACTGTCGTTCCCATCTATTATGGCAAGATCAAACCTCATGCTCTTGACTTGCTGCTAGACGATGCCATGGGATGTGGTTTAATCAGGACCAGAATGAATAAGAGCAAGTCCGGTGATTCTGTCCAAACCTTCTACGTAAAAGATGGTGATGGTAAGCCAATTCAGGGGCTTGAGGATCTTTTCAGAGTAGAAGGGATGGATGAATTTAAAGCACTGTTAACCTCAAAGAAGCTTAATATTTTTGTTGAGCTAATGAAGAAACAGAACGTGGTTCCGGACCCAGAAGTTATTCAATGGATGAAGTCGAAAGAGAACGATGATCCATTGGATATGCCTGACGAAAAACCTCCGCTAAATTCGGCTACAACTGAAGATGATGACCTTCCTCCGGAGGAAGAAAAGGCAGAATGAACACCGTTAGGTTCTTTGTCCCGTTTGATAAGCTAGAGCCGGAAGAAAGGGAATCTTTCTACGGCTCTAGCCGTATTGGTCTTTGTCAGAGACCAGACAGTGAGGCAGGCAAACGATACATCAGGAAAAGGGGGTTAGATGCCGAAACTATTGCCAAATTCCGTTTGGGATATGTCCCTTTCTCGCTAGGGCACGCATTGTCTGGCAGAATTGTCATACCTATATTTGATAATTATTCTAAATTAATTGCCTTGTCTTTTAGACCCATTTTTGATATCATTGTAACCACAGAAGGGAAGTGGCATACGGCAGTAGAGTTAAGGAGGGAAGTGAACGAATATGTTTTCTTTGATGAGAATGATAAACAGCAACGACTTGACATGAATTCAGTGGCACAAATTCAAAACCCTCAGCCTAAATACTGGCATGAAAGTTACGCGAAAGCTGAACATCTCTTCGGTCTGAATTTAGCGATATATTCTATTGTGAGAGATGGTTTCGTTATTGTTTGCGAGGGTCAGTTCGATGTGATGGCGATGTATTCACAAGGCATAAAAAATGTTGTTGGGATTTGCGGGTCAGCTTTGTGCCCAATTCAAGTGATGTTGCTTAAACGTTGGACAGACAAGATCGTCTTACTGATGGATGGGGATGAAGCCGGAAGAAAGGCTACCGAAAGGGCTAAAGAGCTTCTTGATATTTGGAATCACAAAGGTCAAAGCCTATTTGAATCTGCCATAACATACCTTCCTGAAGATTTAGATCCGGATGATTATTTGGTTAGACATGGATCACATTTTATGAGAAAATCAATAGGCGAAGCAATGCTTGTATCGGGTTTAACATACCCCAGAAAGTGGGCTTCATCATGAGTGGCATGGGTCCTGTTAAAATAGAGATCGTTACTCAGCCTTATTTGGTGAAAAAGGCTGCTGACGATGACAGGGAATATGATATTTTCCATCCGTCCGCATGGGGTGGATGTTTACGTAAAGTCGCTTATCAATATTACAACGAGCAAGAGTCTTTCGTAATTAAGCGATCCAGCAACCTGGATTTGAGATTTGAACGAATCTATGATAATGGTCATAGCGTTCATGCTCGTTGGCAGAAGTATTTAGATTGCTCAAATGTCCTTCGTGGGGCTTGGAAATGCACAAATCCGAAGTGCGGAGCAATTTATGGAGACACGGATAGAATTGGAATATTCAATCCTCTCCGAACGGTCCCAGATTGGGCTTGTTCCAATTGTGGAAACAATAAAGAACTTCGTTACGAAGAACCAAGGGTCAAATCAGATCAGATCTATAATTTTGACGGACATTGTGATGCCATCGTTGATTTGTCGGGAACCCCATTTGCAAGACACAATAATCAAGATATCATCGTTGTTGATTTCAAGTCCATTAAAGACGAGTATTTCTCCGAGATAGCGGAATCCAAAGCTAAACACGAACATGTTGTTCAGGTGAATATCTATATGTGGATTCTAGAACTCCATGCGGGAGTAGTTCTCTACGAAAATAAAAATACTCAGGCTGTAAAAGAAGTGTTTATTCCACGTGATGAGCAGTTAATCGAAAAGGTAAAAGAGCAAGCTATTTGGATGCAAAATGTGTTGAAAAAGGGAAAATTGCCAAATCGCCCTGATGGTACATCTCCTTCTAGAATTCCATGCAGATTTTGTGAATTTATTCAGTACTGTTGGAGATAATTCGCTTGATTTAAAAAATAGGTGTGGTTTAATAAATATTAGATAGGGAGAACCGCGTAACGCTGAGCGATTAAACACAACGAACCCGAGAAATTGATAAACGCGGCTACTCGAAAGAACAGGTGCAGAATGAAGGACGAAATCTTGCTGGAAATCAAAAAGAAGAAAAAATGGCATCACGATATCAAGAAAATAGATGGAGAATGGGTTGAAGATATTGTTTCCAGATATCAGAGAGTAACCAATCTTGGTTTGAGAGATTTTCTTCTTGGTAAAATTCTTGACAATTATTCTGTGTTTAAAAACACATGGGGAAAAGCCTATGGTCAATATCTGGATAACGATATTGAAGCAGGAAAGCAGATGCATGACGAAATTGTCTGGCGTTCAGCTAACAAGTTTAACATGGAAAAGTGTAAAAAGCCTAAAGGCACTGCTTTTAATGCCTATCTAGTCAGTAGTCAAATGAACTGGCTCAAGAACCTTCGAAACGCAAAAATGTCTCACAAAAACCATCCTCGCGTCATCTGTCCGATTTGCGGAGAGCAAGTCTATCAGATAGACAACCAACATTTGAGGCACAGAATGACCATGGAGAGGTTCCAGAAAATGTACCCAACAGCAATTTTGGTTGATCGCAACGGAGAGACTGTAAGCAATACTGAATATTGCACCGTAGAAAAGTTCTGGCAAGAACATCCCATGTTGAAATCGCAATTCCCGGTCAACTGCCCCATCACGGGTGTCTTGCTGAATGAAATCCCTGAAAACTATACTTCTACCTTGTTCAAGGGATACACAGAAAAGGAATTTCTTGCTGATTTCCCTGATTTTAAAGGGGCTATCATTTGCCCGTTTACGGGTAAAAAAAAGCTGACAATCACTCAAGAATACTTGGATACCGTCCTGAAGCAAGAAAATAAAGAGATCATCAAACAAGTCCCCACCTTTAATCCATATACCGAAGAAACCGTACCTGAAATAACCTTTGATATGCTTAGTGCAGTTGGAGTATCGGTTCACCAACATGTTTACGAATATGCAACTATTCAATTAAACAAGAAATATCCCGATGTCGTTCGATGTCCGTTCACCGGAAGAAAGACATATTGTATTACCGACGAAGACCTAAAGAAATTGAATAAAACTCCATGGGAATTTTATCTGGCTGTATGTAAGTATCCATTGAGAAAGTTCCAAATAAAATGTCGAGTTTGTAGTCAATGGGTTGATAATATGTGGGAGCATCTAGAAACTGTAGAGCATTGTTATACTGATGCCTATACTCCTGAAGACTTTAGCAGGGATTATGCATCCATTGCGACAAGAGCTTTTGTAAGCACTAATTGTTTCTTCGAAAGCGATTCCGGAGATACTACGCATATTTCGGACCTAGTATCCTTCCATTTTGATAGCAGCAAGGCTATGGAAGTCGAAGATAGTTTGCTCCACGTAGCCCAAGATGATATGGACAGGCAAATAGCAACGTCTATCAGGTCTTGTCAAACGATGGAAGACGTTTATTATGCCTCTGCCACAAAAAACGAAATTCCAATTCCAGAGAAAGATGTTGATATGAAGGATATTCGTTACGCCATTCGCAAAAAAACAGGCAATAACGATTTTGACGTATTCACAAAATCAGAACAGGGTAAAGTAATTGTTTCGTTCCCAAGCAAAGATACAATTCGTAAGCGGCTTCAACGTATGATTGAAGCAAGTGATTTGGTTAACGAGTTTCCTGCGGTGGTTTGTCAAATAAAGAAGGAGCAACAAAAATGCCAGACAACAACCAAAACGTGTTGCTGAAGGTTTCCGCAAGTCAAGAGGATGGTTATTGTAAGAAAGTCGCAGGAGCCATTTCTTGGAGACTGAGAGAAAGCGAATTCTGCCGGTTAAGAGCTATCAAAGCAGAAGCCATCAATTCGGCTATCAAGGCATTGGCTATCGTCAATGGACGCCTTGGCAAAGATCAACAAAAGAAAATTGTCTTCTGCTTCGATCCCGTTTTCGAAAACATCAAAGACGATTCAGGGAAATCCTCCCTAGCTATTTCCATGAAAATAACCGAGGTTTTCGATAACGAAACACCTCCTGCGGAATTTGTGGAATATAAGGTATCCTCGAAGCGAGACGACGACCACGAAAATAAGTTGGCGGGGGCCATAGCTGCTCCTGTTCGTGAAGGCAAGGGCGTTAGGATGAGGTGCATCGGGAAGCTTTCTACCTACAAATGCATTTATTCCTCTGTTCTTGCCAAAGGATACCTTTATTCCTACGGACTGAGTTCCGTAATGGTGCCTAGTTGGCACACAATCCAGTCTGACAAGTCCGAAACAGGACAAATCAGTGCCATCCAGATTGATTTCTGGGGTGTTCCGCTCGTGGATGAAGATGAGGATGTTCAAGATGTTCCGGATGATAAGCAATAAAGCTACTCAATACTTGGATTATGCCGGATCTCTTTTTGCCATTGTGGGAGTCCTGTTGATGTCCGTGCCCTCTCCGTGGATGGTCCCCGTATTCATGGTGGCGTCTGTCTGCTTTGGCATTGTAGGATACCACAAGTCTCTTCATGGGCTTTTGGTGCTGCAAATAGTTTCTTTGATCGTACAGTCGTACACACTTTGGAAGATTACTCAAGGAGTCTGGTAAATGCCACATCCATTCGGAATGTCCCCTAGCGAAGATGAAATCCAGATGGCGATCTACAACGTCAAGGGACTCTTCACAACCCTGCCGGAAACCAC
>Ga0209777_10006963_pt1 | contig 12634 bp, 13 predicted proteins | sample FrelakmetHBP12HB_FD_187147 | JGI IMG/M metagenome (GOLD analysis project Ga0209777, IMG submission 187147) | Freshwater lake sediment microbial communities from the University of Notre Dame, USA, for methane emissions studies -HBP12 HB (SPAdes)... | ecosystem: Environmental > Aquatic >...
AATGTAACTTTAATCACTTCAACATTTCTTCCAGTTACTCTTGCTTTAACTATTTTGTCTGGACATATAGTTCCCGTTTCATGATTATAACAATATACTTCTAGTTCTTCTCCTTTGTTAAACTGATAAATTATATCGTTTAGAGTTAAAGTATTTCCATTAGTCAATCGTATATTTGTATTTAAATCTAAACAAGGAATTGACCCAATATTACCCATTGTATCCATACTAAATCTTTTCTTTTGCATGGACGTTTTTATTTCTTCTATTAGAGATCGTACATTTCTAGGTATTCCTGTTTCTACTGATATTACTCTTTTATCGCTTGAATCTGATATTCTTTTTATAGTTAATGCTGTTTCAAAAGCGATAAGAAGTTTTGCAGAAAAAGAAATCTTATGAAATATGCCTTCTCCATATGGAAAAAATCTTCTTCTATTAATAAAGAAATGTTCCATTCTATGAGGAGGAACATATCTTACTTCAAATTTTGTATAACTTATTTGATCTTCAAAATCTTTTATTACTTTAGCCAACATATTCATCACTTCTTTTCTATCTAAACTTATATCAGAAGTACCAATATGTTTTTTAACTGCCCCAATAATATCAGTATATACTTTATCAATACCCGTAAAATCTCTCATGTAATTGAATCCATGAAAGATAGAAGAAAATGTTTGAGGACTTTTATATGATCCACATGATCCAGGATCTAAGGCATTTGGTGCCCCCATATTATCATTGGGTCTAGGAAGTACAAGATATCCCAAACACATTTTAAATCTATTTGTTTGTAATTTTATTACATATCTTGAATCGTGAATAATTAGCCGTACTCTATTTATATCAAGCGATTCGCTTGTCTTAGCTACAGATTCTATTAAAATAGGTTGTATGCTAACCTTATATTGATCTGTTTTATTATTACCATTTTCATCTTCATAATGGATAGGATATTCAACTTCATGTAATCCTAATTCTGATATCACTCCAACAGAGTTTGCTTCTTCATTTAACAAGGATTGTGTTAAAGGAATATCTTCTGCCATATAATCACAAATCTCTATAAACTGATCTCCTTGTTTTAAAGTTTCATATGTTATATTGTGTAACATATCTTCAATTCCAAGGATACTATTAATACTTCTTAAATTTGCTAAACATCTTTTATTAAATTCACTACCTATATTTCCTGATTCTAAAAACTGTAATACTGTTCTTGTTATTTCATCAGGAGATACTATTTCATCAGACATTATTTTTAATGCTCTTGCACAATAAGGAATAGAATCACATATTTGTTCTGCATTAAGATATCGCATTAATCTATCTAATGTGTCATATGAGAAAAAGGTATTAGGAGTTAGGCTTTTGAACACATCTTTATTTATAGAATCTGCAAAAGATCTTCTTATTAGTTCTGCATAATTTTGTGTATCTTTGTTAATAATAAGATTTGATATTTTATCTATAGTATTGTCTATAGTATTAATATCTTTTACTGGTTCTCCTATCATTACATTCTTTAATGCGTCAAATGCTTTATTTAAAGGTGACTTTAAATCCATTATTTAGTTTCCTTGTCCTTCAGATGGAAGTTCTTCTTTATTTGACTCAATATTGATCATTGAATTTTCATCAATATCAACTCTTTGTATGAAATAATTAATCAAAAGAATACTTGCCGATTCAATGTCTCCATTAAAAGCAATAATATCATCAGCTATATTGGGACCACAGATTTTAAAAACAAGTTTAACAAATTCTTTTCCAAACATATAAATTTCATGTTTGTCTAATCTCATTCCACTAGAGGTATGAACTAAAATACTGTCTCTGAATATTTTAGTATATGCTATTTCTTTAGCTACATTATAAATAGCCATTACTTTTTCATATCTATCGTATAAATCTTTTTTAATATGTCTATTTATTTCTTTATTAATAAATTTCAGAATAGCAATTATAAATAATAAAAGTAGAATATTATTAGTAATAGAAATATAAGGAAAAATCATCAAATTATTCCCCTTCAATAGTAGATTTAACTTTATCTAAAGATACAGAATCTATATCTTTTGATTCTTCTTCATCGGGATTAGATAGTACAGGTTCTGGTTCTTTTATTTCTATTTTTTTATTTTTTGTTTCTATAAGATCGTCTATATTAACTTCGGGAGGAATTTTTGATATTGCTAAATTCTTTTTTTCCTTAACTGGTTTATCTGTAGTAGGAATATTAGTGGTAGAATGAAACGATTGACTTCCATCTGTAACTACTTGAATTGCTAATATATCATTTGATCTTGCTAATAATATATCATTTCCATTACTAAAATTACAAACAGAATTACTATTCATTGCTTTTTTAATTTCTTCTATTTTATTTTCAACATCCTTGTCAGACACAGTATCATTATCTGTAATAACAACTCCTCGATTCATATCTCTAATATAAAAGATGTATTTCATAATTATTATCCCTTTATCAACCCTGCAATTTTAATATCATCAGTATATCCACAATGCATTTCTTTAAGTGTAATTTCTCTATTTTTTGCTTTAGTATTAATATTATCAACATTAGTAAATTCATAATTTGTTATAGGTGTTTTTTTAATTAGGGATTCATATAATGATTTTTCATCATTTTCTATTAATAATTTTATAGGAGTTCTATATATCTTTCCAGATTTAATGTGTTGAAATAGAACTCCTGTTGTTTTGATATATAATTCTAACATTTTAGTTCAGCCCCATTTTTAATATTATTAAGAATTATTCAAAATCCTCGTCTTCATTATCTTCATCTTCGTCAATGTCTTCGTCATTTTCTGATTCTTCATCCTCTTCCAGTTCATCTTCATCTTCAAGCTCGTCATCATTTTCTAATTCATCGTCTGCAAATTCTTCTGAATCATTATCTTCTTCTGTTCCCATTTCAGGAACATCTGATGTCATAATTTGAGAACCATAACCAGGACCTGCTGATTTATCTAAAAGCGGTTCATCTTCAGTATCACTAGTTTCAATTTCTGCATCCAGATCACTCATTTCTTGAATTAATCTTGAAAGAATTTCGCTTTCTTTCTTGTCGAACTGAAAACCTTCTTCCGTATATTCTCCGTGAATGGGAAGCCCTTCAGTAGCTAATTCTTCCTCTTCCTCTTCAGCAACTTTATCCCTGAATCTATTCGCTCGATCTTCTAGCATAGATACTGGGGATTCAGTTATTTTTTTATACTTAGGTTTACTTGGTCCTTTTACATTTTCCATATCTTCCGTATCATCAACATCTCCCATTTTATTAATTTTCCCAACTAATTTATCTAAATTGGGGTCATCTGAAGTGTCAGGAAGATTTCCTTTACCATTCCAATCTCTAATTCTTTGAGCACCAACAGGTGCATTATAAGTAGCTGATACTGATTGTTCTAATAATCGAACATAACTTTTTTGATCCATGATACGATTCCTTTTTTGTAGGTTATTTGTTTAAGAAAAAATATAGATTTTTGTGATTTGTCCTTGAATCCATAAATAGCCTAAATAAAAGAAAGAATAGCAGAATCATCATGTTTTACTACTTCTTCAAAGGTATAGTTAAAAACTTTTTTTCCATTTTCAGAATTGATCATCATAACATCAGTAGAAGCATCTACTTCCCCATTTCTATTTTTTATAGAACTTACTTTTATCTTTTTTACTAATAGTTTTTTATTTCCTGTTTCAATTTCAGTTAAAGTTTGTTCGTGTGGTTGAAGAAACAAAACAAAATCTGAATTATCTATTTTCTTCATACTTTCACTTATAGATGTAGGAGACGCTTCTGATTTTTTATCATATCCTGTTTTATTTAATTGAGATGCAGATATTACAGGAATATTATATTCTATTGCTATATTTTTTAGATCCATAATAGATTGCCCCAAATCTAATCTTAATTCATCTAATCTATATTTACTTCTTACTAAATCTAAATAATCAACATATACTGCCCTCATCCTATATTTAGAAGAATAATCTTCTATCATAAGTCTTATATCTTCAGTAGTAGTTAATCCTGATTTAAAATATTGTAAAATAATATCAGAATTGTGTTTATTCATTATAGTTTTTATTTCTTTCTCTATAGAAAAAGAGGGATCATTAAATAATTTTGCTAACATTTTAGAATGAGGCATTTTTGTCAATTGACAATAAACTCTTTCTAATGTTTCATCTATAAGATTTTCTCCTGTTAATATTAAATAAGCATCTCCTGTTTTATTGTGTTCTGAAGTTGCAGCATTACAAGCAAAATTATCTAATAACGTAGATTTTCCTACACCTGAAGTTCCTGCTATTAAATAAAATCTTGAGATCTCAAATCCCCCAGCAGGAAATAATTTGTCTATACAATTTAATCCACTTTTAATAATGTTAGTAGGATTATATCTTGTCTTTATCTTTTCTATTACAGGAGAATAATCGCCATTTAATAAATCTAATGCTTGTACCTTTTCTGTTTTTTCTATATTATTGAATTCAGATATTTTATCCCAACTTCTAGTTATTAAATTTTTCCATCTATCTATAATTTCGATGTCATCTACATAATTACAAGTACTTATATCTTTTATTAATCCATCTAGTTTATTCTTACCTTCCATTAATTCTAACATTTTTCTTTTACTTATCACTAGTTTTATATCTTCATTTATTTTTTCTTCATCATCTTCTCTTATATCTAAAATATTTATTAATTCTTTAAATTTTCCTTCAGATAATCTTAATAATAAATTATTTTTTGAAAATGTTTTATTTTCCATCCTATATTTACAAATATATTTTGCTAATTCAAATTTATTTATAAATTCGGTTTGTTTTTCTTTGTCTACAACTTCTTTAGAGTACCAGTCTAATGTATACATGACGGATTCAAATAATTTTCCTGATTTTTTTTCGCTTATTTTATTAGAACAACAGATATCAATACATTTATCTAGGAATATTTCATTTATCATCTAAAAAATTCTCCTTTCAAAAATCGTTCATATCTATCAGCGATGAACATTCGTCTTGATATAAATATCTATTAATTAAATAATCACAATGTGTTTCGTCAAGTGTTTTTAATAATTCAAAGGTATTGATTATAGAAGTTGCTCTTGATTGTACTGTTTCTGATGTTTTTTGTCTATTGAAATCTGATAGTTTTTTTTCAACTTTTAATGTAAATTCAGTATGATTTCCCGATTTATATAAAGGATATATTTCATCAACTGTTTCTTTACTCCATTTTTCACATTTATTAAATACTTGAAGTATATATAATATTCCGTAAAAATATGTCATATTATTTAATGAACCATTTTTATCAGAATTATATAATGGATATTTATCAGAATCAATTCTTCCTAATTCACATTGATCTGCTATTTTATTAAATTCTGAATATATAAGATCCTTATAAGAAATTCTATTCTCATACATAGAATTTATCATATTTGATCTGATATTAATTACATCTATTAATTTTTGTTCTTCATCTACTATATATAAATCACGAGACATAGCAAAACCTTTAATTATAGTAGCAGAATCATATGTTATTTCAATATCTATATTATGAACTTCTTTTATATGCCTAGCTATTAAATTATGAATAAAAATATCTTTAAAATCCGATCCACCCAATACATGAAATCTAAACTTTTTTAATTTTCTTTTAATTGCATGATTGAGAATATATACTAAAGGAACTACATAAAGAATATATGGAGGAGATTTTTTCATTCCTTTAGAAAACGCCACCAATCCTCCTGTAGAAAAATTAATAAAATTATCCGCAAATTTGTATTCTTTAAGAAGCTTAACATATAATTTATTCATTAAAGGAGTTCTAAAATGATGAATATATAATATTTTGTTTCTCACATGTTCTGGAAGATTCGATGCTTTTTCATATGAATAAATATTCAATTTCTCCATTTCATCATAAGAAGACAATATTGTTCCAATTGGCCCAGGTATTGGATCAAATGTAAAAGACCAATCATATTCATCAATCTTATCACAAAGAAATTTGTGATACATATCTATCCATTTTATAGTATCTTCTTTGAATATATAACCTGTTTGAAACTGATATCCTCCACTATCAATTGTTACTTCGATATCTTTCAAATATTTATAAGATTTAAAATAATGTAATATATCTAAATATTTATCAAAAACATTATCTTCTAATTTTTTTCTTCTATTTAATGCTAATCCTACAGAAGATAAAAATCTATTACAATTATTATGTAAAAATTTATTTATTCCTGAATAATCAGAAAAATATTCAGGAGAATCTTTTGTGGCTGCTCTGAAATGATTTGTTATACTGGGTATTGCTGCACATATAAAACTACCTATTGGATTAACCATTTTTTCTCCATTTCGATCATAATAGATCAAACACCTTTTATATTACCATAAATATCAATATGGATTCTTGCCGAATATCTGATATTCCACTCCATACACTTGTTTACTGTAAGTTTACAATCATCAGTATATTTTTTTTGATTATAAGGTATTTCCATTTTTGGCATAAGAAACACTCTATTTTCAATAAACCAAGGAGAAATTTTCCCACTATCAAATAGAAAATATTTTATTTTATCTTCGATTTCAGGATAATATACTATTTTATAAAATATATTTTTATTTTTAAAAGTATCATGAATGGATACTAAATTACTATAATATTTAGTAATATTTTCTATATTTGCAATATTATCGGGATAACAAGAAGAATCTAATTTAGGAGAAATCATATAGCATATAGAATTGTTATTAATATTCTCAAATTGCTCATTAAATATAAATATAGAATCAACTATTGATTTAGTTTTAAAATATTCTAAAGAAGAAATTCCTGTAGTTTCAAAAGTAATTTTTTTAAAATTATACAATAACTTTTTTATGAAGTCTATAAATTCTTCGTTATAAATATGAAGAAAAGGCTCTCCTCCAGTTATAACTATATGCCTGATATTGTCAGGAATTTTTATATCTGATAGATTAATATCACCATCCTTCCATGAATATTTTGTATCGCAGTATGGGCATTTTAATATACATTTAGAAAATCTAATAAAATGAGAAGGAATCCCATTATGAATTCCTTCTCCCTGAATAGAGTTAAATGCTTCAGATACACGCAGCATTAAATCCTCCTCTTTTTTCAAAATAATCTCCCAACATTAAAAATACAGAATCGGTGTCTTGATAACACAAATAATCTTTTTTATCATCATAGTTTTCCATAAATTTGATATCTATTCCTTCTATAGACATATTGCTTTTAAAATTAGAATATAATGTTTCATTATTAAGATATTTTGAAGTGTGATGCCCTAAAAATTTAGTAACTTCTTGACCTACAAGTGTAACTGTTTCAGCTAAATCAATTTGAAACATTCTAAACGATGCTGCACCCAGTACCCCATATAATGAATTAGCTAAAATTTTATAAGCTAATTGTATATTATGATATTTCATTCTCATTAGCAAGTCATTTTTTTTCTTAGCATCTTTCATTTTATTTTTATATATTTCTCGTTTACTTAATAATAAATCTAATATGTCACTAAAAAAAGATACATGCTTTTCTTGCCCCATAAAAATACATCCTGAAGAAGTAACTATAGCTTTATTATTTTCAATCCAATTAAAAAAGTTCTCTTGATTGATGTTTGTTGATTCAAATTTATTTAAGGGATTTAATGTAATATCTATCATAGTGGGTAAACATTCTCTTTTGTAAATATAATTAAAAGCATCTTCTTTACTTATTTTTCCTATATATGTATCAGGTCCTATATTACAAGAAATGATTATACTGGGATATAATGATTTAAAGTCTAAATCTATCAACCAAGAATGAATTCCCGATATTGGATCTCTAACATATGCACCAGCAAATTCTTCTTTTTCAGAATAATTATTTTTGCCAGGAGAATTTTTACACACTAACTTTTTACTTTTAGCATAAGATATCATTAGAGGATCTATTAATCCCATTGTTCGTTCTGATCTTCTCCACGTAGACGAACAAATTTTTCTAAGTTCATCGTTTAAAAAGATAAATCCTTTTTTCTCTGATAATTCATATAATAAATCTGTATCAGTCCCACTATAACTTATAAATTTTTCAAAATTCTCTTCATATAATTTATTTAAAGATACTCCTTCGGTAACAATCTTACCTTTATTTAATTCTTCTATACATATAGCTTGTAATGAATATGATGCTCTTGATCCTTCCACATATTTTTTATATAACTCTAATAAGTCTAGAGGATATAATCCTGCAATTAAAATATTATTATAGCTATTTTCATTTATAGAAGTAAATCCTAAAGGAGACCATTTTGAAGGAGACACTCCTATTTTTGATGCTCTATTATAGATATAAATAATATCAAAATCATAGATATTCCATCCTGTTATTATATCGGGACATTCTTTAACTGTGCTGTTAAAATATGCAGTTATTAATTCTTTTTCATTGGGAAATATTGTCACATTCCAATTAGTATTACATGTAGCAGAAATATCTACAGTATTTGAAGCTATTTTGTTTACTAGATTTGTAGGATTTACAATATACACATTAGTTTTATTGTTATCATATTTAAATGATATTGCATTTATAGGATATTCTGCTTTTTTTGCAGTAGGAAATTCTTTATTTTTCCCAGTATAAACTTCAATATCAAAATATTGAATCTTTAAAGGAATAATAGGTTCTTCTGATTTTCTCTTGAAATAATAATCAATAGAATGTTTGATCTCTAAAGAAACATCCTTTTCATAATATACAAGTTCAGGATTATCATCTTTTTTAGATGCCATAATATCAACATTGTCTATACTAAGTAACATAGGAAATTCTTTAATATCACATTTAGGGATATAACAATAATTATCAAATACAGAATGTTCATAATAAACTCTTTCATTTTTAGTATTTTTCATTATATAAACAATTTTATTTTTATTAGGAATTCTTTGGATATCAATTAATCTTAGATCTTCAGCAAAAATCCAATCCGGCGTATTAAAACAATTGCTTTTATTCTCAGATATAGTGTTAATTTTAGTTTCCATTTTAGTATCTCCTAGTAGATAATTTTTGACTATATTAAAATCCGAAATAAAAATGTTTCCTTTTTCTGATTGTAATCCCCCGTTTTGCAATATGTGAGAAGGATGAAAGGTTAGGAATACATCATAATTATTATATTTATGAAATTTTCCTCTTTGATTACTTATAAACCCTGTTATACCAAATATATCTTTAGGAATAGCTCCTAACAATAATATAAGTTTGGGATGTATAATTTTTATTAATTCCTGCCAATTTGATTTGCACAATTCTATTGCTTCAATAGGGGGATTAATAGTTTTTTCTTTATCATATTCACCTATAATAAGATTAGTACATAATACAACATTACTTAAATAATGAGGGATTGCATCTAATTTAGTTATGGAAAATGCTTCTCTAAAAATTCTTCCGCTTCTACCAACCAATGGTCTATTTTGAGATTTTTCTTCTGATGCAGGAGCTTCGGCTAATACTAATAACTCTATTTTAGATATATCACGTTTACAATTAGTTTCCCCAAATACTAAAGTTTGATCTTTTAAAGGACATATAGAACAATTAGAAAATTTTGATTTCATAGTTGACTCACATCTCCATATCATTTAAATCTAGATTATCCCATATAGGTTCTAATAATTCTTCAACTCTATTTTTCCAATTGAATTCTAAAGTTCTTTCTAAATCTATAACATAATAATCAGGTAATTTTTCTTCCTCATAAGGAATAGAAATTCTATCCTGATCTTTATTATTAATAGTATATTCAAAATAGTTATCTCGTACTCTTTTAGGTGCTTTGTATGGGTCTATTCCTCTTATTATAAATTGATATCCTTTTGTTCCTGAAGAAAAATGAAAATATTCCATTTCATTCCAGAATAACATAGATTTTACATGAGAGGGTATACGAGCTTTATATTCCTCAGAGTTTTTAGAAAAAGTTACAGGTCTAGCTATATCCTTAGATCTATCTAATGCTAAATCTTCAATTTTAATTTTATAATCATTTATTAATTTATTTATCTTAAGAAATGATATTTTGTTTTCTTTTAGAATTGCATCTAATATATCTGATATCATGACTTTTGTTATTACAGAATAATCCGATCGTTTTATAGCAATTCCTTTTATATCCATTTCTTGAACAGGAACTCCTTCTGCATTAATTATCCATAAAGCATATTTCTTTTTAACAGATAAAAAATATCCTCTTTTTGCTACAACTTCTTGTTTAACTTTAAATCTATTATATTTATCAGGAATATTATGAAGTTTTCCGAACATATTAAGAAAATAATTATTAGTTATCTCCTCGATATCTTTACTCTTTTTTAGGATTATATCTACTATATCTTTCTCTTCCATACTTAAATCCTCCCATAATTTTTTAAAAAATACAGGTACTGTTGTTTAAGAAATTTTAAAAAAATAGATTATTCTTTTGCCGAAATATTATCTAAAAGACTTTTAATTGTTGCTTTGAACGAGGAATGTGTTCCCTCTACATTAAGAAGAGCTGTTAATAAGTTAATTGCTTTTTCTTTTTCTAAAAATTCTAGAATTATTGCCAGCATTCTTTTAATGGTCTTAATCTGAATCATTCTATTACCTAATCTCCCTCTTCATCATTGTAAGATTTTCCTTTTTTTTCATTTCTTTTTATAGAAGTTTTATTCATGTTTGATAATGATATTATCAATCTTTCTCTAATCTTGTCAATACTATTTTTATCTTTAATAAAATTGCTTATAAACATTATTAAATTATTAACTTCTCTTACTACTAATATATTATGCGCCATTATTACTCTCCTAGAAAATGCTTTCTTAGATCATTAAAGGTTGTTGTTTTTTCTACTTTCTCAAGTTCTTCTTTTCTTTTTTTAGTTAATTTTATTTTTTCAGTTTTAATTGCTTTTAATCCTAAATATTCCATTATATCATCATACTCTGAATCTTCTTTTATAAGTTCTAATAAATGAAAAATTTCATATGATTTTAGATAAGGAAAAAATCTATGAAGTTCTTTTGGGAACTTAATTTTGTCTGTATAGAAATAACTAAGATTATAATAATTAATATTGAATCTATTTATAATATCAAATTTTACAAATTTAAAGAATTCTAATTTATTTAGATTAAATAGATTAAAATTATTAAAATGTTTATTCATATATATTGTTATTTCATTCAAATTGCCAAACATAGCAAGAACCGAATTAATACTTATTGCATCAGCTACATCAGTATCTAATTCTTTAGTAGGCAATCCGAATAACCAACTTTTAAATTCTGAATAAAAATTTCTTTTTTCCTCTACAGATTCAGTTTTCATTAAGTCCACCCATGTTTAAAAATTGATCTAAGAAATTAATATATTTGATTGTTGATTCATATCTATTAGGATAATCTTTTAATGTTTCATCATTTCTATATTTATCAACAATAATTTTATTTGTAAACGGAACATAAATATTTGCAGAAGTTAAAGCAGCATTTTTTCTGAAACATGCAGGACAAGACAAACATCCATAAAATGTTGCTTTATATTGTTTATAATCATTTTCGTCCTTTTCGTAAAAAATATCATTTGTTATAAGAATATCATTAAAACAACTATAAGTATCAGTCAACAATTTTTCTTTAACATTTAAAGCAGAATAATCCATTACTACATTTGTTTTTTCTACATTCCAAAATAAACTTTTTATTTCTATTGGCTTATTAATGCTATCACTTAAAATTATAGAAAATTTATCAAATAATTCTTTATTGTTATCAGATACTCTATCATCTTTCATTCCGTTTATAATAATAGTATCATAGTCCGGATATTTTGCAGAAGCAAGAGTAGTTAATAAAATATTTCTATGAGGAATAAAATAATCAGGTCTTTCAAGATTTCCTAGATATAGACTATACGAAAAATCAATAAAAGTGATATTCTTATTCCCATGTTTTTTTTGTAAAAATTCTACTTCATTTTTAGAATATCTATTTCCTAATTCAAAATAAATTCTTTTTAATTGTTTTATATCTCCTTTTTCTTTCATTTTTGTTAGGTAATAGTTTGCCATATAAGAATCTAATCCACTAGAAAATAACAATATAACTTTTTCCATATTAATCTCCTATCAGTTTGTTAAATTTTTCAAGAACAACATTAGGATCTATTACTTGCATACAAATAGGATATTCTCCTTTAGCATAATACGAGCAAGTGTGCATATCCATCTGATGCAAGAAACATGGTTGTTTTTCACAATTACTTTTAGTTTCTATCCAGTCTCTTTTACGATAATATCTCATTCTTAAATCTGCCTTAAATGCACCATATATGCCCAATACAGGTTTATTAAAAGAATCTCCGATATGTATATATGCAGAATCAACACCAATAACTGCTTTAGATTTACTAATTATATATAACGCAAATCCAATATTATTGCAATATCCAGTTAAATTTAAAACAGAATTTTTATCAAAT
>Ga0209777_10006964_pt1 | contig 12633 bp, 10 predicted proteins | sample FrelakmetHBP12HB_FD_187147 | JGI IMG/M metagenome (GOLD analysis project Ga0209777, IMG submission 187147) | Freshwater lake sediment microbial communities from the University of Notre Dame, USA, for methane emissions studies -HBP12 HB (SPAdes)... | ecosystem: Environmental > Aquatic >...
GACCAGGGAGTATGTAATCAAAGAAACTGACGAGGTTTCAAAGCTATGGGGTTCGATGAGGTAAAAAGGATCATGCACCAATTAGTTTGGGCCGGGTTGAGAAACCGTTACACTAATGTTTTGGTCATGACCGAAGAATGTTCGGCAGGAATATAAGCAAAACGATGATGGAGGGAGTTTTCCGAAATGTATGCTCAAATTCTTTGATTAGGCCTGAGATTAAAATATGATAAAGGTTTTAATGATAAAAAAGAGCTTGCCCAATCAAGGGAAAAAAGTAATAAGATAAAACATAGGAGGGTAAAATGCAATCTTCCCAAAAGGATATAGCTTACTTACTGGCTGACTATGTGAACAATACGAATTATGAATCGCTGCCCGAGGATGCTATAGAAGTAACCAAGAAGGACATCCTGGATACGTTGGGAACAGCCCTGGCAGGGAGCACCGCTGAGGGGGTTCAGATGGCGGTGGACCTTGCGTTGGAATGGGCGGGGAAAAAGGAAAGCACCATTATTGGATTTGGAAACAAAGTTCCTTCAATGATGGCAGCTTTCGTAAATGGCACGATGTCCCATGCTCGCGATTATGATGATATCCACAATAAGGGTATAGTCCACGCTGGAGTAACCGTTATACCTGCCAGCCTAGCAATGGCCGAAAGAATAGGTAGCGTATCCGGCAAGGATTTCATTACAGCTGTGGCTCTCGGTATTGATATAACCTGCCGACTCGGCATGGCGTGCGGGTTGAGTCCAGGAACAAGCGGTTGGCATAATACTTCGATATTTGGTATATTTGGCTCTACAGCAGCCTGCGGCAAATTGCTTGAACTTGACAAAGAGAAGATGATCAATGCTTTTGGAATTGCATACAGCCAATGCTCCGGTACAGTACAGTGTATAGAGGACAAGGCTTTGGTCAAGCGTATGCAGGCGGGATTCCCGGCAAAAGGAGCAGTTATTTCAGCTCTGCTTGCTGAGAAAGGTTTCACCGGGTCGCGTGATACTTTTGAAGGCAAACGCGGTTTATTCAAAATGTACTATAAAAAATATGATCGTGATGCAGTCACTTCAGAACTGGGGAAAACATTCGAAATTACCAACATGAGTTTCAAGCCGTACCCGGCGTGCCGGCTTAATCATGCCGGGATTGACGCGGCTCTTTTGCTTGCGAAGAAATATGACATAAAACCCGAGGAAATTGAGAGCATTGTTATCCATCATGGTGAAAACAGCTTTCTTTGCGGTGTTCCCAAAGAAGGCAGACTGAAGCCGAAGACAGTGGTTGATGCCCAATTCAGCTTACCATATACGGTATCCCGGGTTTTATTGCAGAGGAAAGTTAGTCTCCAGGACTTTACGCCCCAAACAGTGGGAGATGAGAGCGTTTATCAATTGGCCCAAAAGGTTAAGCTTCATTTCATACCGGAACTCACATCACAGAAATCATGTGAGCCGACAATTGTTGATATCCATTTGACAGGCAATAGAATGTACTCAGAACGTGTGGATACACCTACGGGAGATCCTCAGAATCCTATGGGATGGCCTATACTGAAGGCTAAATTCAAAGACTGTGCTTCATTCGCTGTAAAACCTCTTTCTGAGGCCAGAACAGAAGAACTAACTCAGCTTCTCACGGAGCTGGAAAAAGCCAAAGATTTAAACAACATTGTAAAATTGTTGAGTTGATTCTGTTTACTGTGGAGCCAAAAGGAGGATAAAATGTCACACGAGACAACCCTCTTAGCTATCGGGGATGTTCTAATCGATCGACCAGATCCGCCAACCATCTTCGCCAACGTGGCCGATGTTTTGCGCTCTGCAGATATAACCTTTGCCCAACTGGAGCAAATGTACTCAGATAAGGGTTGTCCGGGACCAATTCATGCCTCGTATTCGAACCCGATCAACATCAGTGCATTCAGCCATATCGGACTCGATGTAGCTGGCCTTGCCGGTAACCATGCTCTTGATTGGGGCGCTGAAGCCTTACTTGATACCATTCGTCGTCTACGCGAAGCAGGAATTGGCGTGTTAGGAGCGGGCGCGAATCTCGACGAAGCACGCCAACCTTTAATCTTTGAAAAAAACGGATGCAAGATCGCCTTTTTAGGTTATTGTTGCACGGGACCCGAAGGATACGAAGCGACTCATAGTAAGCCCGGCTTTGCTCCCGTTAGGGTTTGGACTCTGTACAAGCAACTTGATTATCAACCGGGCACGCCACCTCTCGTTGTCACTTTTCCGTACAAGGAAGACATGGATGATATGATAGCTGATATCAGGAAAGTTAAAACCAGGGCTGACGTGGTCATAGTATCAATCCACTGGGGTATTCATTTCCAGCCGGTATCAATACCTGATTACGAATTCGAAGTGGGACACGCCGCCATTGATGCAGGTGCGGACCTTATTCTAGGGCATCACCCTCACTTACTCAAAGGAATAGAGATTTACAAAGGCAAAGTCATATTTCACAGCCTCGGGAATTTTGCATTGGAACTCAATCCGGAATGGCGGGGACAAAAGCAAGTTCATACCAAAGAGTACATGGATAAGATTGGCAAGAAACTTTACGGATTTGATCCAGATCCAGAGTACCCTACTGTTCCCTTTCATCCCGACTTCAAAATGACCATGATCGCTAAAGCAATCATTACGGATAAAAAAGTAAAACAAATATCATATTTACCATGTTACATAAATAAAAAGGCTGAACCTGAAATCCAGATAGGAAAGACACAATTTGCAGAAGAAGTATATAAGTACGTGGAGAGTATTTCCAACGCTCAGAAATTCAAAGTCCAGTTTAAGTGGAAAAACAGCGAAGTGTTGATAGATGGCTTATAGCTCAGTATGTCAACGATGATCATTTTGTCGAGAATTCTGACATTGTGAACTTTCCCTGTGGTGATGATAGCCAAAGAAGGAACACTGCCGTGCAAATCCAGAAGGGTGTGAAGTTTTACTGCACATTGTACTATTAAATGTTGCTGAAGGGGGTGAGAATGAGTAACAATTCAGGACTATCTAGATTGTTTGAACCGATAAACATTGGCACTATGCGAGTGAATAATCGAATCGTTATGGCGCCGATGAGCACAGGCTTTGCTACCAGAGAAGGACTGGTAACACGGCGGCTCAAAGCTTATTACGAAACCAGAGCAAAAGGTGGTCCAGGAATGGTTATTGTCGAAGCATGCTGTATTGATTATCCTCGCGGCACGCATGGACAAAGCCGCCTTACCATAGATCGGGAAATAACACTGCAAGGCTTGGCTGAGCTGACGAAGTCAATTAAAAAGCATGGCGCAAGAGCGATAATTCAACTAAATCATGCTGGAAGAGTAACCAAATTTAAGATACCCGGATTTCAGCCGGTGGCTCCCTCTTCTATCCCGATAGTTTCAGGAGCTTATCCTAAAGGTGAAATACCCAAAGAATTGTCTTTGAATGAAATATCCGAGATCATTAGTTTCTTTGCTAAGTCTGCCAGAAGGGCTCAGGATGCCGGCTTTGACGGAATTGAAATCCACGCGGCACATGGTTATTTGCTTGCCCAGTTTCTTTCCCCATTCTGCAATAAGCGGACGGATCAATATGGCGGCAATCTGGAAAATCGCGCCCGGCTACTGACTGAAGTATTAGAAGCTGTGCGAGAGACAGTGGGTAAGGATTTTCCTCTGTGGTATCGTATTAATGGTCACGAATATGAGACGGAAAACGGATTTACCATCGAAGAGGCGACCAAAGTTGCCAGAAAACTAAATAGCTTGGTAAATGCCGTTCATGTAAGTGCATTCTCCAATGGTACGACTCTGTCGCATCTTCCGGATGAAGCAGGAATTTTGCTACCACTTTGCGAAGCCATCAAAAAAGTGGTAACAGTCCCCGTAATCGGTGTTGGTAGATTGACTCCGGACCTTGCTGAAAAGGCAATTCAGGAAGGTAAGATTGATCTTGCTGCTTTTGGCAGAGAATTGCTTACCGATCCCGAATTGCCTAACAAGACTAAGATGGGTGAACTTGGGGAAATTAGACCTTGTATAGCCTGCTTTCATTGTAACGATGTGGGTATCCTCTCGGGAGATGCCACCGCCTGTTCCGTGAACGGATTTATGGGGCACGAAGAAGAATACAATATCATTCCGGCTAAGCGAAATAAAAAGATTGTTATCATCGGTGGAGGCCCAGCAGGGATGGAAGCCTCTCGTATTCTTGCTGTACGGGGGCACAAAGTTGTTCTTATTGAAAAAGAGAACGTCTTGGGTGGTCAGGTTAATCTGGCAATGGCATTGTTGCATAAAAGGGATAGGATCGGACCTTTTTTGAAATACCTAGAAAACCAGATCTTAAAACTAGGGATTGACCTAAAACTGAATACCGAAGCTGATCTCAACCTCATTGATCGATTGAGCCCTGCAGAGATCATTCTTGCCGCGGGAGCGATTCCGGCCATACCGCCCATTCGCGGGTCACAAATTGGAATCCTGACCGTTCCGGAGGTTTTAAGCGGGGGAAAAAATACTGGGGCCAGAGTTATTGTAATCGGTGGCGGATCTACCGGCTGTGAAACTGCTGAGTTTCTAACTGAGGAGGGGAAAAATGTTACCGTAATTGATATGTTACCTGAAATCGCCACTAACATCGGTTTTAGGGATAGATCGAGGCTTCTCGCAAGAATCAAGAAGCTTCCAATTACTTTTCTGACCAGTACAAGATGTACTCAAATTGAGAAAAACGGCCTGATGGTGATGACCAAACAGGACAGCGAGAAATTCCTACAAGCAGATACAATAGTTAGTGCTGCCGGTGTCAAGCCTAACAATAGCCTCTTCATGCCGCTAAGAGCTAAAGGATATGATGTTCATCTAATCGGAGACTGCTGGCAACCAGGCAGAATAGCTGACGCCACGGCTGATGCTGTGAGGCTTGCCTGTAGTCTATGATAGGCTGTCAATAATCCGCAGAACTATCCGGAATTGATGGTGCTATTGACAGAAAGTTCTATTTAAGATTGCCTTGCAAGGACCGAAGGACGACCATGAATTTACTGGTCTTGTCATTCACTCATACCAGGAGGATATCTTATGTATAACCTGAAAGGGAAAGTAGCTGTGGTGACGGGAGCAGGTAGTGAAAGAGGCATTGGACATCACGCCGCTGTGCGTCTGGCAGCTGAGGGTGCCAATGTCGTAGTTGCTGATCTGGCGCAGCTTCGCGAAGGGCTTAATACTGTGGTCAGCGAAATTGAGCAAAAGGGAGTTGAAGGTTTCAGTGCAATAGCCGATGTTACCGATGAACGGCAGGTAGTTAATCTTGTTGATGTGGCTATTTCTAAATTCGGCAAGATAGACATATTAATAAACAGCCATGGCATTCAAGGGCCTCTTTCGATGCCAGTGTTCGAATATCCTGAAGAAGACTGGAACAAGGTAATGAACATTAATCTTGATGGGACATTTCTTTGCTGCCGTGAAGTAGCTAAACATATGGTAGAGAGAAAAGAAGGCGGCAGGATAATTAATGTCGCCTCACGCGCAGGGAAAATCGGTCGCCCGGGCCATGCCGCATATTCGGCATCTAAATTTGCCGTAATTGGGCTTACACAAAGTCTGGCTTTAGAATTGGCACCTTATAGGATAACTGTCAACGCTGTCTGCCCCAGCACACTGGCCACCGGATTCTTGAAAAGAGATGAACTAGAGCAGGTTAAGACAAAATTTGGACTTACACACGAAGAAGCAGCAAACCGTGTATTTTCCGATGTCATTAAAAAAATTCCGTTAGGACGGCTTTGTACAGCTCAAGACGTGGTCAATATGATATTGTTTCTTGCTTCCGATCAGGCAGATTATTGCACTGGGCAAGCAATGAATGTAAATGGCGGATTTCTCATGAAATAACCGCTAATAAACCATGAAATAGAATCTTAGTTAAGTTATTTTGAACTCGTGCAGCAAGAAGGAGGCATGTAATGAACGATTTGCAAGATAAAGTTGCCTTTATAACAGGAGCGGGAAGCAAAAGAGGCATTGGGCACGCTGTGGCCATACGGTTAGCTCAGGGAGGATATAATGTCGCACTTACTGATAAATATGAAGCTCCGACCAGTCTGTTTGCCGATGATAAAAAATGGCGGGGACTTCCCGAGATAGTGGAGGAAATACGAGCTTTAGGCCGCGAAGCTTTGAGCATTGTCGCCGATGTCATTGACGGTACTGCAATTGATAATGCTGTTGCTAAAACGATAGAAAAATACGGTAAAATAGATGTATTGGTTAATTGTGCTGGAACTATAGGCAAGCGAGATACTCCGGTTGTTGAATTATCCCTCTCAGACTGGATGATACCGGTTACAACTAATCTTACCGGGTCCTTTTTGGTAGCAAAGGCAGTATCCAGAGAAATGATAAAGAGAAAACAAGGTAAAATATTGATGGTGTCCTCCATTGCTGGTAGGAAAGGTAATGCTCAATTAGCAGGATACTCGGCTTCGAAATTCGGTGTGATAGGCCTGGTTCAGAGTCTGGCCCTCGAGTTGGCACCTTATAACATTAATGTGAATGCCATCTGTCCTGGACCAATTGTGACCAATCTGCGAGACCTATGGTTAGTCCACAAAGCTGCAGAAACCAGCACCGATGTGGAGGCGGCAAGACATAATTTCCTTAAAAAAAAGGCAAATGAAATACCTCTTGGGCGTTTGGGTGAAGCTAGTGAAGTGGCGGAACTTGTGTTCTTCCTAGTCTCTGAGCGTGCCAGCTTCATTACAGGCCAATCTTATAATATTTGCGGCGGTTCTCAACTTGACTAGCATAACGTGTCGTAAATGTTAAAGCGTTGAAAGTTTTGCACAATCAGTTTTTTTTCAATCATTTTTTTGGCTAAAAATTCGACCTTTTCGGTCGACCCCCGATCAGTTTTAATACCAAATCAGCGATAAAAAAATGCTCTTTGATAATCTTTCCACCTCTCTGGCTGGCACAAAGAAGGTGATTTCGGGTAGGCTCCCACTATATGTTGACCATTGCCTCCTGCCTTCTTGCGTTAAGAACCACTCTCTTGATATTGAAGGCCATCGCCCCATAGAGATGATCCCAGTTCTCCTCGATGATGGTGATGAATCCGGCCTTGCCGGCTCCATGATTCTTCTCTGTAATGCCAAAGTACTGTTCGATCTTGTACTGGACTTTAAAAATGCTTTTGTTCCTCTCAACCTCAAATTTAGTCAGCCGGGCATTGATCTGGTTCTTTCGCATGATCCCGTCGCCCATATTGTTCATGTTGAGGAAGTCCCGGTTGGCCTCACTGCAATACCTTTTGTCGGCACACACATTCTCAGGGATGCCATTTCCATATAGGCTTTTCGTCACAATTTAAGGAAAGTAGTTGGTGTCATGTTTGGAGGCTTTGGAAACAAGGGTGGATAATACGAGACCAATTTCTATTATGGGTAAAGGAGTCTCGGAATGCAGACAGGAAAATTTAAAACGCTACTCTCACCTTTTCAAATAAAAAATTTGAATCTTAAAAACCGAATGGTCAAGGCACCTATGGGCATGCGTTATGCTGGCGAGAGAGATGGATATGTTAATGAGACATACATGGCTTACTATGAAGCACTTGCCAGAGGCGGTGTAGGCATGCTCCTTACCGAAGCAACGTCAGTTGATTTTCCTCAAGGTGGCACCGGTGCACGTCATCTCAGGTTAGACGATGACAAATATATCCCCGGTCTTAGTAATTTGACAAAGCTTATTCACCGCTATGACGCCTCCTGTTTCATGCAGCTAAACCACGGTGGCCCGGCCTTAAGCCGAACTTTCTCCGGTCTTCACCCGGTGGCGGCATCGGCCATAGGGCCAAGAATGGGACCTAAAAAAGGCGACCAACCTCGTGAGATGACGCTGCAAGAGATTGAAACCGTTGTCGCCAATTTTGCAGCTGCGGCCTTGCGGGCTCTTGAAGCCGGGTTTGATGGCATCGAGATTCATGGAGCTCATTTCTACTTGATTAACAGTTTCCTGTCCCGGGCTTGGAATAAGCGCAAAGATGCCTACGGTGGTGATGTGAAGAATCGAGCCCGGTTAGCCATTGAAATCGTGAAGGCCGTTCGAGATAAGGTGGGCCCGAATTACCCGGTTGGTATCCGCATTAATGGAGTCGAATATGGAGCGGATGGAGGTATTACTGTAGAAGACAGCATAGCCACGAGTAAGATGGTGGAAGAAGCCGGGGTGGATTATATTCATGTGAGTGCCGAAGGTTACGGGGACTACTTCTATTTGCAATGGCCGGAACAGATCTTTCGTCCTGCGCCACCCGCGCCACTTGCCTCTTACCTGGATGGAAGTAATCGAGGTGCAGGGGCCTTTGTGCCGATAGCTGCAGCTATTAAAAAAACGGTCTCGATACCCATCATTACTGTCGGCAGGCTTAATCCGATTATCGCGGAGAAAATTCTTCGGGACGGTAAGGCGGACCTGCTTACCTTCGGTCGAACGTTGATGGCAGACCCAGATTTTCCTAACAAGTTGGCCGCGGGAAAGTTGAAGGCTATTGTCCCTTGTATCGCTTGTCTCCGCGGTTGGGAGGCGGGTTTTCTTGGTGGAAGTGTGTGTTGTACAGTGAACGCCTCCTTGGGGCGAGAGCGAGAATTCGAAATAAAACCCGCACTGAAACCGAAAAAAATTTTGGTGGTTGGCGGTGGACCGGCAGGGATGGAAATGGCCAGAGTAGCAGCACTGAGGGGCCATGAAGTACTGCTCTATGAGAAAGAGTCTTTTTTAGGTGGTTCCATGCGCCTAGCGGCTTTGGTGAATGAAGACATGGGTGAAGACCTCATGAGCCTGATCCGCTATTATTCTCTCCAGCTCAAGGAACTCGGTGTACAGCTTAAACTCAAAACATTGGTTAGTCCTGAATTGGTGGCAAGTGTTAGGCCGGACGTTATTGCTATAAGCGCCGGTGGTATGCCGACAGTCCCGTCACTTCCAGGAATTAATCAAAGGAATGTCATAAAGATCTCAGAGATCTACAGCCGGTTAAATTTTTTTTTAAGGTTCCTTAGTCCAATGACCTTAGGGTGGCTGACAAAATTTTACATGCCTGTCGGCAAGAGGGTGCTTATTATGGGCGGTGGAATACACGGCTGCGAACTGGCAGTGTTCCTCATTAAGCGAAGCCGTCATGTAACCATTGTTGAACCTTCTGACGAGCTGGGGACAGGTATGGTGTGGTTGATAAAAGAAAAGGTCTTGAATTGGTTGACTAAAAAAGGTTGTACGATGCTGGTTGGAGTGAAATATGAGGCTATAATAGAGGATGGTTTGACTATCAATACCAGTGATGGCAAAAAAAAGACCATTGCATGCGATACTATTATCCCAGCCCCGCTATTAAGGCCTAATACCGAGCTTTTCCAGGCATTGATTGGTAAAGTTCCTGAAATCTGCCTAATCGGTGACTCTAAAGAACCTCATTTGATATTGGAGGCTATAGAGAGCGGTTCTCGTAATGCCCGACTGGTATAAAGTTATCCACGAGTCGGCCTGCATGTTTAATTTTGGAAGACTACCATGGTTTTTCTTCTTTAATCAGTCTATGACTTGAAAAGATATTCTCCTTATGTATATAAAATACTATCAAGGTACTCAATGATTTAGAGATAGTGAAGTTGTTATGTTTCCAATATGTGATAAGTCAAGATACATCGCTAGCGAAATCGGTACCGTGAGAGGCTTTATGAAACTTCAAAGCATCCATGTCGCATTTATGCACTGTGAACCGGGCCATCACAATAGCTTCAATCATTGGCATGACTACGATCATCGCCCAGAAAACCAAGCTCTGCCAGGCGTTTTTCATTCACAGCGGTGGGTGGCTCCTCCCGATTACATAGCAGCCCGAGAGCGATTCGATAGCACTTACTTCGATTATGGTGGTGGTGAGTATATTGCCACCTATTGGTCGGAGATCAATGCTAAAGACTTGGATTGGGCCATGGTCATGCGCCGCGAGCAATTAATAATACTTGGAAGATTTGATCACGAATATAAGAGCCTTGGATGGGGGCGTGACCAGAAACGATATGGCCGTGATCGTGACTACGATTTCATTAATGCATGGACGAGGCCGAACCTGCTGCTTTCCCCAGCCGCAGTGCCACTCATGCCACATAAGGGTATCCATGTAGTACTCAGTGAGGTCATCGACCCTGCCAGAGCGGAGAAATGGTACCATTGGTATAACACCGTATATACGCCTGAAATCCTGACTCATAGGGGGATTATGGCGGTTTTCCGCTTTGCACGTTTGGTCCAGATGCCAAAACCGACCATTTTTGACTTGTACTATCTTGATGAAGATCCATTGGCAAGGACTACTGGTCTGCTGGCAAAGATGGCTGCTGACGCGGAACGTGATCTCGGTTTCCCCCTCAATCGGGTCATTAATGTCTTGCTCTCAGGCCCTTATCGAACAATAATTCCAGGGCAATATGACTTCTATTCCTGAAGAATTTGTGTTGACAAAATGGTATTGCGGAATTCATCTCAAAGACTCGGAGCTAGGGGGCTATCATAATTCGGAACATAAAATGAGGCATCGATACCGATGATGTACGATAATGCTAAAAAAAGCCCTTTATCATCCTTAATCCCTCGTTAATGATAAGAACTTTTATATCAGGATAACGGGACTTGAGAAGGTAGAAAGTATTTAAATTAAACAAGCTTATAAGCTAACTACTCAAGATAAAAGAGGAGAAATATGACAACTCAAAAAGAAGATGCAGCATTCCCTCTGGCACGGAACGCCGTCGCCACACGATATGAGAATCTTTCGCCTGAAACGGTAGAGATTACCAAACGAAGCATTCTGGATACAGTAGGCGTCATCTTGGGGGCAACCGGGATGTCCAAACCATCAAAGACTGTAGTGGATCTCGTCAAAGAAGGTGGGGGTAATCCGGAGAGTAGTATTTTTGGTTTTGGAGGAAAAGTGCCATCCTGGATGGCAGCCTACGCCAACGGAGCAATGGCGCAAGCTCTGGATTATGATGATGTATATGATGAGGGCCGGAACCATAATAGCGGAGGAACCTTGCCGGCGATATTTGCCATTGCTGAGCGCATAGGAAATGTCAGTGGGAAAGAATTTATAACTGCAGCGGCGCTGGGGATAGACATTACTGCCAGAATGTCTATAAGTGTTTGCGAAAGCAAACAAGGCTTCGAAGATGACTGGTTCCTGACGCCTCTTTTTGGAGCTTACGGTTCGACGCTCGGGGCAGGGAAGCTCTTAGGACTCAATGTGGAACAGATGGTCGATGCTCTCGGTATTGTGCTCAACCAAGCAGCAGGCAGTATGGAGATGAGCTTCCAACCCAGCGCACAGGTTCGTGAGTTATATAGCGCTTTCCCCGGTTTCAATGGTGTTATGTCAGCCCTGTGGGCTCAAAGAGGACTAACCGGTGTACGAAACTCTCTGGAAAGTCGCGCCGGCCTCTTTAAGATGTATTTCAAGGGCCACTATGATAGGGATAGACTGCTTGACCGGATTGGTGAGCGTTTTGAGGGTACACTGACCAGCTTCAAACCTTGGCCGAGCTGTCGTCTCAGCCAATGTCACGTTGATGCCGCCTATAACCTGGCCACGAAGCATGACATCAAACCGGAAAACATTAGTAAGATTATTGTTCACATTTGTGATTCGACCAAGACGCTCATGGAGCCTGCTCAGGACAGGAGAAGACCGAAATTTGCCACTCATGCCAAACGTAGTATCCCCTATACCATAAGTGTTATCCTCGCAAGACGTAAGCTAATGATTGGCGACTTCAATGAGGCCGCCTTAAAGGATTCATCCGTATTGAGGTTGGTGGATAAGGTCGATATGGTATACGACCAGTCGCTATTCACTCCGGGCATCCCACCGGCAGTGGTTGATATAATAACCAATAACGGAACCAAATACACATGGCGGACGGAGCATGCATATGGGCATCCGGCCAACCCTTTAAGCAGAGAAGGTTTAATTGAGAAATTTTACGACTGCCTCTCCTATTCAGTCAAAAAATTCAACAAAACGGCAAGTCAGAAACTCTCTAAAACATTCATGAATCTGGAAGATGTGGACAACATAAGTAAAGTTATCCGAATGCTGGTATAAGTTTATTGGGTGACAGATCAAACATGTTGGCATAGTGGAGTAGCCCCCCTTTTGGCCGGGCAGCTGAATTCTGGAAATAAGTTGTAGGTATTAAACAATGGCATCCATAATAATTAAAGAAAGGAGCAACTAGTGAATAAAGTAGCGATACTAACTGGATCTGGCTCGGGAATTGGAAGGGCTACCGCGCTTGTGCTGGCTAAACAGGGTGTTAGTGTGGTTGTTACTGACCGACACGATGACAGGGCCAGCAAGGTTGCCGATGAGATAAAGAACCTGGGTGGTAAAGCCCTGGCAATCCAAGTGGATGTATCCAGCCAGGACCAGGTAAACCGGGCGGTGCAAAAGACCATTGAACAGTTAGGACGCGTGGATATCCTGGTCAATTGCGCCGCCGGGAGCGGCTTTCACAAATTCTTCTACGAAACCGATTTACCGGAATGGAAATCTGAGA
>Ga0209777_10006965_pt1 | contig 12631 bp, 3 predicted proteins | sample FrelakmetHBP12HB_FD_187147 | JGI IMG/M metagenome (GOLD analysis project Ga0209777, IMG submission 187147) | Freshwater lake sediment microbial communities from the University of Notre Dame, USA, for methane emissions studies -HBP12 HB (SPAdes)... | ecosystem: Environmental > Aquatic >...
TAGGCAAGTTTTATTTGCATTTTTGCATTTGTGTCCCGGGATTCTAAATCCATGGTATCGTGACTTGCTGGGGGAGGTATATACAAGCAGTATCACAATATCTTGGCCTTTGCTTACCTGCTAAAAATTCCACATTACGGCTCTTAATGCAGCCTGTGGGCCATTCCTAGATCATTCAACATTATCAGAAGTAATCTTATCTCTGTCGGATTTAGTTAAACCTAAATTCTGCAAGTGTAGGATTAAGTACGGGCTACTATACACTTATGCATGGATAAAAAGCCAGAGGCCTGCAAAACCTCTGAAGCCGCAAGCACCTGCCTGTGGTACTCATCAAGTTTTTTGAGCGCTTCTTCGCCGCTTGCGCCTGCATCCATAAACTCCGAGACCTTGCGGGCAAAAATGGCCTTCAGCATATCGATATTGTTCAGATTAGAATCCCGTATGAGCATGAGATATTTCAGGTCGGCCTTTATACCCATCTGTTTGCAGTGGGCAAGCAGCTCGCCAAGCTTGCGCTGCGTGGCAGTGCAGTAGCAGACGTCATAGGCCAGCTGGTAAATGCCGTTCAGCTTCTCTTTGTTATAGTCGGCAAAATTTTCCTGCACCTCGGCGTACAGATCTTTTCTGAACTCTTCGAGGCTGTAGGAAACCTCACCTTTGACAACCTGCGCGCCCGTAAAATTCCAGTTCATGTATTTTGCACTCCTTTTTAAAGATTTTTTGATTTGCTCAAAGCAGTTCGCCTTCGAAAATTGGCAATCCCATAGCGGATAGTTCAATTTTGTCGCCCGCCCCTTATGTTCTGTGCGTTAAGGCAGCAGCATTAATAAATCGAAAGGGCATACAGATGGATAGTTTATTTCAGCTCTATTTGCAATCCCAAATCTATAATTAAACGGACATTTAAAATAAAAACTGCGCCGGCAGCGTCTGGCCGCCCTACTCTTCTGTGAATACTTCCTGCCGCTGTAATTGTCCGAAGCACTGCCTTTGTGTCAGCTGCAAACAGTAACTTTTATTCTTTGTCTCTGCTGGCTCATGTTGACACGCTGAGGTGTTTTCCTGTATTGTTCAAGTTTCAAAGAAGGGGTTTTTTGCGTTTTTCTCATAACCTTCCACCCAAGTTTTTGCATATTTTTTGTTCTTTAAGGGGGAAATATGTATCGACATGTCTTGAGCAGTTGTTTCCGCACGCTTCTTTTCATGGCCGTATGCGCAGGATTTTCTGCGGCACAGGCTGCCACGCCTGCCGGTGACACGGCATCTTTTGAAAAAAGCTCGTTTCCGGCAAAAGACAGCCACAGCACGCTTTTGCAGGTGCCGAAGGCGGGCCGCTACAGCATCCGGGTGAAAAGCGGCCAGGGCACGGCCCTGGAGCTTTTTGACCGCATGGCGGGCCCGTGCGGCCAGGACGGCGAGGCGGGCAAGACCGATGGCCGCATCGACATGCTGCTTGACCGCGGCACATACAAAGTGCGCATCCAGTCGCATCCGGAAGGGTCGGGTGAAGCAAAGCTTGAAGTTCACGGTTTTCGCGAGCAGCAGCAGGCTGCAGCACCGCCGGACCTTCCGGTGCTCAAGCCCCTTGAACTCTACAGCGGCACGCTTGCCGACCTTGAGCAGCGCTCCTGGTGGATTCACATGCCCAAGCGCGAGACCCTGCGCGTTGAAATCATGGGTAGAAGCCTTGCCGACTGCAGGCTCTGGAAAGATGGCAGCTGGCTTGATGACGCCACGCCCGATATCACCGTGTATGAGCCATCGCCGGGCAAGCCCATGACGCGCGCCGAATTTCATCACAGCCTTGAGCCGGGCCTCTATCTGCTGACCTGCTATGGCGGCCCGCCGCAGAAATGGGGCAAAGACAGCCCCGACATGCCCCTCTATGTGCGCATGGGCGCGCCGGATATCGGCGACAGCGGGCAGCTCATTTTTACCGTGTCGCCCTTTGGCCGGGATATTTTCCGCATCAGCACGAACACGAATTTCATGCAGCTCTACAGCCCTGACCGCAGGCCCGCACAACTGATGCTGCGGTCCTGGGGTGAGACTTCCAGCATGATTGATTATTCAGGCGATAATGCCTCCATCACCAAGGAGCTGCGCGATCCCTGGTGCATGCTGCGAAATAATCCGTATACCAAAAATCCCTGGCTTATCGTTAAGGCGGAGCCGGGCACGCGGCTTGAGCTCGGGTATTTTGAACAGAAGTACTTTTACACTATCGAAAAAAACAAGGGCGATTACTGGATAGCCGCCATGCAGTCCGCAGCGGGCCGCGACGCGCTTGAGCTTACGGCCATCATGACCGACAGCATCGGTAAAACAGCCCTACAGAGCAGGGTTATACCGGTCGGGCCCGAGCATCCGCTGGTGCGACGGGTCAATATGCTCGGCCAGAGCTCGCTCCATCTGTTCATAGAATCTGAGGGCACCTACACAATCAAGGAGGATAAAGCAGGGGGTGCTGTCTGCACCTATCAGATCAAGCCGTTCATGAGCTCCGTGCCGAGCAATTATCAGCCCCCGCCATTTCAGGCCTCGGGCACGGATTTTGAGCTGGTCAAGGGCTATTATGAGCTGACCATCAACCCCCAGTCAAAGGGCATACTGCACTTTGCCCTGGCTGAGAAAAAAATATTTTCCGATGACCTCTTGAGCAAAGAGGCGCCTGCTATCGATGCCGCGCGGACCATCCTGTGGCCGAAAGTCGCTCTGTCGGGCGATGAATGGTACACAGTATTTTGCAATCAGCGCTTCGGGGTTGAAACCGGGTTTATCGTGCGCAAGCTCCCCATGGCGCTCGACAGCCCGCTGCCCGTGGAGCTTGCGTCGGGGCAATCCGTGCCCCTGCGGATCGAGGTGAAAAAGAGATCGATACTCGACGTGCAGGGCGGCAGCCACAGTCTCAAGATCAACGGTCAACAAGCTACGGGAAAAATCATAGAGCCCGGCACAATCTCCCTTGACCTTGCCAGCACGGAAACGGAGCCGAAGCTTTTTACCCTGCATACAACTCCTGCGGAACCGCCGCCGAAACCGGTTGTAAAAAAGCTTGAAGAGGCGTTCCCGCACCTCACGGCAGGCGCGCCCGTGTATGCCGATTTTGGCCGTCTTGAAAAGAAGCAGTTTCTGCTTACGGTTGAAAAGCCCGGCCTGTGCCGCCTTGAAACCTCCGGCAGAATGGCGATGCAGATCGCGGTGCGCACGCCGCTGGCGACATCGCTTTTTTCAGAAAGCCGCAACGGCATCGGCCGCAATGCCCTTATACAGCAGTATCTCAAGCCCGGGCTCTATCTTGTGTCGGTTGAAACGCTGGGCCAGTCGCAGGGCAGGGCGGGCATTCACCTTCGGTACAGCCCCATGGTTGACACCGAACCGCTCACCGCCGGCACCGCCTCGCGACAGCGGGTGGCCGCAGACAGCGGCGTGCGCTACCGCCTTGATATTGCCGAGGCGGGCCAGTATAAAGTCGAGACCCTGGGCCTGGGCAAGGGCTTTGCCTGCAGGCTCGAAGACGACAGGGGATTCCCCTTTACCCGCGATGGCGAGCAGGGGCCTGTCACTATGGACCTTGAGCCCGGCACCTATTACTACTATAGCCTGCCCAAGCCTTTTGCCACGCGGCGCATCACGCTGTTGCAAAAAATAACAGAGCAGGCAGCAATTTCCGGCAAGGGCCCGCACAGCCTGCGGCTCAATGAGCCGCTTGACAATATCTGGATGGAAGCGCCGGGCAGGCCGCCGGATGTCTACACCGTGCAGATGACGGCGCCGGCGCAGGTCGAGCTGCGGGTGCCTCAGAACATGATCGCAACGGTGTCAGCCGTCGGCGGCAGCCAGGTTGCCGAGACGATCCGCGGCGTCTGGTCCGGCGAGCTTGCCATGGGCGCCTATGAAATCCGGGTGAAGACGCGCGATGAAAACAACCGACTGCCCTATACCATTTCCCTTACGACCACGGACCTCGTGCCGGGTCTGCGCTACAGCATATCCTCGCTTCCGGCAACGCTGAAAGTGAGTGTCGGGAAACAACAGTTTCTTGATTTCACCAGCTTCGGCAAAACCGATGTAAAGGCCTCGCTGTGGGACGAAAGCGGCAAAGAGCGTATCGCGGAAAACGATGATGACGGCGATGACTGGAACTTCAGGATTTCCCGCAGGCTTGATTCGGGCCGCTATGAGCTGCGGCTTGCGGCGGTCAGTTTCAAGAAGGAGCAGCGGCGGCCTTCGTGGTATCAGGAGGGCTCGGAGGAATCGGAGGAAAGCAGCGGCGGGTATGATGAAGATGGCTCCTATCATTATGGCCGCAGACCAGAGCCGCCTGCGGCGGTTGCCTTTGATGCTGCCATGTCCGCCAGAGAGGAAAAGACGCTGGAGGGCGGCGAACTCCCCCGCACTATCAAGGAGAAACTCGGCAGCCAGGTGCTGACGATTCCCTTCGCCACCCGCGGCGACGATGAACTGGTGCACATTGCTTGCAGCGGCGTTGAAGGCGTGAGCATGGCCCTTCTGTCGGATGAGGGCATGCTTGCCGAGGCTGTGGGGGAGTTGTTTATCCCGCTGCCCGCAAAAAAACAGTACCGGCTCATGCTGTGGCGGCAGGGCAGGGGCGAGGCCGGGCTTACCGTGCAGATAGCAGCCTGCATGACCGACGACATAAAAATAAAAAACCGGCTGCAGCGGACGGATGCTATTGAGGCCGCACGCATTGAGAACCCTGATTATCTCTGCTGCCGCTTCAGCGCCGATGGGGCTTTGCTGCTCTATTCGGCCGGTCTTGAGCGGCCCTGCCTGCCCGTTGGCGACAATACCGTTGGAACAAAGGATGCGGCCGGCTGGCTCGTGGCAAGCCAGGCTGCCGAAATTGCGCTCAAGCCTCTGCAGCTTGAGGCAGGCAGCACAGCGCATGTGGCCCTGAGCGACATACCGGTGAGCTTTTCAGTTGAGCGCGCCAAAGATGATGCAGCCTTGCTGCTCGAAGCCGAATCAGTGGGCAGCCTGATTGGCGCGAAAGTCTGCCCCGAAGGTGATGCAAAATTCGGCGAGTTTGCCTGGCAGGGCACGCTCATCGAGCCGTCGCACACGCTGGTAGGCATTCCGGCTGGGCAGATCTGTGATGCAGCGGTCTGGCTCACCCGGCCCCTGCGGCATATTTTATCAGCGCGGGAAAGTGACAACACCCTTGAGCAGGTGACCCTGCACCTCACTGCCTATCCGCAGCAGGCTAAACTTGATTTTAAAAAAGAGCAGTCGCTTGAATACACGGTTGAGCCGGGCAGGTCGGTAAGCATTACCCTTGATGATGACCTGCAGGTGCTGAACGCCGTGCTCGCCCGGGGGCTTGCGGCATTCTGCTGGTATAAAGACAGGCCCTTTGCCATGGCAGTAGCGCTGCAGGAAAACACGGGAGAGCTCATGGCCGTGCAGGGTGGAAAGCTTATCGTGGTGAACCGGGGCACGGCTTCCGCGCTTTTCAGGCTTGAGAAGCAGAAGGGCGAGCAGGTCCTCTCACCTAAATACGACCAGAAGAAGGGCTTTGAAAAAGTATGCGCTTACGGCGGGACCATGCGCTTTTCGATTGACGCAGCCGGGCCCCTGTATGCCGCAGGCGGCAGCGTGAAGGCGCGGTTTTTGCGCAGCGACGGCATGCTGGTCGAGCGCGAGATAGCTTCTGAAACAAGGCCGTTTGTCACCTTCGACGACGGTAAAGGAATTCTTGAACTGCGCCACGGCGCAGGCCTGGTGAAGGTCTGGCAGGCCCCGGCGGGGCAGCGTGAAACTTCGTTTATGGGACGTTTGAAGGATGCTGATTCAGCGTCATTTGATAATGACGCAGGCGCGCTCAAAGACAAGGCGCAGCTGTGGCGCTTCTCTCTTGACGCGCCGACGTTCGTGATTGCCGAGACCGCCGTGTCCGGCGCCATGGCCTTTGTGATCGGCGAGACGGCAGTGGATGTAAGCCTTGGCGCAAGTGCCGGTATGCGGCGCATGGCCCGCTATTTGCCCGCAGGCGAGTTTCGCCTCTGGACCCGGCCCCTGCAGGGCCGGCCAGCTCAAGGCGAGCTGCGCCTCACGAAAATAAAGCCTGCGGTTCTTGACGATAAAAAGGAAGAGGGGCTTCGGCTTATACAGCCGGGGCAGATGCATGCCTATAGCTTTACGGTTGCAACCGCCACTACCGTGGGCTGCGGCGTGAAGACCGAGAGCGACCAGCTCAAGGGCAGCCTCTTTGACAGCGCGTCGCAGCTTATTGCAACCGGCGGGCTCGTCTATAAAAAGCTCGAGCCCGGGCAGTATGTGTTTGTCGTCGAGGGCGGGGCCCAGCCCGTGCAGTACCGGCCCGTGCTGCTGGGAGCATCCGGCAGCCGTCAGGACGTGCCTGACGATACACTGAAGCAGTATATGGAGCAGCAGGGGCAGTAAGAAAATTAAAGATTATAAAACTGGATTCCCGCCTGCGCGGGAATGACAGGTGGATTAGGTGGTTTCTTGAAAATACCACCTCCCCAAGACGTGACGCTGTCGGTAAAAACAAAAGGCCTTTTTTTGTCATTCCCGCGAAGGCGGGAATCCAGAAAATGCGCAAAAAGGAATTCCCCAAAGGAGACCACATAATGACTACAGGTTCATGGCTGAAGGCGATCGGCGTTTGTGTGCTGCTGTGCTTCGTGGCAGGCTCTGCCGCGGCGCAGGAGAAAGGCGTGTCACACCGCATCGGCGCGTCAAAGGTCACGGTCGTGCCCGAGCACTTTCTGCGCGCCTATGATCCCGTGACCGTCTTCTTCCCCCTGCTGCAGGGCCCTGAAAAGGGCGGCCCTGTTGATAATCCCGGCAGCCTCCTGCAAATTAAGCCTGAGCAGCCGGGCGAGTATCGCTGGGTCGATGGCCGCACCCTGCAGTTTCTGCCCACTGTGGCCTGGCCCGCCATCGAGCGCTACGCCATCACCGTGTCCGGTGAGACCCGCGAGGTCGTCACCCTCATGTCGCCGCCGCGCTCGCTGCAGCCGTCAAACGGCGCCCGGCATCTTGACCCCGTTGCCGAGGTAAACATAGCATTTGACAGCCAGATCGCGCCCGAGAAGCTTGCCATGATGATCAACTTCGAGGTCAAGCCCCTGCCCGGCGCCGGAGCGGAGGAGGGCTACTGGCTCACGAGCCGCGACTTCACCATCAAGGTGATCGAGCACGCGGCAGCCGAGGATCCCTTCCAGTACCAGATCGTTTTCCAGAAGCCCATCCCCTGCGGCGCCATGACAACGCTGCACCTGCGGCTTGCCCTCGACGACACGATTCAGGGCGCTCTTGCAACCTACAGCTTTGCAACAAAGCCGGTATTCGCCCTCACGGGCATCGGCTGCTCGGGCCGCTCCTCCCGCGACACGGTCTGCCCCGTGGCGGGCAAAGGCAGCGTCTACTCGGCTGAGCAGGCCATTGACTGCGGCTCCGAGAACTCGCCCCTGTTCCTGGAGTTCAGCGACTCGCCATCGTCAGTCTCGCTCAACGATGTGAAGCGCATGGTGTCCTTCGAACCTGCGGTGCGTGATTTCCGCTTCGAAGTTTCAGGCAAGCGTATTCTGCTTTATTTTGAAAGCGAACGCGGCAGGTCGCATCGCATCAGCCTGCACCATGTGCCCCTGCAGACCGTCGCAGGCAGGCCCCTTGCCGAGTTCGGCGAAACCTCGGCATACTTTTTCTACCGGCCCCCAACGCCCTATCTTGAGTGGCGGGCAGGCCAGGGCATTATCGAGCGCTACGGGCCGCAGGTGTTCCCCATGGAAGGCCGGGGCACGGGACAGGTCGATCTGCGCATCTACAAGATCGACCCCTTCAGCCTTAACTTCTGGCCCTTTTCCGGGCCCTTCGCAGTTGATGAAAGCGCTGCGCCCGCAGGCCCGGGCGAAGAGCCTCCATACGCCAGCAATATGGCCGAGCAGGTCCGCCAGCTCGGCACGCCCCTTGTCTCAAAGATCGTGCCCCTGCCTGTCGGCGGCAGCGCAAAGGCGCGCTTCGGCCTTAACCTGAAAGAATATTTTGCCGCTGTTTCCGGGACTGACCAACCCGGCTCCTATCTGGTGGGCACGCGCATCATCGGCACGGGCAATGAGCGGCGCTATGTGCGGGTGCAGGTGACTGACCTGTGCCTGAGCCTGGTCGAGGAAGAGTCGGCGGTCAGCTTCGTGGTCACCTCGATTGCCACGGGCAAGCCCGTGCAGGGCGCTGAAATCAAGATCGACGTAAAGATAAACAACGACCTGAAAACCGTCATCTCCGGCACGACCGATGCATCGGGCAGGTACCGCTACAGCCATACCAAACGCATCGAGCATGAACTCGTGCGCATCAGCGTGCGCAAGGGCGATGACACGCTCGTGCTCGACCCGCGCAAGTCGCCGCCCCCGCTTTTTTTTGATAACCACTGGTATAATGACAGCGAGCGGATGCTCTCATGGCTTGGCAACGATCCGCACAAAGAGAAGGAGAAGCCTGTTCGAAAGGCCCACATTCTCACCGAGCGGCCCGTGTACCGGCCCGAGGAAGTGGTGCATATCAAGGGGTATGTGCGTCTGCGCAAGCAGGGCAAGCTGCTGCTTGATGCTCCGAACCGCAAGTTCAATGTCATGGTGAATGGCCCGGGCGACAAGCGCTGGACCTATCCCGTTACGCTCAACAGCTATGGCAGCTTCTATCACTGCTTTGATGAGAAAGACCTGCCCACGGGCGAGTACCGCGCCTCCATTCAGGATGTTGACAACAAGACCTTGCTTGCCGAGGTTGATTTCAAAAAAGAAAACTACCGCGTGCCGCGCTTTGAAATAAAGCTGTCCTGCCCCGACAGCGTGCCCATGGATGAGCCCTTCAAGCTGGTGCTCACGGCCGACTACTATGCAGGCGGCCGCGTGGTCGGGCAGCAGGTAAACTGGCAGGTAACGCAGCTCCCGTACCAGCACACGGTTGCCGAGTACCCGGGCTTTCTCTTTTCATCCGACGATCGCTTCAGCGGCACGTCCCACTCGCGAAAGGCATCGGCCAAGCAGGTAAGCGCCGACGTGACCGACGAGAACGGCTCTGCCACCCTGAAGCTTGATCCTACGCAGGATGAAGACGGCAGGCCCCGGCGCTACGTGGTGGAGGCCACGGTGCGCGGGGCCGACGAGCAGACCGTGACCGCCACTAAGCAGGTGCTGGCGCTCCCACCCTTTATTCTTGGCATGAAGCTCGAGCGGCTGATCACCTCCGGCATGTCCCTGAAGCCGCAGATTCTCGCCCTCAGCCACGAGGGCAAGCCCGTGGCCGGCAGGCGTTTTCATTTAAAACTTTATCAGCGCCAGTGGCATTCCTATTTGCAGGAGAGCGATTTTACAACCGGCAAGGCAAAGTATGTGACTGATGTGGTCGACAAGCCGGTGTTTGAAAATGACTATGTCTCCGAAGCTGAGCCGAAAACCATAGACCTTCCTGTTGACGAGTCGGGCGTCTACGTGGTTGAGCTTGCCGCCCGCGACAAGCTCGGGCAGACGCAGAAGGTGCAGGCCGATCTCTACGTGGCGGGCACCACGCCTGTGTCGTGGAAAAAGCCCAAGGTGAATGTGTTTGAGACAGCCCTTGACAAAAAAATCTACGAGCCCGGCGACACGGCCTCCATCATCATGAAGAGTCCGTTTCAGGAAGGCCAGGCCCTGGTTATCGTTGAAGGCCCGGCGGCAAACACGTATCACTGGGTTGCGGTGGAGCGCGGCCAGGCCATATTTCGCCTGCCCATAACCGGCGACATGACTCCGCAGGTACCGGTGCATGTGCTCCTGATGCGCGGCAGGCTCGAGGGCACGGACAAGCCCCTTGAAAAAGGCGCCGAAGATCTCGGCAAGCCTATTGCCATGGCAAATACCACCTGGATCAAGGTGGAGCCTAAGGCCTATCAGATGAACGTGGAGCTTGAGAATCCGAAGAAGTCAACGCCCGGCTCCGAGATTACCATAAAAATAAAACTCTCCGACCCCTCGGGCAAGCCGCTAAACGGCGAAGTGGCCTTGTGGCTTGTGGACCGCGCAGTGCTGTCACTCGGCAAAGAGAAGCGGCTTGACCCGCACACGTCGTTTATCGATGAAGTAAAGGCCATGCTGCGCCTGCGGGATACGCGCAACAGCATTGTGGGCAATCTCTCGCTTGAGGAGGTTCCCGGCGGCGATGGCGGCAAGGAAGAGGACTGGCTGTTTGACAAGGTATCCATCCGCAAGCTTTTCAAGACCGTGCCGTATTACAACCCTTCAATCGAGGTTAAGAACGGCTATATCGAAGTAAAGATTACTTTGCCCGACAATCTTACCGACTTTGCCATTCGTGCTGTTGCAACCGACGGACTGGAGCGGTTCGGGGCTGCCAAGTCCATGGTGTCGGTGCGGCTGCCCGTGATCGTGCAGTCGGCCCTGCCGCGCTTTGTGCGGCCCGGCGACAAGTTCAGCGCCGGCGGCATCGGCCGCGTGGTTGAAGGGGAAGCTGGTCCGGGCAAAGCTGAGCTGCAGGTTGAAGGTTTGATTATAGACGGGCCGGCGCGCCTGCCGGTTACCTGGGTGAAAGACAAGCCCGAGCAGCTCTATTTCTCTTTAAGCGTTCCGCAGGAGAACGGAGCGGGAGGTGACGCAAGCGTTACCGTGCGCATGGCGGTGCAGCGCGACACGGACAAGGCCAAAGACGCCTTCGAAGTAAAGTTGCCGGTGCAACGCGACCTTGATCCGCGCAGGATCGAGAAGTTTGTGAAGCTCGAGCCTGGCGCTGAAGTTGCCTTCCCTGCAGCCGACGGGCCTGTGCGGCCCGGCACCATGCGCCAGAGTGCGGTCATCACAGCGCAGGAAGGCGTGCTCAAAATGCTTGCGGGCCTGAGCTATCTTGACGGCTACGAGCACTGGTGCACGGAGCAGCGGGTGAGCAAGCTGCTGCCGGAGCTTGCGCTGAAAGACCTTTTTTCCCAGATCGACCGCGAAGACCGCAGCCCTGTCATGAAGCAGAATATGAAGGAGACGCTTACCTATCTTGAGCAGGCCCAGACCTCAAACGGCCTGTTTGCCTGCTGGCCCGGCTCAACCGGTTACGTGAGCTTAACAGCCTATGTGGTCGAGTTTCTGCTCATGGCAAAAAGCCAGGGCTATGAAGTGAAGCCAGCCTTGTTTGACCGGGCTGTTGCAGCGCTGAAGGAAGCGCTTCGCAGCGACTACAGCCGTTTTATCGGCGGCTATGAATTCGTGGAGAGGGCCGAAGCCCTTTGTGCCCTTGCAGAAGCAGGCCAGTACGATGCAGCCTACGGCCACGAACTGCTGGCCCGCGGCCTCAATATGGATCTCTACAGCGAAGCCCGGGTGCTGTCGGCTTTTCTCAAGCGTGATGCCGGCAATAAAAAGGCCATCGACCACTTGAGCGATGATCTCTGGAAGAGTATGGTTTTTAAGCTGCGCGACGGCAAGGAAGTGTATGAGGGTCTGCAGTACCGGCAGCAAACCTGGGGCGGCCTGGTATGTGCAAGCGAGGTGAAGACCATTGCCGGCATGACCAAAGCGCTCTACCGCACAGCTCCTGATAATCCGCACCTCGGGCTTCTGGTTGACGAGCTTGTGCACCGGGGCGAGGGCGACGGCTGGGGCAGCACTAATGCCAATGCCGCGGCCCTGCTGGCCCTTGGTGAGGTGCTGAAAACGCCTGCGCCCTCTGATCAGGGCATGCAGATCGAGGCGTCTTTTGGCAGCGGCCAGCCGCAGGTGATCGACACCAAGGGCAAGGTTGTGAGCCGTGTCACCAGCGCTATTGCAGAGCCCGGCAAACTGAAGCTTGTGAGTGGCACTGCGCCCCTTGCCTGGATGACGGTTGAGTATGTGCCCGCAGGCACAGGCGATCAGGTGAAGCAGAAAAGCGACGGCTTTGTGGTCGACCGCGAGATTCAAGAGGTGAAGGCCGATGGCCAGCCGCCGGAAAAGCACAAGGCTGCAGCCGGCCAGACGCTCGAGCTAGACATGGCCGCTATTGTTGAAGAGCATGTGCAGGTCGTGAACCCCGAAGACCGCGTCTACGTGGCCATCTCCGTGCCCTTTGCCGCAGGCTTTGAGCCGCTGAATCCAAATCTAGCCACCGCCCCGCCCGAGGCAAAGTCCGCGGGCACGATCACGCTTGCGCCGTCCTATGCTGTTTATGGCGACGACAAAGTCGTGTTTTATTACGATAGCCTGCCTAAAGGCACGTATGATTTCTATTTCAGGCTCAGGGCAAGCATTGCCGGCAGCTTCAGCCACCCGGCAGCAAAGGCCGAGATGATGTATAAGCTCGCAACGCGCGGTAACTCAGATGGCACAAGGATTTTGGTGAAGCCGCGGCAGGGGAAGTAAAAATGGTGGGCGCAGCCCACCCTACTGGAATTTGCAAAATGAAAGTCTTTAAAACTCTCATAATTCCCTTATTGCTTTTTTGTATGTTCTCATTGGCTGGGAATTATTTCTTTGAGCACATAACAGATATTTATTTAGGTGGTTATGCAGTTGACTCCACCAGCTACCACATTTAGTGTGGCACAATTTTCGACCGGTCATTTGGAGCAGTAACGACCGACAGTTCCGCAAGCCGATGGAAAAGCTTTCCCCTTGAA
>Ga0209777_10006967_pt1 | contig 12626 bp, 8 predicted proteins | sample FrelakmetHBP12HB_FD_187147 | JGI IMG/M metagenome (GOLD analysis project Ga0209777, IMG submission 187147) | Freshwater lake sediment microbial communities from the University of Notre Dame, USA, for methane emissions studies -HBP12 HB (SPAdes)... | ecosystem: Environmental > Aquatic >...
TTTGGATTTTAATTCTGGGATGGTGGTAGATCATTTATCGTCGATGAAAATATTAGTTTCTGAAAGCGATTCCATAGCTTCACCCATGATGGTGAAATCTTCCGTATCCAGTTGTCATTTACTGATCTTCCGCATAGGGATGCCGGAAACCATAGACAATACTCTATCTGCTATCTGATCAGAGCTCATTTCCAGAGAGAACAAAGCAACACTTTTTTTCTGATCCACTGCCATATTTTTGAGGATATTCAAAGCGAATGCTGTTTTACCCATACTTGGACGGGAAGCGAGGATGATAAGTTCTGCAGGTTTGAATCATCAAAGCATGTCATCCAATCCATGATATCAGGAAAACACCTTTTTGAGATACGCTTTTTCCGGATGATCTACGATTTCCATATACTCCTCCACTCTTTTGTTCAAAATCTCTCAGATAGAATGTATCTTTTCAGCGACATTATTCTGGGTCAGATCAAACACCCTTTTTTCGATATCTTGCAATACTTGAAGCGTATCTTTCTGTTCATAGACATCACCGATGATTTTCTGTGAGGTCTTGAGGATATTTCTGAGAATAGATTTTTCTTTGACGATCTTTACATATTCAGGACAAGACGTAGTGCTTAATAAGAAACTTGAAAGTTCATAGAGATAATCAGTTCCTCCTATGGTATCCAAGACCGTATCTTTGGAAAGTTGATCAGCTAACGTAACCACATCTATGGTCTTACGAGCTCACCATAATTTTTTCATACCTTGATAGATATAGAAATGCTCCCTATTGTAAAAATCTTCCGGAATGAGTCCTACACCGTCATAATAGTACATCAATTCATTATCCATCAACACCCCGCCAAGCGTCCCTTTTTCAGCATCGATATTATGCGGAGGCAATTTGATATCTTCCAAGCTCACCATAGTTCTTTCCAAACAAAGTAAAAAACGTCGTGAAATGAATGTATAAAAACAAAAATAATATGCAAGGGGAAATTTCAAGAAAGTGCAGGTAAGAACTATATTTTTAACAATATTTTAACACCATTTTAACAATAATTGAGATACAGATGAAAACCCGAGTCTTTTGAGGGTTTTTACGATATCGAAATTATATCGATGATTTTTGATACATAAAGTACGAGTGAAAGCGAAGTAATTTATGATTTTAAAACCAATCGATATTACGTCAATGTTAATCGCGAGACATAAATCCATAAGCGAATTGGAATCATTTCTCTATCAGTTCGATATCAAAATTCTCGTTCACTCCGTGTGCGTTGCAATCTTCATTGACGAGAGGAATGAGAACCGGTTTGGTGCTTAACACTCTGTCCAACACATCTACTATAGGAAGTCCTCCTCCTGAATACTTATAAAAGACCTGCTGGCCGAAGACTTGCTGCAAGACCGTTTCAGCTTTTTTGATATAAAAATTATTGGTATCTATCTTCACCGCTTCATACACCGTACCTATTTCAAGCTCATACTCGAGATATTCCGGAAGCGTTGTCTGTAACCGTTGATCAAAAGCGCCAAGTACTTTTCTCGGTGTCTGATTTTTTACAATCCTGAAGTTGATATGCGCGTGAGCGATATTCGGGATAGCGTTCTTGTATCCGTCACCGACATGTCCGCCGGAAATTCAGGTTATTTGTATCGTAGGTTTAAGTCCAATCTGTGTAAGCATATCTGTATCCTTGTCTTTGAAGATGGTTTTGATTCAGGTATCAGTCATAAGTTTTTGGGTATCAGTTTTCATTTTTTTATTCTTCACCAGAACATCGAAGGAGACATCTTCAACGTCATAGTAAAAATAAGGAATGGTTATTTTATTATTGATGTCATAAAGTTTGGATAATATTTTATTCATCTCATGGATGGCGTTGGGAACGACTCAGCCATAGAGTCATGAATGCAGATCGGTATTCGCCGTGATGATCTTCAATTTGGCGTTGACTCATCATCTGTATCCCGCATCAATGCACGGAGTATTTCCTATGATGTATGAATCGGATATTAAACAGAAATCTGAAAGCAGATCCTGCCTATAATCCACGAGAAATTTCTCGATATATTGGGAACCCGTCTCCTCATTTCATTCCAACAGCACGATAACGTTATATCATAATTTCTTAGACTGGATAAGATCGAAAATAGTGAGCAGATGGATAAGAAATTGGCCCTTGTTGTCAGCGACTCCTCTGCCGTAGATTTTATCTTTTCAAATATAGAGTGAAAAGGGATCATTTTTTCGTCATTCGTTAGCATCAGCAGCTTGGACATCGTAATGACCATAGAGCAACATCGTTGGTAATGATTTATCCACAGAAAATTTTCCTAGAACAAGCGGATTGCCATAGCCATGAACAATTTCAGAAATAAAGCCATTATCATATAACATGGCATTGAGATAGATCGCGATTTTTTCATTATCGTTCATATGTTCGGTATCTACAGAAACACTTTGGATGCCGACAAGTTCCTTGAGTATCTGATAATATGCAACAAGCATGAGTAAACAAAAAAACATAAAATAGACTATTTTTCTATGTTTATGTTTTTATTTTTTGAACGAATATTTTTTTGACGAACGAATACTTTTCACGATTAAGTTACAGGTTACAAGTTGAAGGTTGTAGGAACCTGCTCCCTGTCACCTGCTCCTGTTGTTTATTCAACAACAAGTTCTTTTAATTTCTTCTTAGCTTGTTCGTTAGATGGTTCATATTCCAAGACTCTGAAATAATATTTCTTCGCATTATCAAGATCATTGATTTCCCTATAGAGATCTGCTAAGGTAAGCATATATGCGGAATTCGTCGGTCTGAGTTTAATGACTTTTTCCATCTCTACGATAGCGTCATGTTTCCTGTCAGTATTATATAATAATTCCACCATGCTGATATAATATTTCGGATTAGATGGATTGATACCGATGGCTTTTTGAATCAATAATTCAGCAATATCGAAATCACCGGAAGTCAGGTAGATTTCTCCTATCTGCCGGATAGCTTTGTGATCTTTTGGATCCATCTCTACGATCTTTTTGAGGATAGGTAATGCTTTCTTATAATTACTCATAGTAAAATATAAATCAGCCAATAATTTATTCAGATCCTTATCATCAGAATCGATAGCCAATCCTTCGATGATCTTCTTTTCATATTCATCAAATTTGCCGTCTTTTCTGAGTCCTAATGCATCGTAGATAATCTTTTCAAGCAATTTTCTTTTTTTGATTATCGTGGTTTTTCCTTCCTCATCATCTATCATCATCTCAGGCTCAAGATGTTTGGAAACTGAAGATTTTGGTTTGATGATTTCATCGATAGTATTAAGAAACGCTTGTTCATCGTTTTTCATATTTTCGATTTTATCCTTATTCACATGAGATTTCATACTAGAGAATTTTGTCCTGTAAAGGTGCACGATATCTTTTTTGAATCTCACAAGTGCATCAAAAGTATCTATTTTACCCAACAAGCGGGTAAGCCTTTTGAAGATTTTTTTGGAAAAGAAAAATGAGATTATCCCGACAGGCAACGAGATGAGGATAATCGTCAACAACATCCATAGTAATACTGACATCTTTAACATTGCAACTCGATAACAATATAAATGATTATATTTGAGACGCAATGAAAAGTTCTTTAGTCCCGCACAGCGGGGGAAGTATCGAGATTTTTCATGACATCGAAATTATCCTTAATTATTTCTTGTTTATTGGTTTGGTTTTGGGAGATTCCTTGATTGCAGGTTTTTCCTGTTTTTCGAGTTTTTCGACAACCTCTTCTGTGGACTCTTCCGGTTTGCTAGGTAATTTAACTTTTTTGATCGTAGTATATGGAATTCTCACCGTCACACCTTCTTTGGTCTTTACCGTAACATCACCGTTCATGATATTGAATGAAAACACGGTTCCACATACTTCGCATCATTTATTCTCTATATATGCTCATTTAGGTGGGAATTTTTTGCTTTCTTCTACATAGGTTTCTAATTCATAAATCAATGAACATTTCAATTTTCCGCATCTTCATTTCAACTTTTCGATATCCCTTCATTCGAGATTCTGTAAGACGATATTTTCTATTTCCACGCTTGGCAACTGTCTTGAGCTTTTACAGCATAAGTTGATGCCATTGCATCAGATGATGCAATCAGTCCCTGGAGACATCTTGATCATATCCCTCGCTCCTATCTGGAACAAGAATATGTTTTTTCCGAGTTCTTGCCTAAATTCCTTCACGAAGTCGGTAAACACATATCTCTCTTCCGAATAGAAATAGAAATAGAGCTGGTCGCCGAATATCTGATATCTCGCTGTAACAGGGATAGATTCAGGGAAGCTTTTTCTGAATAGCTTTTTAAACAACGGAAAGATATCCAAGGCCAACAATTGCTGTTCCTCAAAAAATTCCTTATCTTCGCCTTCAAGTATCTTTTCAAACGTTCCTTGTCTGTCTGTCATTATTTCATGACCAAGATAGGTTCCAACCGTTTGTTTGCTTACTCCTGTCTGATCGGTAGACGAGTAGACAAGTTTATTTCATGCTTTCAATTTTGCAAAAGTCTCGTCATCGACTCCTTTGACCAAGACGTTCTTATTGGTATATCGATCCAGTACATATGCGTTTTTTGCCATCATTGCTTTCAAAATATAAAATTATAGAGCAATTATTTCTTTACTGATTTTTTTGATTTAAAATCATTCGTAATCATGGATTCGAATTCGTCCTTCGTAAGATATTCCTTCTCTAGGAGCACGACCGAAAGCTTTTCGATGAGATTCTTATTTTGCAGGATGATTTTTTTTGATTGTTCATAGCAATCAGCCATATATTTCTTTATTTTTTCATCGATAATCTGTGCTGTCTTTTCACTGTAGCCTCTGAACATGCTGTATTCGCTCTTGTTGTTCTCTGAATAGGTAACCGTACCAAGCTCTTTATCCATACCGTATTTCACGATCATACTGGTAACGATAGCAGTCGCTTTCTCGAAATCATTTGCAGATCAAGTAGTAATATTGTCCGCACCGAAGAAAATCTCTTCAGCAGCTCTTCATCAGAGCAATGAAACTACTTCATCTAGAAATTTCGCTTTGGAATTCAGATACAAATCTTCGTTCGGCATGATCCAGGTCACTCCTAATGCATGCCCTCTGCGTACGATAGAGATCTTTTCCACCGGATCAGCATTCGGCAATAAATGAGAGGTAATTGCATGCCCGAGTTCGTGGAATGCTATGATCTTCTTTTCTTGCTCTTTCATGGATTTCACTTTCTTTTCCGGTCACATAATCACTTTTTCCAATGCATATTCAAAATCATTCTGATCAAGGATACTCCTATTTTCCTTCGCTTCTTTGAGTGCCGCTTCATTCACGATATTCTCGATATCAGCACCGACCAAACCGCTGGTTCTCTTAGCCAATGAAGGAACATTGAGCGAAGTATCGAGTTTTTTGCCTTTGAGGTAATACTCGAAAATCAGGACTCTTTCTTCATAGGTCGGTTCAGAAACATAGACTTTCCTATCGAATCTTCCCGCTCTCAATAATGCAGGATCTAGTATATCAGGTCTATTTGTCGCAGCGATGACGATGATATTCGTGGTATTGTCGAATCCATCCATTTCCGTCAGGATCTGATTCAATGTCTGTTCCTGTTCTTGATGTCCTCCTGTGTATCCGACTCCTCTCTTCTTTCCTATCGCATCTATCTCATCGATGAAGATGATGGCTCTGCCGACAGCTTTCGCTTTCCCGAAAAGCTCTCTTACTTTGGCTGCTCACATACCGACGAGCATTTCCATGAATTCAGATCCGGAAACAGAGAAAAACGGTACATTGGATTCTCCGGCGACCGCTCTTGCAAGCAAGGTCTTTCCTGATCCTGGCTGTCCGTATAAAAGGACTCACTTAGGATGTCTTGCACCCACTTTATGATATTTGAGAGGATTTTTGAGATAATCTACGACTTCAGAGAGTTCCATCTTCACTTCATCCATACCGGCTACATCGGTGAATCTGGTCTTCATAGTCTTTGCGGTATTCAACTTCCCTGCTTTGACGCTGAACGGGAATCCACCCCCGCCTTTTGGCATAGCGAATTTCAAAATGAGAATAAAGATAACAAAGAATAATAATAACGGTCAGACATCTGACAATAGTTGTGATCGCCATGATTTTTCATTGAACTTCACATCCACGATAACAGCTCCTGTCATAGAGATTCACAGGTCTTTGAGCGAGGTACCGAGAGGTTTCTTGGTTTGATATACATTTACATATTGTTCTACTAAGCTTTTTTTGATGCTCATAAAAGAGACGGAATTTCAGGTCCCTAAATTCTGATATCACTTGAGCGACGTTTCATCTTCCAGAACTATCTTAGCAAACGTTCATGAAGTATATTGTTGCAAAAAATCATTCAAGGAAACTTCCTTGGTTTCACGAACAACCTGTATAGTATCGCCTTTGATACTAGCAGTTTTGTATATCTGGATCGCTCAAGAAATCAGCAAAATGAAGAACAGTACAAACCAAAATCATTTTTTCATAGTATACAAAAAACATCAAATAAAGTTCACTTCTCAAATATACTAAATCTGGAATGAATTTCAATGTAAACCCGAAACAGCAAATTTATTCAGATTTAATGAAATTTAGATCCTTTCAGATAATAATTGCCCGCAAGCAGCTCATATATCCACTCCATCAGTATCATATATCTTAGGGAATATTCCCTCTTCATGTAATTGCGCTATGAATTTTTCTCTGCGATTAGATTGTCTATATCAAGAACCGACATCATGATACTCATTTATCTTGAAGCTAAATGGATATTCAGTTAATATATCCTTGATTCATTTTACATGTTTTACGGTATCATTGATGCCTTCCAAGACAATATAATTCAACGTTATCTTTGCAGAATATGTAGATTGATAGAGAGATAATACCTCCAGTATCTCTTTAAGACCGGATGTATTCGGTATGAGTTTTTTTCTTTCTTCATCAAAAGGAGAATGGAACGAAAGCTGTATTTTCGGGTAATTGGTAATCTTAGAAGCCAATACAAGAAGGTTCTGTATCTGAGCTCAAGAAGTAGCTAAAGATAAGGAAATATGAGGGAATGTATCGATTATCTTATTGATGCATTGAGCGACAGTGTTATAATTGATCAACGGTTCTCATGATCACATAAAAGAAAAAACGATTTCCTTGTCTGCAGTAAATAATTGTTTATCTTCACCTATATAGGTGAGCATTTGTCGTATATCCTCAAAAGACAGATTGCCAAAAAATTGGGTTCCTGATTTACAGAAACCGCATCAGATAGGACAACCGTACATGCACGATATACAGATGATATGTTCTGGCGGTCTATCTACATATACGAATTCAACCGTCCAATGTTTATCGTTTATAAACGTATATTTTTTGGTGTAATTCGGTGAAAAAGATTCTTTGGCTTCCAAAAATTTCATTCAAGATAAATTACGATATAAATCTATGCTAATACATCGCCCATTTTTTCTTCCAGATATTTCTTAAGCCCAGGCAATCACTCTAGCTTCGGATATTTTTCCAAGAGCCGTTTAGCGCCTTCCTGGATCTTTTCCAAAAATTTCAGATCTGATAATATTTCCAGCGGAATATCCGATTCTCAGGACTGCATCGTTCCGAGGATTTCCCCTGCCCCACGATTCTGCAGATCGAGTTCCGCAAGTTTGAATCCGTCATTAGTCTCTTCCATGGCTTTGAGTCTTTTGCCGATGTCTCCCGCTTTGCTTTTGGTTTCCAAAAAGCAGTAAGATTGTATATCAGCTCTACCAATTCTTCCTCTCAGTTGATGAAGCTGGGAAAGACCGAATCTTTCACTGTTCTTGATGACCATGATAGTAGCCTCAGGAATATCCACTCCTACTTCGATAACCGTAGTGGACACAAGTAGACAAATCTTTCACGATTTAAAATCCTGCATCACGGCATCCTTATCTTTCGGTCTCATCTTACCATGAAGCAATCCTATTTTTCCTTTGAGTTCAGGAAACAATGCTTTGGCTTCTTCAAACTCCGTGGTGGCTGCTTTCACTTCTTCCAGTTTCTCTGATTCTTCGATAAGCGGAGTTACGATGAACACTTTCTGTCCTTTATGGATATGATCAAGTATTCGAGGTTTGAGTTTGATATATTCTTTTTCTGAAATCACTTTCGTAATGACAGGTTTCCTTCCTAGAGGCATTTCATCAATGATGCTGACATCGAATTCTCCGAAGAATGCCAATGCCATAGATCTTGGGATAGGTGTCGCGCTCATCTGCAAGATATGCGGAGCTCAGAATCTCTTGAAGAAAGCTCTCTGCTTCACTCAGAATTTATGCTGTTCATCAATGACGACGAATTGCAGTTGTTTGAAAACTACATCTTCCTGGATGACGGCATGTGTTCCTATCAAGGTATGGATCCTTCCTTCCAGCAAATCCTGTTTGATTTTATCTTTCTGACTTTTCGGTATAGATCACGTAAGTAATTCTACTCTAAGTCCAAGTGGTAGAAGTAATTTCGCTAGAGTTTTGTAATGTTGGTTAGCCAATACTTCCAATGGTGCCAAAAAGACAGATTGTCCTCAGAATTTCTTATGCGTGTAATACGCTGATGCTGCAGCAACGACCGTTTTTCAGCTTCCAACATCTCATTGAAGTAATCTTAGCATCGGTTTTGGTTCATGGATATTTTCCGTGATATGTTTGATGACTTTTTTCTGTGCCATGGTCAATTCAAACGGTAATGTATTCACTATCTGTTTTATGATTTCCCGGTCGATGACTTCGCCACCAGTTTTCGTTTTATTTAGCTGGTAAGTACTCCTGTTTATGAGAGAATATAGCTGGATTCTGAGCAGCCTGTCAAAAAATATCCTGAGATTTGCTTGTTTTTGCCTTTCGAAACTGGTCGGATAATGCATCTCCTTGATCGTCTCCTGTACTCCCATCAGTCAGAATTTTTCTATGAATTCCTGAGGTAAGTACTCGGAAAAAATTGTGTCAATCTTGTCCATCAATAATCGCATCTTCTGTGCGAACCGTCCCGGCTTGATTCCCATGAGTTCCGGATAGATAGGAAAAATCCTTCCCGTATTATAATTTTCCTTAGCTTCCACCTTATCTTCCAACGCTACATCAGGATCTTCCGGAGCCTCGGTTTCTACGACATCTGGATGTGAAAATGTTATCTTATTCATCTTCATGGCAGGTTTACCGACGATGATGTATCGTTTATCCTCATGGATCTTGCTGGCAAGGAATCCGGAATTGAAAATAGTGATATGTCACTTATTTCCTACAGGATCGACGAAACCGATATCATAGATTCTTCTTCATCATCTCATAAAGATGCTTTTTTTGAGAATCTTTCACTTGGTAGCCGTAATCCCCTTTTCATTGAAGATCAACTCATTCAGATTCCTGATGCTCGATCTGTCTTCGTACGCTCTCGGGAAATATTGCAGAAAATCCTTCACAGTCACGATTCACTCGGCAGCTAAGATCTTGATATATTTAGGTGTGGTTTTAAGTGCAGCTTTTAATTCCATCATATCGCTATGATAGGTATTTATGATAAGAAAACAACAAAATTCAAATTAGGTCAAATATTTCAACAACACTCCTACTGACCTATCTTCATGCATTTCTCATTTTTTGATGAGTGCCAGTATCTCTTTTTTCGTTTTCCATTCTACGTCGATATATTCTCATGCCTCCAATTGTTGTCACTTTGCATGGTGCTTGAATTTTTTGACTATGTAGTAATAGAGATCCCATTCCACAGTAGCTCATGCTGTAGAGATATGGTACAATTTTGGATCTTGTGCTATCAATCCCGTCTCTTCCTCACATTCATGCTTAGCGGCAGCAAGAGCGTATTTTTTGATATTCTTCTTGTTCTTGTTATATTCTGCAAGCGCATTGAACACTTTACCACCAGGCAGACGATAATCTAATCATTTCAGCTCTTTGCGATATTCTTTGGTAAGAAGAATCTTATCCTTATCGCAGATGATCAAGCGGACTCATGGAGATCTTTTTGCTATCTCAAAAACAAGTTCGTGTTTTCCTATTTTCATAGTTTGATGTACGACTTCTATAATCTTTCACTGGAAAACGATTTTTTCTTTGATAAGCTTCATTAGATATATCAAAAAGTAAATTAGTTCAGATCTCGATTGATCGGTTGTTCTCCTCTGCTTTTCAAAATCTCGTTCACCCGAGAAAAATGCTTACATCAGAAAAATCACTTGTGCACGCTGAATGGCGACGGATGCGGAGCTTCCAGGACAATATGTCTACTTGTGTCTATAAGTTCTTTCTTCTTTTGGGCGAATGCTCATCGCAACAAAAAGATCACTCCATCTTTTTTATCTGAGATGGTCTTGATTACGGCATCTGTGAAATCATGCCATCCTATATCTTTATGGGAATTCGGTTCGTCCTTTCTTACAGTCAAGCTGGCATTCAATAAGAATACTCACTGCTCTGCCCATTTAGTTAAGTTTCAACTTTTTGGCGGAGTGATTCATAAATCATCTTGTAACTCCTTGAAAATATTCTTCAATGATGGCGGTTGTTTTATTCCATCTTGAACCGAAAAACATAATCCATGGGCTTCTCACTCCCCATGATAGGGATCCTGTCCGAGAATCACGACTCTGACCTTATCGAAAGGAGTCAGATTGAAAGCGTTGAAGATATCTGATCATTTTGGATAGACGATATGTCCAGCTTCTTTTTCCTGAAGAAGGAATTCCTTGATATGCGCAAAATACGGCTTAGCGAATTCTTCTGCTAAGATAGTTTTCCACGAAGCATCAATCTGAATAGTATTGGTATCTACTAACATACAAAAAAAATATCTAAAGCAACATAGTGACTATATTTGCTGAAAAAAACTATTTCCTGAGCGGTGTATGAGTTTTCGCTGGATAGAGAATCACATACACGGTAGCGAGTCCGACCAATGTGTATATGACACGAGCAAAGAACCCGTATCCGAAAATCAACGCTACCACGTCGAAATTAAACAATCACATCAATCCTCGATTGAGTCCTCAGATGATGAGAAGTACCCATGCAATCTTCCTGATGTTTGGTGAATCAGTGAATTTTTTCATAATGATGGTATATGAAAAATAAATGAGACAGTTATATATAACAGATTTACGTTAAAAAAGCAAGATAAAGAATTCAATTGAATTTTTACCGGATTTCACTAAAAGATTCTGGTCCAAATATTGTATAGCTCTGCAGCAATGCAGAGAGGAAAGTCCTGACACTACAACACAGGTAACATCTCACGGATGTTGAATACCGCAAGGGTAAATGAAAGTGCCACAGAAACGTAAACTATCTGGCAGCAATGCTGGAGAAAGATGCAACGCGAGGATGGGTCATTTATGATTCTACCTCTACTCAGCTTCCACGATGTGGATTCGAGTGGTAAACCATGCCTGGTGCAAGCTTATCCGCTTAGGCGGGAAAGTGCAATACATCGGCTCCATGCTGACATAGATACATTATACTTCACAACAGAATCAGGCTTATTTTTGGACACATTATAAATAGGGCCGTAGCTCAGTGGTAGAGCGGGAGTCTCCAAAGCTCCGCGTCGAGGGTTCAATTCCTTCCGGTCCTGTTTTTTCGTTATTGCAAAGAACTAGACAATGACTATACTACTATTGTTTTATTCCTAATATTTTTCTATGAATAAAAAAATAGGGCTGTTTATCGGTCGTTTCCAACCGTTCCATCTTGGACATATAGATGCACTCAAACAAGCAAGAAAATACGGGATAACTGAATTTTTCATCGGGGTCGGATCTTCCAACAAGGAACATACTGCCGAAAATCCATTCACCTACGAAGAAAGGAAAACGATGATCACCAAAATACTGAACGCATTGTGAGTGAAATTCACCATCTATCCTCTGCCAGATGTAGAAAGCGATGATGATCGGAAAAATTATATCATCAATAACCTTCCAAAATTCGACGCAGTCATCAGTGGCAATCCACGGACTACCAGCATTTTCAAAAAGACCCCGTATAAGATATGCAACATCAAGATCACCAAGGATATCAAATCCACAGCCATCAGACATATGCTCCATATAGGCGACATGGAAGGATTGAAAACCTTGGTTCCTGGACAAGTCATCATCTATCTCCAAAGCATGAAAGCCGACAAAAGATTAGCGAAATATTATCGCGATGAACATATAGGACCAAGTGTAGCCGTAGATGGAATCTTACTTACCAAGGATAAGAGAATAGTCATCATCCAGAGAAAAAACCCACCGCTTGGCTATGCATTGCCGGGAGGATTTGTCGAGTATGGAGAGACTACAGAACAAGCGCTCGTCAGAGAGATGAAAGAAGAAATAGGTGTACATATAAAAATAAGGAAATTAGCATGAGTGATGAGCGATCCTAAAAGAGATCCTCGTAGCCACATCATCTCCATCGTCTACATAGCCGATATCGTTTCCTGAAGGATAAAAGCAGGAGATGATGCAAAATCAGTGAAATTGATGAAATTGGAAAAAGCGAAAGAGCTCAAGATGGTC
>Ga0209777_10006968_pt1 | contig 12625 bp, 10 predicted proteins | sample FrelakmetHBP12HB_FD_187147 | JGI IMG/M metagenome (GOLD analysis project Ga0209777, IMG submission 187147) | Freshwater lake sediment microbial communities from the University of Notre Dame, USA, for methane emissions studies -HBP12 HB (SPAdes)... | ecosystem: Environmental > Aquatic >...
GGCTAGCCCGATAGACCACCTTGCCGGTAGTGTTTTTGTTCAAGTGTGTCACACCGATAACGGCCACGCTACATTGTTCGGCCAGCTCTACCAGTGGCCTCAAAACGCTGCGAACATCCGCGTCCTTGTGTGAATCTATCCTGCCGCCCAAATACGCGCTCAACGGGTCTATAATAACCAGCTTGGTATCCCTTTGGCTTCGGACGGCCTGTTGTAGTGCCGGTAGGTCTCTTTGCAAGTTGAAGTATTCGCAGTGTTCGCGGTCGTTCTCGTCTTTTATCTTCACGCCCTCAAGTGCGATAATCTTGGTTGTGTCTGCACCCAGAGCATCGAGCCGGGGCCGGACAACGTGTGCTAAATCATCTTCTGCGGTCAATATGACGACTGAACCTTTTGGCGCACTGTTCTCAGGTGTTTCGCTGTCTGGCCAAGTTCCCCCCGTGCTTACCTCCGCCGCCATATACAACGTCAAAAAGCTCTTACCCAGCCCTGGGTCGCCAAGAATCAGGGTAAACATCCCCAGCGGTATCCGATTGAACCAAAACCAGTCAATCGGCAATGGTCTAACGTCAGCCAGTGATACAATAATAGGACGTGAGGCGTCTATTAAGTCCGGCTCAAACATCGGGGCTTCATCGGTGAGCCGTATCAGTTCTTTGACTTTTTCAGGCCCGCCGTTGTCGAGCCAGACCGATACATCGCCCTTCGGGGGTAAATCAGGCAGCTCGACAATCTTGACTACTCCGGCTATTCCGTGCAGTGCCTCAGCGACACGAATCGCGTGGTCTCTGCCTGGTTTGTCATTATCGGGGATTATCGCAACTAACCGTCCCTTAAAATAACGGTTATAGTCATCGAGCCATTTACGCGCTCCGCCACTGTTGGTTGTTGCAACAAAATTCCTTGCGATAAGATTGTCCGCGTCCTTCTCGCCTTCGACTATGTAAACCCAGTCCGTCATCGAGGCCCGGAGCAATTCAGGTAAGCGATAAGGCACACGCCGAACACCTTCCAAACTATAAACCCAATCGCCTTTATCGTCGGGCCTGCGCTGCCGAAAATCTTTGGGGTCATAGCGGACTACCTGGTATAAAAGCTGGCCTGACTCATCATTATAGTCGTAGGTTGCAACAATGTTCTTATTATCCACGCTGCACCACCTCAAACGTTTTTCGGTCAGGTGCTCCAGCGGCTAACCATTTGGAAATCGTACTCTCCGCCCATCGGACAGAGCCGCCGATGCGAATAGGGGCAGGGATTTTCCCACATGAGTTTAAGCGGAAGATTTGGCGTTTCGACAGGTTCAGTTTTGCACCCAACTGTTTTGCTGAGAGCAGTTGAAAGGCTTGATTTTTTACTTCATCCATGAGCAATCTCCTATATACTATATTTACTATTATCGGTACACATCATAAGCAAAAAAATTTCTATTCCTTTATATTCGTGTCATTGCTTAGGGGGGTCAAACTGGGGACAACTTGGTATCGACCAAAATCCCCATAGTCATAACCATTAATATCGATGGCAACTTCCAAAACCTGATAGGCCAAACTTTGGGCCGATAGCCCCCCAAAATAAAGCTGCATCTTCTTTGCAATTACCCAAGCCAGCTTAAGCGGTGAATGCACGTTCACCCGCGAAGATTTATCATTGAAAGTAAGGCTGTATTCACGAGCACCTTGGTATATAAGTTTCCGGTTCATCCCAAAAAGCTTCTGCCACATACACAGGACGTAAGTTCGTGGAGCAGCAACGTTCGCTGCGAACATATTCGCTTGCCACTCAAAGGTATTCATCTGCTTCCAGTCAAACCCATTTTCACTCAGACCGATACTTCTCTCTGTTGAGCACAGCTTGGGGTACTTACGGGCGCTTTTGCGCAGGAACGGTCCGTGCAAGATACCGTGCCCAGTGGTCTCGTGATATTGCGTAAAGACCCTTCGCGGGTCAGCGGTTGCGAAAAGTTTTCTGTCCACCAAAGCGACATTTTCCTTTGGCAGAAACTTCCCCAGAATCGGCACTCCGTCGTCGTCGAGTCCGAGGTCTTCACTTTTATCGAATATAATCTCATACTTAGGATATATGACCGCGTCGTGCATCTCATCAAAAGATATTCCGTGACTAAGGACATATTCTGGCCCTACTTCTCTGACATATTCCACCCATACTGTGTGTGCCCTGTCCTTTATCTCCTGTTCAGACATCGGCTCTATACGCGGCAATTCATACATCTTTTACGTACCCCCCTATTTCTTCCTGCTTTTCCGATACAGCACAACGGCATCGTCATATTTTTTGGTCACGTTCTTCACAAGCTCTGCACTCTTTTCCGCCTTGGCTATCTCTGCTAATTCTTCTGCGCTTGTCCCAAAGGCCTCAGCCAGTTTAACTATCATTTCAGGGCTGGGGATTTCACCGCGAGCCTCAATCTTCGAAACATATCCAGGAGTTTTATTTATTGCCTCAGCCAACTGGTAAACCGACCATTCTTTTTTATTTCTCAATTCCCGAATTTTTTGAGCAAACGTTATATCCATCCTTCACATCCCCTTTCATTACCGTTTTTTAATACCGTTAACTATTTGTCGTAAGTATACGATATTTACTACACAATGCAAGCGGTTTTTCAAGAAAATTACGAAAAATTTTGTGATTTTCCTTAGCTCTTGTAAATACTGGGGTTATGGTATAGATGGTATAATCTGGTGCACCAAGTTAAAGAGATTATTTTATTGGCCAGCCGCCAGCTTTAACCTATTTTTTGATATACGCATTCAATCCAACGATAACAGGCTTTCCATCTATTATCGCCGTAGTCGTCTGGTTGCCGTGGCTTGAGGCGACGACCAGAGTTTTGCCGCTCGCCGATGGCGTAGGTGTTTGCATTTCAACCGTGATTATCAATTCGTTTTCTTTAATTTCTACTTTCATACTTTTCCTACTTTCTGCCGGTGTCAGGTGGGTCGAATGCCCAGCTACGGCTGATTTTATGTCGGATTGAAAAGGTATAGCCATATTTCCAGCCTTTGCCGCTGGTATCTTCCTCATATCCCTGTGCCAGCATTCTCCTTTCCCATTGCCGCGCAGACGGCTCAGAAGTGAATTGCTGCATTACTCTGAAGTCGCTCGGATTTCCATGTTCCTGTTTTCTTCTTGCCGGCTCATCCGTAAGTCCTGCATATCTCATAAACACTCATCCTTCGTCCGATTCTTTTCTGTCATTGTTTACTTTATTGGCCAGCCGACGTGGGCGGCGATTGTTTCAACCTTTCTCAACAGTGCCTTCGACGATGGTGATTTCGTCGACGCTTTTTATTACAGGAGATTTTCAACCGCGATAATTATTTCGTCTTTGTTGTCCTGGACCTTGCTCTTTACAATTTCTAAATAGTCATGTCCCAAATTATTTGTCAGCCATTCAATTTCTTTAATGAACCTATTTAATTCTTTTGTCTTATCCGGGCCTAAATCAATATTCGCGATTCGCCGCAAAGAATATTTCGATATAGTGTGATAACTTCTTAAATCCTTTATCAAATCCCTGATAAAGGGCAAATACCTTTCCAATTCCGATTTATACAACTTCAAAGCACTTTGGAGGTTATTCATAGCTTTAATTTCAAGCGATACTTCATTTTTAGCTGTATGGAATTTCTGTTTATGTTCCTTAATCTTCTCGTAATGCCGCCAGAAATCTTTGCTCAGGGTTAATTTCCTTTCGTTACAATCGCACTCAATAAGTTTAAGAGCATTGTCAATCAGTAAATCTTCAACTACAGCATTTCCCTGCTCATCACTGGTCGATTTTTGAATAAACAAGCCCAATGCCTTACGTCGAAATACAACGAGGTTATAATTTCCAAATTTCTTGGCTGTTTTTATCCTGTTGGGCAGATTATCAACTCTTTGAAGCACTTCGGGATGTTCCACAGTAATTTTTTGGAATTGACTTCTTATGATTGTAAATAAACTTTCTGGTTCATAATCTTCGGGATTTGTATTTATTCTCTTGTAAAGCTCTGAAGGCGATGGGGTTTCATCGGCAGCGAATATTTTACAATCCTCACCAAGCGTATTATGAATCAGGAACATTTTCTGCATTGCTATTTGTCGGCTTTTGACAATATCCGCGCCCTGTTCAGTGGGAAAGAAATTATAAATCTGTAATTTATCAAAGACCTTTTTGCCTATTCGGTTTATTCTTCCAACTCTCTGGATTACTCTTGTCGGATTCCAGGGTATATCATAGTTTATAACGGCCCCTGCCCTATTAAGGTTGTATCCTTCCGACAGCTTATCACTTGTCAATAATATGCAGAAATCATCCTTTTGCTGCTTTGGCTTTATACTCGCGTCAAAATCGTTCAACATGGATTCATTCTGTTTTACACCAATATCACCGGCGACTGTTAAAACCTGTTCTTTGAATTCCTCTTCAATTACCGGCTGCAAATGCCTTACCGTATCGGTGTATTCAGAGAAAATTATTACTTTTCTTCGGGGTTCATTATTCGCAGGCGGCGTATTTATGATTTCCCTTATTTTCTCCACGACCCTTTGGCTTTTCGGGTCATTGTCAACAAGGTTTAGCTCAGCTACTTTTGTTTTAATCTCTTTGAGAAGCTCGATATCGCTGTTGATATCATTTAAAAATTGCTCCTTGGATTCAAATTCATTGACGTTGTATATCTTCTCGTGCTTGGGGACTGTCTTTTCCTCCAGCTTTGCCGCAAACTCAATCAGGGCTTGTTCCAGCTCGTCCGGATTATCTTCATAGGCCTTTTCGACAATCTTTCTTTCAAGGACGTATTTACCGTTTGTCTTTTTGATAAACTCGAGGACTTTTTCATGCACCGATATGAAATTCGAAATACTTTGATTGAATGAGCCGAAGGAACTTTCAAACCTTTTAACAAGCAGCCGTCTCATAAACTCAGCCAAGTTTCTCTGTTGCTGGAAGACCCTATTTTCTGGTTCGCTAAGTTTGTCTTCATCAATTTTCTTTTCGTAACGGAACGGCTGATAAATCGCCCCCTTAAATCTGTTTCCATCGCCGAAATAAACATTAATCACGTCATCATAGAAAAGCGACTGTTCCTTTGTAAGCTCGAAGAATAATTCCTGCGGTTCTTCGACTTCTGAAAGCTCGGTTATTTCTCTGCTATATACGGGGTCTTTTTTCAAATCCAGCCGATTGCGTCTTATCATAATCGGCTCTAATACCGCCCTTATTTGGTCGGCTAATTCTTTCGACCTTGCCCTTACTTTCGCTAAATCAATCGGCGGCTCTTCTTCAAATAGCTGCTTATAATAACCTTCAGATTTTGCCCTTTTCTCCGAATCAGCGGAGTTATGATTTTTGCTTATAAACGAAAGCATTCTAAAAATCTTTTCATAGAACGAGAATCTTGCCTCAAGGTTTTCGTCGAGGGTTATTCTTGATTTTCCCGGCACGATGAACAGTTTCAAAAGTGAAAATATATCCGCCGGGCTGTTATTAAAAGGCGTCGCCGTCAAGAGCATTACCGCTCTTTTTCGACAAATTGCGCTTAAAAGCTCATAGCTTTGCGTATCCTGATTCCTGTATCTGTGCGCCTCATCGATAATAACCGCCTCAATATCTTCGCCGTATTCATTTACGTATTTGAGAGCTTCTTCCAAATCGCCGGATGAACGAATTTCCCAATCGTAAAGCTGGAAATCATTTTTATATTTAGTCCAGCCGCTAATCGGGTTCCTGTTGCCAATAAGACCCGGCGGACAGATAATCAGACCACGTTTGCCGAGGTTCTTTGCAATCATCGAGGCGATAACGCTTTTGCCAAGCCCGACAACGTCGGCGATGATTACGCCGTTGTAATTTTCGATGATTGTAAGCCCCTGTGTAACCGCATCGGATTGATACGCGTATGACTTATATCCCTTCTTTTCCAAAAGTCGCTGGACGTGCGGTTTTATCTGTTTTTGCTTTTGCAGGTCGATATAGGTTTTCAAAACCTTAACATACGCCTCAAAAGGCGTTACATCCGCTGCCTGAGAACGATTTCTTATTAAATCGAGCAAATCCGCTCTTCGTTTTGGTTCTTCAGTTATCTGTACTGCCGTATCCCATAAGGCGTCAAAATACTCTTCTGCCTTATCTGTGCCGTAATCGCCTATTTCAACGTTAAACTCGTTTTGCTCACGGATACCCGCCCTTGTAAGGTTGCTTGAGCCGGTGATGAATTTACAGTTTGCGATTCCCTGCAAGTGCTCTTTTATCTTGAAGATGTATAGTTTTGCGTGATTTGGTTCGGCGGTCTTTCTTATGATGAGCTTATCCTTTTCGATAAGATTTGCAAAGCAATTGACCTGCCTGTAAAAATCCTCTACATCAAGCTCTTCGCTGTTTAAGGCGATAGAAAGCGACTCAAAGAAGCTGTCCGCCTTTTCGTCGCCAGTGAGATTGTCCTGGCTTTGGGCATATTCCAATATCGAGAAAAGCTTTTTATCCACTTCAAGCCCGACAAGGACCTTTATCTCCAAATCGGTTCTGTCTTTCAGGCAGTCATAAATCTCTGCCCAGCCGCTAAAATAGAAAAAGCCCACTAAGAATTTCAATTCCCGGCTGTGCTCAATAAGCTCTATCAGCCGTTTTTTCAACGTCTGTGTCTGTGTATTGGTTATGAATGCTTTGTGCGGCATAACGATTATTTCCTTTTCTTATGCTTTTACTGAATTCTCAATAATTGCAACTTCTTCCGGCGTTAGGCCGTAGAACGCATATACCAACTCGTTTATCTCCCGCTCCAACGCACTCACATCCGCCTCGGCATCCCGCTGCTTTGCCGTTAAAATCCGTTCCACCAATCTTTCAACCGGTTTTTGTTGTTCCGACGAAACTTTGGGCATGGGCAAAGAACGAATCCGTTGAGGTTTAACCTGTGCCAGAACACGACCACCTTCTTGAGATATTTCGCGGTAATAAAAATTCAACAAAGAAGAATTCAAAAGCCCGATGAGAAAATTCAATTGAGGAACAAATGTTTCCTTGAGCAACGCTACGTTCACCGAATCAATGCAATAGTATCCAACTTCAGTATCAGGTGCAGCGACGATTTTGTCTGCTGTTTGTCGAATTAATATCTTGGGCTTTTTGAACAGACCTTCGTAACGTGCGCGAAAGAGCACGTCCCACTGTCTTGAACCCTCTTTCTTCTCGACGCATTTCCTGACGAGTAATGCTTTATTTGCTGAAAGATACCGATGAATGTGCTTACCGACTTTTGAATCAAACTCGTCGGTGATGTAGAGGATGTATTCCTTCGTTGTCGGTGGACAGTAAAAACGGTTGAACTGTCCGCCTCTAATACACTGCTTGAGGTAGCTTTTTTCAAACGATTCACTTTCGGCAAGCTTTTGCGTAACGATATAGATTTCATCACAGCTCGTGCTTATCCCGTTTGCAACATCGTCGCAACAATCTCCAAATGGGGCAAACTTCGCCGCAAGTTTGTTGATGAGCGTAGTAGTATCAAGGTCAAAGGCAAAAATGCTGTTCGGTGTCGCGAGAATGATGTCGCTGGAAGATCTTGCGAATGATTTGGAATTGAGGCGGCTCGCCAAATCTTGAAGTGTGCATTGGCGCAAGTCGGCGACTGGAATCTTGTATGAATCGACCCTGTGTTTTTGCAACGCAACAACGCACGTCGGCACAATCGCTTTGAACACATCTTCGCCTGTGTTGATCGCGTAGAGTATCTGCGAATTTGCGACAAAGAAGCGTCGGGCTTTGGTCATGTAAATCTGAAACAGGAATTCATTTGGCTGGATAACAGAAACCACGCCATCACTTCTCGTAATGTCGTAAGCCAGCCCCAAGAAATATAGGAAAGAATTTCGAATCCGCTCGGCAATGTGGTCATATTTTCTTTTCAGAAATTCTTTTTCAGCCTTGCTAAAGTCTGTCCCGTAAGGGGGATTCATAATCACAATATCAAAACCATCCTTTATTCCAAACATCCATTCCGGGTCAAACCATTCGCATTTTTTATCCTCAAAAGGCTCCCATTGTGAAAGTTTTGCTGTCTGTGATTCTTGCGAGTTATTTAGATTGAACATTTCGCTTTGCAACGCCCTGAATTGCTTTTCAATTTGTGTCTTTTCCTCTCCCCACGAACGCAAATAGGAATCTCTCAGTTCTTTGAGTTTATTAATCTTACCATGGGCTTCAAACATTGATATTTGCCCCTTAGACTCGTGAGTACGCACATTACCGAGCCTGCTTATGGTAATTCTGCCTTTTTCTGTTTCCGTCTTGGGCAGTCCTACGAGCGTATTTGCGCAGACGAATTTGAATTCAAGGTTTGGCAGGTGTTCGACGCCTCGATTTGCTTTTTTGTCATCGACATTTTCATCGACAATCAAAGACAGGAAAAACCTCAGCTTTGATATCTCGATGGCTATCGGCTGGATATCCACGCCATAGATGCAATCTCTGATAATGCCGAGCTTATGAAGATAATTTGGCTGGTCTATTTTTCTTTTCAGTTCTTTTACGACAAGAGGGTCTTTGACATTCGAAAGAATCCTGTCTAACCATTTCTGTGAATCCGGGTCGAGCTTTTGCAGGACAAGTAAAATCTTCTGCAAAATACCCATCGGGAAAGCCCCTGAACCGCAGGCGGGGTCAACGATTTTTATCTGATGAAGGGCATCGATGATTGAATCCTTCTGGGTCTCATCCAGGTCGGTTTGTTCATCACTATAAGATAAAAGCGGCGATATTTTGTCCTCCGGCAATTTTGTCTTTGTTATCAGATACTGCTTTAAGCTTTCATCGACCATATATTCGACGATTGGTCTTGGCGTATAGTAACTGCCGGTGGATTTCCTTGCTGTTTCTCCTGTTTCGGGATTTATTTCAGCAAGGAGATTTTCAAAGATTCTCCCTAACATCTCCGGTTCGACAGCTAATTCGATATCGACAGAGGTATTTTCATCAATCGTAAAATTATATCGTTCAAATATCTCAAGCAAACCATAGAGCCAGCCATCGGGAACTATCAGGTCATTGAGATGCTCAGAGATGTTATTAAAAGTAAGTTTGTAAGAATCATCATCGTGCGGTGTAAAGAGTCCGCCGTTAAGGAAGGGAATAGTTGACCAAGGCTGTTTTTCATAGTCCGGTTTTCGTTTTTCAACGGGGGCATTCAAAACCTCAAAGAACAATGGCTCTAATGTGCTGTGATAATATCCGCCGATACCTTCTTTGGGTTTGATTGCTTTGGTGGATAAAAGATTTTCAGGGATTAGCGGGATATTGTTCTTAGATGCCTTTTTCTTCAAGAACCAGCAGAAAATAAGGCGGCCTATAAGACGAACAGCAAATTCTTTATAAATGGTTTCATTAGTTGTGCCCGGCAATTTCAGGCAGCCATCTTTTTCGATTCTTTTGGAACCGATTTTGCGCCACCCGCCGGTTAATTCTGTAAAGGCCAGAGCAATCTGAGTATAAAAATCCTTGTTGACCGCCTCAATAGAAAATGCCTCGAGGATATTATCTATGCCGGAAAATTCGCATTTACTTAGCTGGTTGATAAACGTTTTATTTGTAAGCTGTGGGCTGACAAAATAAGTATATCTCCTGAAGGTGGTAAATTCTCTTTTGGGGCCGAGATATGATGCGACTATCAAGCTTAGCCGGAAATTTTTGTTTGCACCGTAAAAGACAAAAATTCCCGCATCGTAGAAATTCGCCTTGAGCAGCTTTTTGCCTATATCATATTGAATCTTTTTGGAGGTCTTTTCGGTCAGGTCTTTATTGAGGGGGCAAACGAAAAAACCAACCCGGCTTGCGTTGTCGTATTCAATCTCGCCTATTTGTGTGATTGCTTCAAATCGGGGGTCTTTTATGGCTGACAGGACTTCTGAAACATCCGTATTTTGAGGCCTGAATTTCGGGCTTGCGGACTTATAGTAGTCGATGAGCTTTTGAAGCTCAAAGCCGTTTGCCAGTTGTTCCAAAACCGGTAATTTCTCCGCCATTCCACTATTCCCATTAAATATCCCAAGGTTAAGAATTTAGGAGGGATTATACGTGATTTTGCAGACGTATGGCAACGATTTTCTACGCCTTGCAATTAAAGACACCTATAAGTAAGATAAAACACCCCCTCTTTCAAAAACCGCCAAATGCCCGGCGGGCCAGCCTACAGAATCTCACAGGACAGTTACCACAGGCACTTTGCGCCCGTAGAATGGCCGAACGGCACCTCACCCATACCAAACTACCCCATGAGCATTTTCTTTTACAAACTGCCTTGTGGTGCAGGACTTTTCGGCAAGATTCGACTGCTCGGTGCGGTGATAGTGAGGAGGAAATGCAGTTAAGCCGTTAGGTTTCCGGTTTGACTTGTTCTAAGTTGCAAATCGTGTATAAATGAAAAAGGTCGCGTGAATCTTCAAGCACACGACCCTGAAAACGTAGTAAGAATCTTATTTTTTATGCTTCCCTTTTCCGGATTTTGAGGATACTGCTCTATACTCTATAATATTTAACCACTTTTTAGCGGCTTTTTCTTCTATAATGCCCTTAACATGCACTTTTCTCCCGGCCATCTTCTCTCCAAGTTCTATGCCCTTTTCATCAAGGACGATAGGGTATGTATGCTTAGGTAGTACGCCAACCTTTAAATTTACCCCATTGATATTGCCGGCTTTGTCTTTGGTTACTTTAACTGTTCCTTTATAATCCTTATACTGTGTATTTGAGGGCTCATTGGCTTTGAGGGTCTTCTTTGCCCAGGCAGTGCCCACAAACAATCCTAATACTAATAACGTTGCAACTGCCGTTTTCAAAAACTGATTTTTCATTTTTTTCTCCTAAATAAATTATTCCGACTTATACATTTATCGGTATCCATGGTCTTTTAACATTAGGCAAAAACGTAGTTAAGCCACTCTCCAGAATCTCACAGGATAGCGATTATAGACACTTTATGCTCGTAGAATGGCCGAACGGCACTTTACCCCTACCTGACTCCCCCTCATGGCACTTCTTTTCCAAATACGCCAATTTTAAGCGTCTGTGGAGATAGAACGGCCTGTTAGAAGCACTCTTGTCCCGCATTGGAAGGCCAGTCCTTTGCAGCAACGATTCGGCTGTTATAGCCTTTGTTTTCTTTTCTTCAGACCCAAGCGGAATACTTTTAGCCGTACTACCCCCACAGTTCTTCCAATTTGATTGGCTATTTCCTGTGCTGTTTTACTGGGATAAAGCTTCCTTAACAGGTTCAATTCTTTTTTCGACCAAGCATGACCGTCGGAAAGTCCTAATAGGCGAGCTTTTTGACGTACCGCTGAAACAGACCGCCCAATTCTTTTCGCTACATCCTTCACAGTATTTGTTGGATAATACAATTCCTTGAGCAGTGTTTCTTCCTGTATTGACCAAGGAGGGTAAAATTTGCATTTTCTCAGACCGAGGCCCAATGCCTTTTGACTTACCGTTTCCAAAGACCGCCCAAGTATATCTGCTATACTTTGTAACGGCTGATTTTGGTGTAGTTCATAAAGTAGTTTGACTTCATCGGCTGACCACGGACGCCATTGCCTTGTTTTGAGTCCCATGTTGTATGCCTTCTGCCTTACTGTCGCCAACGACCTCCCTGTTTGGTCAGCTATTTGCCTTGTCTTTCCTTTAGGGAAAAGTTTCTTGAGTAACTTAACCTCATCTTATGACCAAAGAATCCAAGTGTTTTTATTGCTCTCTGCCAATTCTTCCTTGTTCTATTTATTTTATTACCAGCCGCCGCTCAATATGGTCGGTTTCTGACCTTTTCCATAGATATAAGCTTATCTCATAACGCACTAAAAAGCAACATTCTGCACTGATTTTACTTGACTGTACTCGATAAAAGCGTACGATATTATCGTTTCGTTGTTTTTGGCTTTCATTAAAGGCCGTTTTTGAAAGTCAAACAGAGAAGACAGGAGGAATACAAAAATGTGTGGAGAAGGTGTTCAATACAATGGCTGACTGAGGGTATACCTACCCCTATCCTTAACGGCATGACCTGGGTGTCAATAAGTGACCCAGGAATTGGTGGCGGCCATGAGGGCTTTACCGGCGAATTTGTTGCGTTCACATCCCCAGTCCCCGAACCCTCTACGCTTTTGCTGCTCGACCTCGGTGCTGTAATGTTGAGAAAAAGACGATAAAATATAACCCTTGACCAGCCAGCCAGAGCGATATACAATTTCAACAAAGTCCAATAAAGTCAATTTTAGGGTAAATAAATTTGATAGGAGACAGAAATGAAGAACGAAAGAATTACAACCATTTTCTTGGCTTTACTTTGTTGTTCGCTGGTTTTGACGGGCTGCAAGGATACTAAGAAAGAAAAAGCTACTGCGGAGGCGGTAGAAGTAAAAGCCGCTGCTGAAGCAGAAGCTGCCAAAGTAGAAGCCGCCAAAGCAAAAACCGCCGCTGAAGTAGAAGCCGCCAAAGTAAAAACCGCCGCTGAAGTAGAAGCCGCCAAAGCAAAAACCGCCGCTGAAGTAAAAGCCGCCAAAGCAAAAACCGCCGCTGAAGCAAAAGCCGCCGCTGAAGCAAAAGCCGCCGCTGAAGCAAAAGCCGCCGCTG
>Ga0209777_10006969_pt1 | contig 12624 bp, 9 predicted proteins | sample FrelakmetHBP12HB_FD_187147 | JGI IMG/M metagenome (GOLD analysis project Ga0209777, IMG submission 187147) | Freshwater lake sediment microbial communities from the University of Notre Dame, USA, for methane emissions studies -HBP12 HB (SPAdes)... | ecosystem: Environmental > Aquatic >...
CAGGGGCGGAAGGATCGAGAAGAGGGACGGACATCTAAGACTTCAGGGCCTGCGCATGGGGCCATACAACACCGAGGCGGAGGCCAGGGATGCGGCGGGCAAGATGAGGTCCGCCGGATTTGCGGAAGCCTCTGCGGTAATGGAGCGTTGAAATAACGTGATATGCCCGCGCTGAACAGAATAAAATTCACCGTTCCCGCCGTGTTGGGGAAGTATGTAGGAAAAAGCGTTCCCCATGAGGCAAAGCTTATGGGCGCGAGAGGCACGCTGCCTTTGCCCCCGAAGGACCTGAGTATTGTCCTGTTTTACCTTGCGCACGATCCCGACCCCGAAATAAAGGCAAGCGCCGAATCCAGCCTGATGAATCTGCCTTACGCGATCCAGAAAACCCTGCTCGAATCAACCGATACGCATCCGCTTATAATGGATTTTTACGCGAGACGCCTGGATCAGGAGTCGGGGCTGCTCGAAACAATAGCTCTCAACAGGGTCACCCACGACGAGACAATCGAGCTGCTGGCGAGGATTCCCAGCAAAACGCTTGTCGAGATAATAGCCAACAACCAGACGCGCATACTGCGGCATCCTAATATTGTGGACATACTGGGAAATAACCCGCTTTGCAGCCAGGCCACAATCGAGCGCATATTGCACTTCATATCCCTTGAAACGGGAATAAAACCCAAGGGGGCGCCGCCTCCACCTCCAACAAAAGAGGCCCCCCAGCATCCGCCACAGGAATCCGCTATGGAGCAGGATGAGCTGCCGCCGCCCGAGGAGGAGTATCCGCCAGAGGGAGAGGCTCCGCAGGAAGAACTCCCGGAGTATATGCAGGGCGATGAATACCCCTGGATGGAGCAGGACGAAATACCCGATCATTGGGCAATGGCCGACTTGCCCGACGAGTTTATGTCCGACTATGACCGGGATCTGACAGACGAAGAAAAGCTGAATCTGTCGAGACAGATTGCGAGCATGAACGTCGCAGACAAGATCAAAATGGCGCTCCTGGGCAACAAAGAGGCGCGCGGCATCCTCGTGAAGGACTCGAATAAAATCGTGGCCGGCGCCGTTCTTTCGAGTCCAAAGCTGACCGACCAGGAGGTTGATGAAATCAGCCGGTCCAGGTCGGTGTCCGATGAAATCATCCGGCAGATCGCGAGCAGCAACGAGTGGACACGCAATTACAACACCAAGGTCAACCTGGTGAACAACCCGAAAACGCCGGTACCCATCTCGATCAGGTTCCTGAATTTTCTATCAAAACGCGACATTCATCTGATATCGAAAAGCAAAAACGTGCCGAGCCCGGTCGCCAGCGCCGCTCGCAAACTGATTCAAAAGCGGGAAACCCCTAAAGCTTGAATCAGGGGACAGTAGACGAATAATAAGTGATGAGTGATGAGTCAGAAATTTTGGATTTTGGATTGATGATTTTGGATTGAAGAAGATGCGCAATAAATCAAAAATCCAAAATCCAAAATCCAAAATTATCATTCATTACTCATCACTTCGTTATTGAGGAAAAATGGCGTTTCTTTCACATAGCAAAAAAGAGATCAAGGCCAAGATCGTATACTACGGTCCGGGATTGTCCGGCAAGACGTCCAATATCGAGTTTATTCACGACAAGATGCGCTCGGACCATCGCGGCGAGCTGGTGAACCTGAGCACGAGCGACCGCACCCTGTTCTTCGATTTCCTGCCGGTGGAGCTGGGAAACATCAAGGGCTACCGCACGCGTTTCCACATATTCACGGTGCCCGGCCAGGTTTTCTACAACGAAACGCGCAAATCGGTTCTCCGGGACGTTGACGGCATTGTGTTCGTCGCCGACAGCCAGAAAAAGATGCGCGACGATAACATCCGCAGCCTGAAAAACCTCGAAGAAAATCTCGCCAGTTACGGTAAGAAGCTCCAGGACATTCCGCACGTCTTCCAGTACAACAAACGCGACCTGCCCGATGCTCTCACAATCGAGGACTTGCACAGGCAACTGAACAAGACCAACGCGCCGTTCTTCGAGGCGGTTGCCACGCAAGGCAACGGCATACTCAATACCCTGAAGCTCATTTCAAAAATGGTGCTTAAAAAGCTTGCCACCGCGCCCACCAACACAATAGAAGAATCCGATGAGGCGTTCGAGGAGAACAACTACGGGTTGGGTCAGGAGTACGTTGTGGTTCAGCCGGGAGCGCAAGTTGACGATAATGAAGCGGTCGTCCACGCGGTGGAAGTAGAGATTTCCACCGGGGATGTCGTCACCGACGCGTCCGGGGATGTCGCGCCCGCCACCGAAGCAATCGAGGGAGCGCCACTCGCGGGGGAACCGGAGGCCCCGACAATCGGGACTTTGCCCGTTGCCCCGAGCGTTACCGATGAGACTTACCCGCTGGCCGAGTCGCCTGAGAGTTATGAGGCGGAGATTCCGGAACACCTCGATGAGAGCGAGATACCGCCACCGCCTCCGTACGCTGAAGCCGTCACTGAGCTTGACATGAACCCGACCTCCATCGCCGAGGCTATGCCCGAACCGGCTGAGGTCGCTCAAAAGATTTCAATGGAGCCGCCCCAGCCTGCGCCCGAGCCGCTAACGCCGATGCAGCAGCCTGTGGCGCCTTCACCAGTTCCCGAGGCCATGGCAAAAGCGCCCGGCGCAAGTGAACTTGAGCTTTATCAGTGGGGATTTCCCGAACGCGTCGGACCCTCTTCTATCAAGATACCCATCTACTTCCGCGATACTCAGACCCATGAAGAATACTGGTCTTATATCACAATATCGCTTGATAACATTTATAAAAGGCTGTGAGGTCATTGCTTTCCAAAGGATGGAACATGAAAATAATAGGCATCGTCGCAAGCCCCCGCGGCGCCAGGGGAAACACGGCAAGATTGTTGAAACTCCTGCTTGAGGGCGCTCGGGCGCAAGGGGCCGAATCGGAAACCATAATTCTCCGCGGGGATTCAGTCCTGCCGTGCAAGGCATGTAATACTTGCCACAAAAAGGGTATATGCCCTCAGAAGGACGATTTCAACCGCATCCTTGACAAGATAGACAAAGCGGACGGGCTTATCCTTGCAAGCCCAAATTATATTTTCAGCGTCAGCGCGCAGATGAAGGCTTTCCTGGACCGGTGCTGCGGTGTAATTCATCGCTTGGGTTTTGAGGGCAAGTACGGCGCGTCTGTAGTCACATCCGGCGGAGGCGATGAACCGCAAATCGCCAAATACATGAATCACTTCCTGATGACCACCGGGGTTATGCCCGTTGGCGCTATCTGGGCGACCATGGGCGGCATAGAGGGAAACGAATTCCCCGACTCGATCCGAAAAAAGGCGCATGCGCTGGGAAAAAAACTCGTCACCCAATGGGAAAATAAAAAAACAACCGCCGAATTTGAGAAGACGACGGCGCAATTTCGGGAAAGAATGCGCTACCTGATGATTCGGCGGAAAGATGAATGGCCCTTCGAATATGAGTACTGGAAAAAGAATCGCGGCAGTTTTCTTTCAATTTAAACGCAAAAAATTATTGCGCCATGAATAAACGGTTAATGAATGGCCTCAAGCCGTTGTCTGGCTTCGTTCATTGTTGGATCTAGGCGCAGCGCCGCCCGGTAGTACGTGGCGGCTTCGTCCTTCCGCCCTGTGGATTCCAAGACAAAGCCCAGGATAAAGTATGGCCGGGGGCGATCCGGTTCCAGGTCAATTGCCTCCCGAATATTTTTAAGCGCCTCTTCCTCATCGCCAAGCTGAAACTCGACAAGGCCGAGGTCTGCGAGAATTTCGGCGTCGAAAGGCTTTTCCGAATGAGCGCGAAGAAGGAGCTGCTTCGCGCCTACGAAGTCCCCTTTCTGGGCATGATTGTGAGCCATCCAACTTAGTGCTTGCGGGTTGTCAGGGTATATTTCCAGGGCGCGGGTGACGATCCTGCGCGCCTCGTCCTCTTTGGCGCCCTCGACCAGACTATTTACAGGCGCAAGTATAATGTCCGACATCTGGCTGCGCGCCGCCAGATTGTCCGGCTGAATCCTGAGCGCTTCCTGATAAAGGCGAATGGCGCCGTCGTTGTTCCCTTCGTGCACAAGAAAGCCCGCCTCTATGACTAGCGCCGTTGCCGCGCGGGACGCCCTGAATCGTTTTATCGCTTCATCACTTCCAGTGAGGCTCGTTTCGATTCCCTCGCGGCGCTCGGCCTTCAGCCAGCGCCAGTTTTGCGCGGCAGTGTCTTTATAAAGGTTCCGCGGGGCGCTGAATTCGAGTATCGGGCGATCGTCAGTGGTGATCGTCGCGCCGTCAATAACCTCAATTACCTGGTTTGTCCCGAGAAGAAGACGGCCCGCGAACGCAGCGCCATTCGTGATTCCCATAGTCCTCAAATCGCGCGCGTAAGCGGGATCCGCGGCAAAACGCGCTTCTATCTGATCGAGGTCTATGCGGTCCGGCTCCTTCGAGCCTATGAGCAGGGCGTCATTGGAGGCCATCCAGAGAGTCATATTTGGGCATGCGCGATAAAATGTCGCCATGATGGTTTTTATATCCGATTGCGATAAGTGGTACAACGGAAGCCACTGGCAGAAAATACCACCCGGCTTCAGGCGGCTTATACAGAGCTTGTAGTAATCGAGCGTATAAAGGGAACTGCCGCCGGTATTGAAAGGATGGATCGGGTCGGAGGTTATAATATCGAATGATCCGGGATGCTGATGCAGCAGGAATTGCCTGCCGTCTTCGTGAACCACTCTGGCGTTGGGAAGATCAAGGACGTTATGATTGTAAATCGCAAAGAAGCGCGCGCCGGGAATCACCGCCGGGCTTATTTCGGCCACGGTGACATCGAGGTAATTGTGGGATGCGACCGAGCCGAAGGTGGTTCCTGTGCCGAGTCCGACTACCGCCGCTTTGGAGGGATTCTTTGCGAGTATCACCGGCAGATGCCCGAGCATGTACTCAATGAAGAGGTCCATCGCGCCGCTTGACGCTTCCGGCTTGCCGTTAATTACAATAGCTCTACAGCGGTTGACGCGATTGCTTGTAACCAAGACCGAGGCGGAAGAATCTTCGCGGTAATAAAGAATATCCTCTGAGGCTAACTGTTCTTTAAGCTTGTCCGCGTTTTCAATCATGTGCAGATTGAAATATACGCCGCTGGTCAGCCTGTGCATGTTCCATGGAACGCCCGCGGGCAGCAATAACGCAATAATCAGCGCGGTTCCGCCCAGCGCCGCCTGCGCGCCCCGCTTTTCACGCGTCGCCGCAGCCAGAATAATCCCCAGCAAACCGTTAAAAGCGGCGGAGATAAGTATTCCCTTCTGAGTCCCGACCGCGGGTAGCATTATAAAAGCGGCGGCTATGGCGCCCATGATGCCTCCCGCCGTGTTCAGGGCGTAGGCGGCGCCCACCCGGCGCGCAAGTCCGCCCTCCATGCCAGCAACGATTCGGGTTATGAGAGGGAAGGTTCCGCCCATGAGCAGGGTGGGCAGTATCATAAGTGATATGGCTAACATAAATAAAACAATGTTCATCAGCGCGAAAGCTTCGCCCGTTGCCCGGTAAATGAACAGCACCGCCAACGGCGCGGCATTGAAAAGCGGAGAGGCGATAAGCGCCGTTGCCGCGATCCCCATCTCGACGAGGCCGAAGATGAGCGCAGGCGATCCGAAACGATCCGCGAGCCGCGCAAAAATCAGGCTGCCGAGGCCCAGCCCCAGTATGAACGCCGTCAGCATCGTCGTAAACGAATATGTCGTGGTGCCCACAATAAATTGAAGCGCGCGAGTCCAGTATATCTCATAGGTGATCGAGATAAGCCCCGACACGCCGAACGCCGCGACACACAAGAAGATCATGTTCTGCGATATTTGTGGCGCCGCGGACGCTTCGGGCGTTTTGCGGCCTTTAATTTTACGCGCCGCCGCGCTGACCGCGTCCCCGATCCCCGGCGCCAGGTAATAAATCACAAAAGCGCCGATCGCCATGTTCACACATGCCGCAAACCAGATCGCGCCTCTCTCGCCGATTGTCTGAATCAACACATATCCGGCCAGCGCGGCCCCCGCCGCCGCTCCGAGCGTGTTGGCGGCGTAAAGCCGACCGGAGCCGCTTCCGGGCCTGTTCTCTGGGACGAGAGCAGCAATCAGCGCCGGCAGCGTCGCTCCCATCATCGTGGTCGGCAGCGCCATGACAACGAGGGACATGATAAATCGCTCCGGCGTTCGAAATATTTCCGGCAGGCGCGCCCCCACGGTTTGTTCAAAATATGTCAAAAGATTGAAGAAAAGAGGCGTGAAAACGCAGTAAAGGCCGATGGCGCATTCCATGATGCCGTAAAAGCGAAGGGGCCTGGCTATTCTGTTGGAGTATCGGCCGAAGAGATAAGCGCCGAGGGCCAGCCCGAAAAGGTAAGCGCTGACCACCGCGCTGACCGCCGGAGCTGTGGCCCCAAGGACATGAGCCAGGCGGCGCATCCAGACCACCTCGTATATAAGTCCCGCCATGCCCGATAGCGCAAAGATGGCAGTGGCGATATGGAAGGCGCGAGGGGCCTCAGGCGCCATATTATTTTGTATGTTTTTTCTCGGCATTTGCGAGCAACTCGGCGCCTCTGACCGCCGCCATCGCGTCGGCGCCATAGAAGTCGGCGCCGATATCTTTCGCATAAGACTCCGTCACAACGGCGCCGCCAATCATGACGGGGATTCCAACGCGGCGCGCCTTTTCGATAATCTCCGGCATCCGAACCACGGTGGTGGTCATGAGCGCGCTTACCCCGATTATGTTCGCTCCCGATTTACGGGCCTCCGCGATTATCCGCGACGCGGGGCAGCTCCGGCCCAGATCAACCACCAGCCATCCATTAGAGCGAAGCAGGGTTGCGACGATGTTTTTCCCGATGTCGTGTATGTCGCCTTCGACCGTGGCGAGCGCCACGGTTCCCTTTACGGCTTCCTTCGCGCCGGATTTTTCGATGGCCTCGCGCAATATCGAGGCGCCGCGCTCCATGGCCTCGGCGCTCAGAAGAAGATGAGGAAGAAACATCTCACGATTCTCGAATCGCCTGCCGACCTCGCGAATGCCGGGCACAAGCGCAGTGTTTGATATATTGAGCGGGTCCTCGCCCCTCGCTATCGCCTCGCGAGTGAGCTGCTCCACAATTGCCGTTTCGCCTTCGATTACCGCCCGCTCGAGGGCCTTGTCCCACGGAAGGGGCGTCGCTTTGCCCGACTCAATTGGTTTCGCGGCTTTTTCGCCGGAGGGCGCGCCGCCCGCGGCGGATGAAAAATGTATGTATTCTTTCGCCGATGGATCCTGAGTCAGCAGGACGCGGGAGGCGAAGAATATCTCGGCCACACGTTCATCGAGAGGGTTGATGAACGCCGCCGATAGGCCAGCTTCCATGGCCATCGCCAAGTGCGCGGCGTTGAGGGCATTTCGGCGCGGAAGGCCGAAGCTGACGTTGCTCACTCCCTGCACCGTGCCGCGCTTCAGCTTTTCCGTGAATAACCTCACTGACCTTATCGTTTCCTCCGGCTGTGAAGGCTCGGCGCTTGCCGGCACCGTTACGGGATCGAGAAGCACTTGGCGCGCGGGAAGGCCCGCGCGATTTGCGGCCTTCAGTATCTTGCGGGCGACACGAAGCCGCTCCCCTGCGCTCTTCGGGACGCCGGACTCGTCCGTGCAAAGCCCCAGAACCGCCGCGCCGTATTTCTTGGCAAGCGGCAATAGCGCGCGGAGCCGCTTCCTCTCGCCGTTCACGGAGTTGATGAGCGGCTTTCCGTCGCATGCCGTCAACGCGGCCTCGATGGCGTCTTCGTTGGATGAATCTATCGCGATGGGCAACGCGCTCGCGGCGTTTACCGCGGCGACCGCCGCCCGCATTGTTGCGGCTTCATCCAGACCGGGAACGCCGACGTTTACATCGAGCGCGTGAGCGCCGTTTGCATCCTGCATGCGGGCCTCGTTCCTCACTCCGCTCATATCGCCGCGCTTCAGCTCCTCCGTTAGCGCTTTCTTTCTTGTGGGGTTGATGCGTTCCCCGATGAGCGCGCAGGGCTGTCCCGGCCCGATGACGACCACCCGGGTGCGGCTTGCGAGAGCCGTAGCTCCGCCGAGAGGCTCTTCCTTCGGGCCTTTATATTGCCTGCCCACGCGCTCGATAACCCGCCTCAACTCCGCGGTATGTTGCGGTGTCGAGCCGCAGCAGGAGCCTATGGCGCCGCAGCCCAGCGCGATAAATTCCTCGACCCACTTAGCCATGTCATGCGGGCCATCGGGGAATTTTGTCTTGCCGTTTATGAGGGTTGGCATCCCGGCGTTCGGCTGGGCGATGAGCGGCGCGTCGGTGTAGGGCCTCATGGCGCGCAGAAATTTTGCTATTGCGCCCGCGCCAACGCTGCAATTACAGCCGATGAGGTCTACGCCGAGCGCATCGAGAACTACGGCGGCCACTTCCGGCGGAGTGCCGAGCGTGGTGTAGCCCGATTCGTCGAATGTCATCTGCGCAACAATAGGCTTGTCGGATACATCACGAATTCCCACAATGGCGGCCTTGATCTCTTTTATATCGAAGAAAGTCTCGAGGACGAACAGGTCCACACCCTCGTCGGCCTGGATGCGGGCCTGAGCGCCAAACGCGCGGGCGGCCTCCTCGAAGGACAGCTCCCCGACCGGCTCGACGAACATCCCCGTCGGGCCTATGTCTCCCGCTACAAACACGTCCTTTCCAGCGGCCTTTCTCGCCGCCTGAACGGCAAGGCGGTTGATCTCCTCGAAGCGATCCTCAAGGCCGAATTCGGCGATCTTTTTGGGGTTCAACCCGAACGAATTGGTAGTGAGAACCTCGGCGCCTGCACTGACGTACTCACGGTGAACGGTTACCACAAGATCAAAATCGTGGATCAGCGTTTCCTCCGGCGGTCGCCCCGGCTTGAGGCCACGGGCCTGTAAAACGGTGCCCATCACGCCGTCGAAGAGCACTATGCCTTGTTCAAGACGCTTGCGAAAATCACTCATGAAACCACCTCATAGCTGGGCAGAGAAACAACTTCCGCTATCTCGATTTTTTCATCCAGAAAGAGGCTGCCCACTTCTTTGAATCGCACCGGGAAATCGGTTATGTAATATGTGACGCTGTCAAATTCCTCCGCGGGGCATTGCGCAACGGGCAATCCTTCGTCGAGCAGCTTTTTCACGGTTATCGCGGTTTCGAGCGCGGAGTCAATGAAGGTCACAGGGTGATTGAAAACGCCTTCGACTACCTTTTTGAGCAGCGGCTTGAGAAGGGGGTAGTGTGTGCAGCCGAGTACGATAGTGTCTATATCGGGGTCCCGGTTGTGTATTTTGTGAATATATTCACGGGCGGTGAGTCGGGTGGCCTCGTGTTCGTGCCAGCCTTCTTCGACGAGCGGGACGAAGAGGGGGCATGCCTGCCCGATGACCTTGATCCCGGCGTCGAGTCTGGCGATGGCGCGAGGGTAGGCGCCGCTGTTGATGGTGGCGGGGGTGCCGAGCACCGCGACCCGCCCGCGTTTCGTGGCCCTAACGGCCGCTCTTGACCCCGGCTCGATAACCCCCACGATCGGCATGTCGTATTTTTTTTCGAGCGCCTCTATCGCCACCGACGAGCTGGTGTTGCATGCGACAACCAGCAATTGGATGCCCCGCGAAACAAGAAACGCCGCGTTCTCCAGCGAATATCGCACCACAATCTCCGGCGACCTGATACCGTAAGGCACACGCGCAGTATCACCGAGGTAGATCATCCGCCGGTCCGGGATCAAGCGCCGAACCTCCTTCAGAACAGTCAGCCCCCCAATGCCGGAATCAAATATGCCTATAGCCATAAACAATAAGGCGAACCCATACGTTCGCCCCTCTCAACCTCCGATTAAAATTATAACTCGATTGTAACACAAACGATGCGACGAAGCGAAAGCGCTGTCTCAGGTTGTGAACATCCGGCTGAGGTCGGACCTTATCTGGCGCTTTAGGAGTTCCGTAATGTACGCCCGGAAGGCTTCGTCTATATCGGTCAACCTGATGCCCATGCCGGGTATGGAATCATGGGCATGCGCGCCCCCGGCGGGAGGCGTTTCCTTCCCATCCTTATCAATCACCTGAAATACGGCGCCATTGGCGCGTATCAATTCGAGGTCCTCGTACACAATCTGAAAAATGAGCACCACAGGCGTGTCAACCGGCAATGTCTCCTCCGTCTCGATAAAAACCTCCCCATGCCCGATCTGCTGGCCGTACCGGAGGAAAAACTCCTCGAAGCCGGGCGAGAAAAGGTGTATCTCTATGCTATTTTCTTCAGCCATTGCTTGTTTTCAAAAGTATACTTTTGACAAACCAAGTCTTAGAGATAGGTTTGTCTATGATACTCCTTGTCATCCCTGCCAAAATTGCCATTCTAATCCTATAGTCAAGGTAGGTTAAAATCGTTGAAATTTCAACGAGAGGGGGTAAGCAATTACCTGTAACCCTCTTGTCTTTCAGAACCAAACAATGGGTGGTCCGGGTCACCCGAAATTAATTTCACAGAAACTTCGATATGAAGTTGCACATCCACAAAATGGCTGGAGATATTACAACTATAAAAGAAATGCTTAGGCCAACTATTAAAAGAATAGGTCCAATGTTTTGATCTTTGTATCGAGCGACATAACGCAAAAACAACTCCATGACCCAGCCAAAAGTATAAGCTATGTTAATAAAGATCGGTGCAAAAATAAGCAATAGCGGTTCAATAAGATCTTCGCCCGGCTTAAGGGGATTAGAAAGATTAAGAAATAATGCATAGGTTAAAATACTTACAACTGCTAAGCATGCAATAAATAAATTGTAAGGAATTCGACGTATTTCCCACCACCCAATAATCTTTAATGCCGAACGGTTGCCCTCTGGAACACAGAAAGTCCATTTAATAAATCTTTTAATCCACGCTCTCATGGCTATTATTTATTGAAATAGGAATTTTCACTTTTATTAAACTAAAGCATGTAGGGCTAGCGAAGCGAAGCGGAGTCTGCCCACCAATTCTGGGATTGGTTGTTGGTGGGCAGACTTCGCTAGCCCACCCTACAAATATTATCATTTCAAGTGTGACATGACACTAGTGTAAATTTATAATTCCCGCACTCTCAAGCCCATTTCTTTCAGCTTCCCGATTATCTCGTCCGCCTTATCGGCGGGAATATTTTTTACCCGGAGCGAGTAAGTGACCTGTTTTCTCTTGCTTTGGGAAACATGTCCTCCGTAGCCGCTTGCCTTGAGGGCTATGGCGCGTTTCTGGGCCGCTTCTTCAGAGGGGAATGAGCCGCATGAAATGCCATATCTCCCGCTCGCCCCGCCGGACACCGACGCGGGTATGCCGAGGGAGCGAATCCCGCTCGCTTTGCGGTCGGCGTCTTCGCGGGCGCCGGACGCTCCCGTGCCGACGCTCCAGACGCTTTGCTCCTCTTCCTTTTTACTGTACTCGGTCACAAGCCCCAGGCTTTCCGCTTTTCTCTGAGCCTGTCGCAAGCTGCCCATCGAACGATAGACCCCCAGGGACAAGTCAACCGGCTCCCCGCTGCGACGAACAGGCTTCTTGGCAGGAACGGCCTCTTCCTGGGCGGGTTGAGCGGCGTCCTCTTCCTGAGTAGCCAACTCCGCCGGTTCTGTCTCCGTGGCGTCCGTCTGGGAATCGTTTTGCCCTCTCGATGCTGAAATCTTTGAAATCAAGCGGGGGATGTATCTGCCGACGGTCACATAGCCAATCAGAATTATCGCTCCTATCAACACGCCGGCCAGCAATTCGTGCGAAAAATTCCTGTGTCGCGCCGGTTTTTCAACGGTAGGCGCCGGAGCGGGGGGCATTATTCGGATGGGCGCCGTTTCGGCGGGAGCGGCGACTTTCTCCGGGGCCTTTTCCTCAGACTCCAGCACCGGAAACAGCACGCTACCGGCGGATATCGGAGGAACAGGGGCAGGGTGTTCAATTCTGGGGGCAGGCTCCGGCGCGAAAACCGGCGCAACCGCCTCAGGCATCGGCGCCGGTGGGGGCGGGGGCGGCGCTTCTTTTCGCTCGATAGGTTTGAAAACCTCCGCCGCCGGGGGATTTATCACAGGGGCAGCCGACTCTTGCTTTTCAGGCAGAGGCGCAGCGGGAGGTGGAGGTGGGGCAGGGGGTGGTGGTGGAGCGACTTTCCGTTCTGCTGCCGGCTGGAGTTTTTCCGGGGCTGGTTTAACGGGCGCGGCCTTGACAGGCGCCGGCTCAGGTCGGGTCGCGGGTGGTGGCGCAACTTTTTTCTTATCTAATACTTCTACTTCAGGTTTTGGAGGCGCAGGTTTTATCGGCTCGGGCTTCGCGGGCGCCGGCTTGGGGGCGGGCTTTGTTGTGAGTGAAGGCGGAGGCCTGAAAACGGGGGGCTGCGCTTTTGTTGTTGGCGAGGGTGGCGGCGGCTGAAATGGATCCTTGATTTCCGGCTTAGGACTTTTTTTTATGACAGGTTCAACCACGGACCGGAGTCTGCCCAGCATAGTTGGAGTTATAGAATTGAACGCCGCATCATGAGCTGCATCATTGGGGGATGGCCGTGGAGGAGGCGCTGTGGGCTTCGGTTTGGCCTGTGGCGGCTTCGA
>Ga0209777_10006970_pt1 | contig 12624 bp, 17 predicted proteins | sample FrelakmetHBP12HB_FD_187147 | JGI IMG/M metagenome (GOLD analysis project Ga0209777, IMG submission 187147) | Freshwater lake sediment microbial communities from the University of Notre Dame, USA, for methane emissions studies -HBP12 HB (SPAdes)... | ecosystem: Environmental > Aquatic >...
TGTAAAAAATGCAAGTGACGAAGGGCGCAAACGAATGAGAGAAGGTGGAAAAATCACACAACTTAAAAAATGGCCGTGTAGTTCAGAGGAAGAACATTCGCGTGGTCACGCGAAAGGTCGGGGTATCGTAATCCCTCACGGTCGCCAGATAAATTGCCCAGGTGGTGTAATTGGCAGCCACGACGGTCTTAGAAGCCGTTTCTTCGGAGTGCGAGTTCGAGTCTCGCCCTGGGCACCAATGGTAATGTAGCATAGTGGCTAATGCAACTGCCTCATACGCAGTCTATCGTCAGTTCGAGTCTGACCATTACCTCCAACTAAATAAGGAAACATATGAGTACACATTCAATCACTAGTGTAATGCAAACACAATATACTGCTAGCATAGATCATACTACAGGTATTGGTAAGGCAGAAGTAGAAACTATTACTACATACGATAATGGAACTCAACAAGTAACACTTGTGGATTATAACTTTACTACTTACGATAAAAAAGGCAATGATAATAGCCAACAAGTGCAAAAAGGCACAAACGTTGATACCAAAGCCTAACTATAATCGTCATAACTATCAACTCGCACTGTATCAAGTGTAACACAGTGTGGCCCGCCACTAAAAGTGCGGCAATGACGCAACTGTACTGGCATTACATCAAAACCATTATCTTCTAGTTGTTTAATAATATTTGTTTGACGGCTCTCAACAGCAATTAGATTCTCACTTAAACTTAATATATTCATGCCAAGCCAAGGACTTGCCGGAGCATAATCTTTTAAGTAAGGTGTTTCAATTGGATCAGCACTGTAAATCTTTTTCCAACTTTTAAAATATGTTGGTAAATTGTTTTCATTAACACGTGCGGGATTTAATAACACAACACCAGGCTTTAATGGCATAATGCTTGTGTCTAAATGTATATAAGCATAAATGTTATCTAATATGTGAACGTTATACTTGTCACCTAAGGTACTTTGCAACCATTCTGCGCCTAGTCTATTACCGCTATTGCTTACAAGATAGAATATATCTTTGCCACACTTAATAACATTGGCGGCGTCAAATGCTATTTCATAATCAGTTAATGTAGGTTTACTTAAGTCACTACGATCATATAGACTGTCTACTAATTCAGGCTTAGGTGCACTTATCCAACGACTACCTAATTTAAAGTATTGTTTAAAAAGGTCTTTGTATGCAAAAGTTTCAAAGTAACGGCTACGTAATACCATTGGAGTTTCAATTAGCATATCTCCAATAACTAACACACTATCACGTGGGCAGTATGTATAGTAACCATCACTACTCCAGTTAGGGCTGCTGAAAGTTCTAGGGGTATTAGCAAGTTTAGGACGATGCACTGTAATACCTATGTCAGACAATTGTTTAGCAAAATTATCTAAATCTTCGTTTGTTTCGTTAATCATGTCTTGTGGGTAAAACCCATATGGCAGATTATCTACACTATCATAGTTGGCGTAATCTACACAGTGTATATCTTTCTCTTTGATTCTGGGAATTCGCGCCAAACTTGCATGACCCAATATAACTTCTTTGAGTGTGCCCCATTCTGTATTACTGTTTACTTTTTCCATTTGAATGTCCTTCTACCTTTCCAATATATTTCTTTACAAAAATCTTCTAAAGATTGCCCTTTTCTGTCACGATGCAAATCTATAATTTGATTGTCAGCATCATCTACAATATATATAAATTCTACGCCATAAGTATCACTGACAAATTTTTTAATAAAGTCAAATAATAATTTTTTATTAACAGCAAAATAGCAACTGGTAGCAGCCTCATACTCCCAGTAAATATCGTCAGTGCCAAATACTTGTCTACCCCAAAATAAATTAAACTCAACAGCGTTAATCAATTTATTTGTTGTGGTATTAAATTCATTGCTAACAATATTATTGTTTTGTAATTTAACATACTTATACAGACATTTATAAAAATCACTAAGTGGTAAAGATAGTTTTTCTGTTATAGTTTTACTAATATAGTTTGTCCAACCATAGTTATGCATCAATACTAATAGATACTTAAACATATACGCATCTATCCATTGATTTGTATTCATTGTATTAGTGTGTACTACATATTTGCCATATTCTAATGGGATATCAGTTCTACGTTTAGCAAAGAAACTGATTTGCGGTGTAATAGCAAACTGTATACCATGTTTTTCTATAAACTCAACATCACTTAATTCTGTGTTCTCATATGCTTCCAGTGGATGACCAAATATCCATGCGTCAGGATTTATATCCAATACGTATAATAAATTATTAGTCCAACTTTCAAATGTTTCGCCTGGTATACCCAATATAAAATCGTGATATGTTTTTATATTATTATCTCTATAAATTTTTGTTAGTTCTTTTAGTTTACTATTGGCTATGTTTATTCTATTGATGTTGTTTAAAGCAACACTGTTATTACTTTGTAATGCAAGTGTTACACCGCCCCTATTAATTTGGTCAAGTATTAAACTCATTTCTAATATTCTATCGGGACTATTTTTAGCCCAAGTCGCTGCTATTTTTTGTGGATATCCAGTTTCATCGTGATACTGTTTTATAATTTTTACTAGATTTAAATCTCTGGGAAATATACCAAAATTGGCATCAGCCACTTCTACGTATTCAATTTTGTTTTTACTAAACCAATGTATTTCCGCAGCAAGTCTTCCCATATCAAACATATATACCTTATTATAGTAATCATGACCTAAATCACAAAAACTACAATGATAGGGGCAGCCACGATGAGTTTCCCAAACTGGTATAAAGTTATAATTGTATCTTGTAAAAAAATCATCAAATATACCAGACAAATATGGGCTTGGTATACTGTTGATGTTTATTATGCGTGGCATTGTATAGGTTTTTTGTAAATTGTTATTTGCTAAATCACGCAATACTTGTACAAGTGCATTTTCACCCTCGCCCCAAACTATGCTGTCAATAAAATCATATTGATCTAAATGTTTAGTTTGTGCATTAGGGCCGCCAAATATGATTTTTACATTTGGATAGACTGTTTTTAATAACTTTGCTAATTCTATATGATAGTTTGTATTCCACCCATAGTTACTAAACAATAATACGTCTGGGTCTTTAACACGATCAACATATTCTTTGATATTAAGTTTCTCAAAAAATATATCGCCTAGGGTATACATACATGTTATGTCGCTACACTCTGTAGCATATGCCCATAGTATACCAGAACTGTATGGCAAATATACAGAATTGCCATAAGATTCTTGGCATTGAAAGAAATAAACATTCATGCTAGATATGGTTCAAATACATTTTGTTTACTTAGATCGGGATATGTTAAATGACTGCCAACGTTAGTATTACTTGGGCCAAGTTTTTCTAATTTTAATAATCCAGTTGCTGCGTCTTCTGGAGTCATATACATATGATATCCAATACATTCAAATGTATCTTCTTTATAATTAACATTGGTATGGCGACCATCATAGATCATGGGTCTACACCATTTAACAAAGTTTTCATCATCTGTGCAGATCGCTCCACCCTTGCCAATGTTTAATATTTTTCTATGATGAAAACTTAAACAATAATATGTGTTTGGCACATACATATTTTTACTAAATTTACAAGCAGAGTCAATAATTGGCGTGTCAGACAAATAATAACTGCCTGACCATTCACGAAATTCAAAACGTATTTTATTGCCTGCATGTATGCATTGCATAGGCACGCTACTATATGTGTTGCGTGGCAATGAAATAATCTGATTGTTGATATTTAAATACTTTAAACATAAAAACAATGCGTTGCTACAACTATCCACACATACAGCATACTTTGATCCTGAATATTCTGCTAGTTTGTTTTCAAATATTGTTACACAATCCCAGGGATCGTTAATATTATAGCCTTTATCTATGAGTTGGGATATCATATGGTTCACCTAAATCTTTATCATACCAATATAAACTGCGATGCGGTCGGTCATCATTTTTATACTGCGCATCACTAACATAAAAAAACAATCTAAATGTATTTCGTGTCATAGTATCAGGACAGTTTAATGGATCTGGGTAACCATGAAATCCACGTTTATGATATCTCCAAATAACAGCACGATTAAATTTAGTTGAAACACTATTTACAAGTTTTTCATTTTTAAAATCATAAAAATCTAAACTTCCGCCATATTCTTTTTTCCAATACGGCGTAAGATATACAATCATACTTAACATACGATGCAATTTAAGACTGTCGTTCCAATTAAAATCTGTGTGTACTTTAAGACTGTGCCCTGATTTTGTTTTACTATAGCCTGCACCTACAAGATACGGATCAGGTATCAAATCTTTTATACCTGTAACTTGTTGCAACCAACTCATGCCTAATGCGCTATGCATGTGATTGACAAATTCAAAGGCACATGGTGCAACTTCTAAATTGTTACACTCATGCATTAGACTGCCTTTACGTGTAAAATCTGTCCAATATTGATCGGGTATATTATTACATTCTTGCCCCATGTTATATGCAAAATCAATGGGTAAAAAATCGTCTAAAACTATCATTGGGTAAGGAGGTGTGCCCACAAAAGTGTTGTTAAGTTCTTGATAGTTATGGAATTTATTTCGTATTGAATTAATCAATTGCATGACTTTACTTATCGGTAAATAAAATGTTGACAAACTAATATGAACTATATACAATACTCATTAATGCGAGTGTGGCGTAATTGGTAGCCGCATCAGACTTAAAATCTGACGAATCTTTTCGTGCCGGTTCGAGTCCGGCCACTCGCACCAATTCACGGGCCCTTAGCTCAACGGTAGAGCGTGGAACTCATAATTCCCGGGTTGTTGGTTCGAATCCATCAGGGCCCACCAACTTTTAGGAATGTTATGAATAAGTTAGATATGTTGCAATGGACTGGTACATTTTGCTTTATGCTTATGTATGGTGTTATAAGTTTTGTTCCAGGACATGCTATTGTAACAGTTATACTTGCTATATTAGGTTGCAGTTGTTTTTTAACTTGGAGTGTAATTGTTAAAAACGAACCTCAAATGTTAGTAAACTGTGTTGGTATTCTTATCAATATTATAGGATTAGTACACTTATTAGGTTTGGTATGACAGAATGGCTCATTAAATTATATGTAAACTTTGTTCTAATATTTCATAGTATTCCATGGGACAAATACAGACATCGATTTCCATATAGTGATAAGGATTAATTATGGATTTGCCAATCGATGATAATGAATTGAGTAGAATTATAAAGTTATTAAAAGATAATAACGAATACGAATTAGCAGAAAGGTTAATTATGATTCGTAAATTACAAAAACAAGGCAAACCATATAAAGCAATGTTAAGACAACAAGGTTGGGTAATATGATATTAAACATAGAATTTAAAATATTGATTGATGATGAAACATTGCGCGAAGATTTATATTACAGATTGTATAGACGAACTGTAGGCGGTGGCGAAAGTTGGTCTAGTTGGCAAAAAGTAGAAAAAACACTAAGTCTTTCTTGACAATTTAAACAACCTTTGCTATAATTATTTCATAAACAAATATACGGGATCGTAGCTCAGTGGTAGAGCATCCGGCTTTTAACCGGTTGGTCCAGGGTTCGAATCCCTGCGTTCCCACCAATTATGTAATAATAATGTAATAGTAGTGCGATTAAATATTTTGATGCACGATTACAAATCTATTTTTATATCCGACATACATCTAGGCACTAAAGGCTGTAAAGCAGATCAGTTGTGTGGTTTTTTAAAACAACACACTAGTGAAAACCTTTTTCTTGTAGGTGACATTATTGATGGTTGGAGACTTGAGCGCAAGTTTTATTGGCCGCAAAGCCATAGCAACGTGTTGCGTAGAATATTAACAATAGCAAAGCGTGGCACAAAAGTTACATATCTTGCGGGCAATCACGATGAGTTACTACGCAAAGTATTGCCGTTTATCAAAACATTTGGTGATATAGAAATTAAAAACACCATTCGTTATAATGCGATTAATGGTAAAACATATTTGGTGTTACATGGCGATTTATTTGACACCGCCATACGTAACAAACTTAAATTTTTATATCATTTAGGTGATGCCATATATGATAGATTATTAGATTTAAACGCATTGGTTAATTTTTTTCGTAGATTGTTTGGCAAACCCTATTGGAGTTTAAGCAAATATCTTAAACAACGAACAAAAGAGGCTGTTGCCTTTATGAGTGATTTTGAGTTGTTGATAACAGAGTATTGTAAGAATAAGGAAGCAGATGGCATAATATGCGGGCATGTACATCAAGCCTGTATTAAAGATGTTAATGGCATTACTTATATGAATGATGGCGACTGGGTAGAGAGTTGTACTGCTTTAGTAGAACACTATGATGGTAGTTGGGAAATAATTGAGTGGGCTATCACATAATTAAAAACTTGTAATACAATCTTAATCAACATCTGATATACTACAGATAAATAGAATTTCTAGAGGTGTTGATGAACGATAAACTTTACATAGTAACCTGTGTTTTTAATCCAGAAAGTTACAAATCAAGATATAACTTATACAATCAATTTAGTGATTACATCAGTAAATTTGATAACGCTGAACTATATACAGTGGAATTGATCTTTGAAGGTCAAGAATTTGCTGTTACAACCAGCGATAACCCAAAACATATTCAAATTAAAACAGATGAAATTCTTTGGTATAAAGAAAATCTATTAAATTTGGGTATCAAACAATTACCAAGTGACGCAAAGTACATAGCATGGATTGATGCTGATATAGAATTTGAAAATGATACTTGGGTACAAGATACAATTGACGCATTAAACAAGCATCATTTTGTACAAATGTTTACCATAGCAAACGATTTAGGTCCCAATGGTGAAATTGTTAGCACAGAAAAAGCATTTTTACAACGCTGGTTAACTGGCGATTATAATGAAAAGAAACGTGGTAGAAGTGGACTTGCTTGGGCAGCAACTAAAGACGCATTAGAAAGTGTGGGCTACCTTATTGATTGGGGCATAGTTGGCAGTGCTGATTGGTTCATGGCATTCGCATTAACTGACCAACTTACAGCACACAATATGAAAACCAAAACAGGTGGTTTTAGCGGTGAAGCACTAAAAATTTGGAGCGACAAAGCAAAGAAATATATAAAGAAAAATGTAGGAGTTGTTAAAGGTAACCTAAATCATTTTTGGCATGGTAAAAAAAGTGATCGCGGATACAACTGGCGCTGGAAAATTTTAAGCGAAAATCAATTTAATCCTTTAACTGATTTAACATATCGTGATAATGGATTAATTAAATTAAAAGCAGATAAACCACAATTGTTAGTTGATATCAAACATTACTTTGAGAGTCGTAAAGAAGATAACACAGAGACATAATGAAAGTAAAATTAGTAAGTTATAGTAAACCCGTTATTGAGAATATTGAAACCCCAACCGATCTAGTAGCATTTTGCGCTAGAGTCAGTAATCCAAATAACCAATTCAACAAAGATACTGCTGAAAAATTAATCAAGTATCTTATTGATAATCAACACTGGTCACCTCTAGAAATGTGCAGTGTAACACTTGAAATTGAAACTACACGTGATATAGCACGACAAATCCTACGTCACCGTAGTTTTAGTTTTCAAGAGTTTAGTCAGCGTTATGCTGATCCGACAAAAGAATTAACTTTTGTCACGCGCGGCGCAAGACTACAGGATCCAAAAAATCGCCAGAACAGTATTGTTACTGATGATCAAGATTTACAAGATCAATGGGATATGAAACAACGTGAAATTATTAGATTGGCTAACGAGACATATAGTTGGGCAATTAGTAAAGGCATTGCTAAAGAACAAGCACGTAGTGTATTACCAGAAGGTCTAACAGTAAGTCGTTTATATATGGCTGGCACATTACGTAGTTGGATACATTATGTACAGTTGCGTAGCAGTAATGGCACACAATTAGAACATATGGAAATAGCCAAAGAGTGCGCAAAAGTTATCGCTGAGATATTCCCATTATCAGCAATGTTGTAAGAAAACAACAAAAGTTGTTTTGTAACAAATAATTAATGTTATTACACAATTATGCCTGCTAAATAAATCGCAGGCTGTAATTTTAACAGTTTGTCAATTAAGGAGAAAAATATAAATGAAAAAGTCTATAATCGCGACCTTAGCTTTATTGCTAACTAGTAGTGTAGCATTAGCAGATGAAAAATTAGATGTAAGTCTTTATGGAATTTTAGACAGCGGCGTAGGCACTGTTCAACATTCATATAGTTTTAGTTCAAGTTTTCCTGCTTCAGTCAGCCCTTTCAGCGCAACAAAAACATCAGTAGCCCACAGTGCTAGTGGTATTTTCAACGGTGGTGAAAGTGATTCACGTGTTGGTTTATCAGGTTCTTACAAAGTAACTGATACAACTAAAGCAATTTTCACTGTGGAAAGTGGTTTTAATTTACCAAGTGGTGAATTGAACAATGGTGCTAAAGCACTTGCTCAAAACGCAGGTAGTGGCGCTGGTTCAAGCGTGTCTGTCAATACATCATTAGATGGTCAATTATTCAACCGTACAGCATTTGTTGGATTGAGTGATGAGAAATTAGGAACAATCAAATTAGGACGTGTATACCTTCCTGAATATGATATCGTTGTTGCTAATGACCCATTATTTGCTTCACAAGTGTTCTCGCCAATTGGCTTTAGTGGCACAATCGGTGGTGGCGGTGGTGTAAGCGATGTTATGCGTAGTGACAATAGCGTTCGCTATTCAAATACTACACATGGTATTAGCTATGGCGCACTATATAAATTTAGTAACAGTGCTGTTGCTTCAACCGGTAGTGCTTATGCATTAAACGGTGGTGTAACAGTTGGCAAGCTTTCAGTTGATGCTGCTTATCAGCACAATACTGATGCTATCAAAGCAGGTTCAGGTGCAACACTTGGAACATTAGCTGGCACAGCATATGATATCAAATCATATATGATTGCCGGTCGCTATGCAGTTACTAATGATTTAAACGTAAAAGCAGGCTACGAAACCTATACATTAGGCGCAGCATCTGATAATATGTCAGGTGTTACAAGTTACGAAGGTTATCCTTCAGTTGTAACAAGTTATACAGGAGCCGATCAAAAGGTAAATGTAATGTGGGTAGGTGGAGATGTAAACTTAGCTAAGAAGTTGAATCTTGCTGTTGGATTTTATGATCAGGATCTAAAAGCATATGGTACAACTAAAGAAGGCAAAGTTTATACAAGTTCAGCTTTGTTAGACTTACGCTTTACAAAGAAAGTAGATGCTTATGCTGGTGTAGCCTACAGTCAGTATAAAGATGGTCTATATGCAACTGGTTACAATACATCTAACAGTGTAGTTGGTACTGGCTTGCGTGTAAAGTTCTAAACGATTTATCAATTAGAATAAACTCTTAATGAACTATTAAGGGCGTGATATTAGAGCCGACAAAACGTTATCTTGTCCCCGTATATGGTAAGCGGGTTCTTTTATGAATGAATTTCTCAATCGTATAATATGGGTATTTCGTGAACCACGTACAGGAAGTAGTTGGTTTACTCATAGGTTGGCCGACACAACACAAAGAACAATACATTTTTTTGACATCAAAGAATGTTTAAGAATTAAACCCAACGAAAGACTTGATTATTTCAAAAATAGAAAACAACAATCTCACGATAATAATTTAATACTTAATACACACTATTTTTCTGCATTAAATGGGTTATGCAATTACGACAACCCTATAATTTTTAGAACTTGTCGCAAAGATAAAACAGAACAATTTTTAAGTCAATATCTATTAAACTTTAGACATGAAAAATACATTAATGTAAAAACAGACGAAGACATTAATAATTTTCCATATATACCTCCCATGATTGTTCCCTTGAATGAAGTTTATGGGTTTGTAAAGTTTAATCAAAAATTAGATAATGAATGGACAACATTTACTAAAGAATATACAACTGAGACTGTGTATTATGAAGATTTATTATCAAATTATAATTCAACTATAATGCCATTATATAATTGGTCTATGTTAAATAGTAATGAAAACGATTTAACAAAAAAGATACCGTATGACAAAACAAAGATAATTTTAAATTACGATAAAATAAAAAATATAATGGAGAGTGAATTTTGAACATATTAATTATAGGTGACAGTTGGGGAGTTCCAAACTATCATGGCAGCCCTGGCGTTGATCCAAAATATCATACAGAATGGTTATTAAGAAAAAAAGGTTACAACATTTTAAATTTTAGTATTAATGGTGGAAACAATCGTATAGGAATAGATAGAGCATATCACCTTTCTAACAGTGATATTTTTCCTGTAGATTGGATTTTATGGTTTCACACTGAACCATTAAGAGAATTGTTTCATAATCAATACAATGACAATGCTGAAAATCCTGATTTTAAATTTGAAATAAATGAATTTAATGAAAAAATTCTAAGAAATAACTATGAAAAATTTAATGAAGCCAAAACATTATTAAATTGCAAGGTAGCACTTATAGGAGGACAAGCCCCAGTGCATCCCTGTCATCGACAGTATTTTATACCAGAATTTTTAATTGAAGATTGGAGATCAGATATTCTTGGCTATAAACTTCCAGTAAATTATATGATAGGTCAACCTCATTGGTTAGATTTGCCAAATTGTACAAATTCAATAGAAGAAAAATTAAGTATATTAAATGATATAAAAACAATAAGAGATTCCATGCAGGCTCCTTTGTTTCCAGACTGTGCGCATCCTGGCATTAAACCACATGCCGACTTAGCAGAACTACTAGCAACAAAAGTATTTGTGTAATACTAATTTAATACTCAATGTTATCTGATTAGATAAATAGTTTTGCGACACAGCAGGTCAAAATGAAATCCAAAGTATTATTCATATTAAAACGCCGTCAGGATTATAATCCTTACGCACATAGCCATAAAACATTAAGCACTGGCTTGTTTAACAGTGCAAGTTTTGTAGATCAAATGTTACGTGATTCTAATGTTGAAAGTGCATTAGAAGTAGCAGTTGATAATAATTGTATTGATCGTATGGTTACACAATACAACCCCACACATGTTATAATTGAAGCATTGTGGGTAGTGCCAAGTAAGTTTGCCGTACTAACAAAACTACATCCCAACGTAAAATGGATTATACGTCTACACAGTGAAATGCCATTCATGGCAATGGAAGGCATGGCATTAGATTGGATTGGTGATTACGCAGATTTTAATAATATATTAATTGCGTGTAATGCACCAAGAATGACAGATGAAGTCAAAACATTTTTAAAAAATAGATCACGTTTGACAGATGCACAAGTTAATGAAAAAGTAATTTACTTACCTAACTACTATCCTCAAGATTATAAAACAAAAGAATTAGACAAGAATAAACATTGGATAGATATAAGTTGTTTTGGTGCAGTAAGACCATTAAAGAATCATATGCTACAAGCAGTAGCCGCACTTAAATTTGCTAATAGCATAGGCAAACAATTACGTTTTCATATTAATGGCACACGTTTAGAAGGAAAAGGTGAACCTGTACTACATAATTTACAAGGGTTTTTCCAACATTTATACGATAGCGGTCACAAAATGATTATGCACGATTGGATGCCAAGAGAAGAATTTATTAAAGTATGTGCTAATATGGATATTGGCATGCAAGTTAATTTTAGCGAAACATTTAATATTGTTAGTGCAGACTTGATAAGCCAGGGCGTACCCATTGTGGGAACAACTGAAATCCCTTGGAGTTCATTTTTATTCAATGCCGATGCTACTAACACAGATAGTATGGTAAATGCATTAAAACGTGCGTATTACGCAAATAAATTTAATGTATGTATAAATCAAAGTAATTTGACTAAATATACAAACAAGACTAAAAAGATTTGGTTAAAGTACTTTACAGGAGAATAGTATAATGATTTTTAAAAAGAATTTTAAGGTGCGTACCCATCGATGGGATAACGGTGACCTACAAGTAAACGATGTGTTTTTCTCAACAATAGAAGAAGCATATTCATATGTTGATACAGCCGAAGGCGAAGTTCATAAAATTATGAATAATTTTGGCCAAGTTGTACATGAACGCAGAAAGCATCATCATAACCATATCTATTGATATTTAATTGATTGATTGCTATTATATAGCATGGCTTTTAAATTTGATGATTTGCAACCACATGTTGAAATGCTAATTGAGGCATTAGAAAACAAAGGTAGTACACGCAGCGGTTTTGAATATAATGCAGGAATTAGCGATTATGGCATGCATTATCGTGAATTATTAACCTGTATACGTAACAAAACTATAAACAAAGATAAAATAGTAGAGCAATGTAACTTATTGAAAGATAAGATAATTTTGCTCGCTAAAAATAATCAAGCATATAGAATCAAGTGTATATTAGAGGCACTTGACACTTACTTGATAAAAGAGTATAATAAGTTTAATTGATTGGGGGTTCGCCAAGAGGTAAGGCAGCGGGTTTTGATCCCGCCATTCGGTGGTTCGATCCCATCACC
>Ga0209777_10006971_pt1 | contig 12623 bp, 14 predicted proteins | sample FrelakmetHBP12HB_FD_187147 | JGI IMG/M metagenome (GOLD analysis project Ga0209777, IMG submission 187147) | Freshwater lake sediment microbial communities from the University of Notre Dame, USA, for methane emissions studies -HBP12 HB (SPAdes)... | ecosystem: Environmental > Aquatic >...
GAATGCCTCGCCGGCGGCATCATCGATTGTCGAACCGAGAAGTTTCGGCTCCAGCGGCGATTTGTAATCGTAAAGCGATGTATGTCCGCCTGAGACGATAAGTGCGACAGCAGGAAGCTGCAAATCCTCATCGGCCAGCACCGCCGACTGTATATGGGCGTGCAGATGGTCGATTCCTATTAGTGGTTTTTCCCACGCAAAGCTCAGTGTCTTTGCAGCCGTAACCCCGACAATCAAAGCGATAGCCAGACCCGGCTGATTGGCAACCGCCACGGCATCGATATCGTCTTTTGTAACCTTGGCCTGTTCTAATGCCTCGGCTATGACTTGATATATCTTTTCAAGATGTGCGCGTGATGCAATTTCCGGGACAACCCCGCCGTATTTTTCGTGAAGTTTTATCTGCGAGGCGACCACCGAAGACTTGATAATTTTGCCGTCAGCGACGACCGCCGCCGCCGTTTCATCGCAGCTTGTTTCGATACCGAGAATCATTATGGGCTTTTCCTGCATAGGTTCGTGGTCGTTTTCCTCATCGGTTAGCCCTGCCATCACCATGGCAGGGTTTGTTAGTTATTGTTCTCACATCTCTTGAATCAAATCCCCCGATTGTTTAGCTTGAAAATATCCGTCACGACAATTTTGCATCATGTTTTTACCCAGAAGTATATTTTCGTTAACAATTAGGCCGTCACAAACTATAAGACCTCTAAATGGCACCAATGCCGTCTCAATAATAGAAAAATCTTCGACCATAGTCTCTATAGGTGATGTTAATCCCAATGCTGCAAAATACCGGCCAGTTTTCACATATTGAAACGCATACCAACTTTTGTATTTCTTAAGAAAAATGAACCGCCCATAAATTGATTTACTAAGGGCGTTCTTAAAATCTTCGGCAACACTTTTATATTCCGTTATTGGCACAGAATCGGAATAAAGCAATTTGCGACATTCTGCAAACTCGTCTATATCTTGAGGTATTTTGCCGCCATTAACCTCAGTAAGTACAGCCTTGTAAGAAACTAAAAATTCATTTGCTATAGTACTATTTACTAACATTGCCAATCCCCATAGTAAAATCAATTCGTGGATGATATTGTTGTGAGTCTGGCCACCAATCAAAAAATATTCCGCAATCTCGCGTTCGCAAGGCGGTAGAAAGTTCTTTGCTTATAGACAGATGCAAACGAGATAATAACAATGGTTTGGGAACGTTCACTAAGCTGGCAAAGACTTCTACAAGATACTCACCATTCGCAAATTCCCATTTGGTTATAGTATCATGCAATAAGAAATGATGATAATAAGCAATACCCTCATATCCCACACGGAGACCGCTACCACGAACCCACGGGTTATCTCCATAACACCAAACACTGAAAGTTTGGGTTGTTTCTCCACATCGCAATTTTACAAACATATTTTCCACAATATGGCCACGCCTTGCCGTACTGTATAATAATGTTCGCAGAACAACCTTTTGCGGACCGATTGGACCATCAGGGCCAAAGAATACCATTGTAGGTTGTGTCATCTTGAGCTTGCCTTTGCGTAAAAGGGTCAGCCAAACTGTGACAACAGACACCATTAAAGAAAAAACGGAAATGACTATTGCTATTGTTTGTAGCATTATATCAGCCTCCATATCCTAATGCTATCTAATGTGTGGCTAACCATTATGATGACTTTGCACATATCTTACCTTGTTTTCAATCTCTTTGTCCGTGAAGCAGAATCTCTTATCAAAACCCTTTGACCAGTTTTGTAGGATGGGCAACTTGTTGCCCATGCGGATTCGCTTTCACCATGAAGCACACGAAGGGACACAAAGTATTAATTTATTATTTTCTTTCTTTGTGCTTCTCGGTGTCCTTCGTGGTTTAACATTTTTATAAAACAAATCTTTTAATTCCATCTTTGACTTTTATGACATTGAAGTTGATAAGCAATCCAACATTTATTCCCGCAAGTTTCGTATATGTGAACTTTCATATATGGGTATTATAGTATTTGCGACCAACCCTGCAAAGGCAAAAGAAAATAGTCAATAATCAATAGTACATAATCAATCTTTTTTGGGCCAAACGCGCAGCTATCTACGACCAAAATCCGAAAAAAAATAAAAAATTTTTCACCATTTTTAACTCCTTATTTTACAACGAGTTATAACTTCTCCGCGTTCTCAGCGTTCTCGGCGGTTAACCTTTTTTTCGCCCAAACGCGCAGCTTCACCCCATTATAGAGAGACGTTAGTTTCCCTGCGCCTCTTATTCTGAGTTCAGATTTCTGTGTTCTGAGTTCTGTATTCTTTTTTTATGGATAGGATTATGAGTTATAGAAAATCTGTGTTTTTTGCTCGGCTTAAAAGATGGATGGCTTGTCCTTGGCCATCCGGTGGACGAAGACGAATCCTGCGATTAAGCTTGCTTAAAAAGCAGGATATGTCGAGTACACTAAGCCGAGCAAGAACCGTGTTAATCCGTGTCAAAAAAATCTCTGTGTCCTCGGTGGCTATAAAAAAATTATCTCTGTGGCTATACGTTCAACCAAAAATATTAAATTATGCAAAACAAACCCAATTTCCAAAATGCTAAAAACACGTTAACCGCAGTAATAACAATGACTAATAACTATGAACTATGAACGATGAACTATCTAAAACAAACCCAATCAAACCCAATCTCAGTTATGGGCAGGGTATTTACCCCACCATTTTACTAATAATCGGCAGGTGCGATTTCTATGGTATGCGGTAATTTTTCGAGCGGGCAGCCGGGGCATTTCGGCTTTGGATTGCAGAATTCTTTGCCGAGTCTTACAAATAGCGCATGATATTCGTTGAACAATTTAACATCCTCCGGCAGGTTGGATTGGAAGAGGTCTTGCAACTGTTCGTAATCGCAGCCAGCCTCGATAAGGCCGTGGCGTGCAGCTATGCGGGCGGTGTACGCATCCACAACGAAAATGGGTCTGTCGAGTGCATAAAGCAAAATCGAATCAGCGGTCTCCGGGCCGACACCCTTTATCGCCAGAAGCTCTTCTCGGAGTTGTTCGGTGCGGATATTTTCAAGATTTTCCAGCCGGCCGTCATGATTTTTGAAAAGCCATTCGATAAAATTTTTCAATCGTTTCGCCTTTATATTGAAATAGCCCGCCGGCCGGATAAGCTGGGCAAGTTCCGATATGTCGAGCTTGTGCATTTTTTCAGGCGTAAGCAGGCTGGCTGCCTTTAGATTGTTTATTGCCTTTTCAACGTTGGTCCAGTTTGTGTTTTGGGTAAGGATGGCGCCGACGATAATTTCAAAAGGACTTTGGCCCGGCCACCAGTGCTGCGGGCCGAAACAATCGAAAAGCAGTTTGTAAATTTCATTTAACCTTTCACTTGTCATTCATTATAATAATAAACGGTCGATACAAAATAGTAAATAGGCAACAGTAAATAGTAAATGACAAGAAATAACGGAACCAAGGACAGGGAAAAGTACGGCACAAGCCAGCTTTTCAATTTCAACAAGAATTCATACCTCGAAAGGACGAGTAGGCCGATTTACGCCATTATTTTCCTCCTTCCGTTCATTGTGTTTTATGAGCTTGGTACGATTTTTATAAACACCGATGTCCTGAATCGCTCCGAAGGGCTGGTTGTGGCATTTGTATGGCTGCAAAAGTTCATGGCATATCTGGGGTTCAGCAGCAGGGTAACATGGATGGCGCCTGCATTTGTGGTTGTGATTATTTTACTTGCACTGCAGTTGGCGTCGGGCAAGCGATGGAATTTCAATCTGAGAGACATCTGGATTATGGCAGGGGAGTGTATTCTGCTTGCCGTGCCGCTGATTGTGCTTAGTATGTTTTTGAATAGTTCCGTACAGCCTAAGGTCAAATCTGTCGCATTCGATACCGGCACGAAGCAGGTATCGGTTGAAACACTCGCCGCTGCCGATAACGGTTCGCATAACGCCGACAACAGCGGGAAACTGAAGAAAGAAACCTTGCTGGCTGATATTGTCACCGGTATTGGTGCAGGAATTTATGAAGAGCTAGTTTTTCGCCTGATTCTGATATGTGCCTTAATGCTGTTGTTTCAGGATGCACTGCGGCTTAGTCACAAAAATTCGATAATACTGTCGGTGCTTATTTCGGCAGCACTGTTTAGTGCCCATCATCATATAGATTTCCTCAGCGGCAGGTTGAATCAGACAGACCCCTTTGACCTCACCAGATTTGCTTTCAGGACAATAGCAGGCGTTTATTTTGCTGTTCTTTTTGCGGTTCGCGGCTTCGGAATCGCTGCGGGCAGCCATGCCTTTTATGACATTATTGCGGTACTTATCAAGGATGTATTCTTCCCTCAGTAAAAATTTCGCGGCGATAATGACTTTTTTCTCAATTTTTTCAAAAAATTTTGCATCTGTTAGTCTTTTAACTCTCACGGTTTGCAGAATAATCGTCCTATAAGCAGGCAAAACGGCCTTATCAGTACTGATATTGCCCTTGAATCGGAGGCGGCAGTTTTGGTATAATGAACCTGTGGTAAAGAATTAGAAACTTTGTTTGGGGACTGCTAACTATGGAATCGCCGCAGGCTAAAGTAGCTGTTGAAGAACTGACATTCAGCCTTTTTCAAAGATCTTTGCATCCGGAGCTTTTCCAGATTTATTCCAAGCGGGAGCTCAAGGCGGAAAAATACGATGTAAATATCTGGATTACCGGCTGCACACATGTTGTCAGTGTATTTGCCGGCGATATGTGCCTGACGGAAGTGGTAAATCCGCCGGGGCAGTTGTTGCCGGAACGAGGCCTTATTGAGCGTTTTCAATTCCACGGCCCCAAGTCGCACAAATGTACGCTCAGCCGCAACCTGAGCTATATGACCGATTTTCAGGTTGAGAAGATGAGCACTAATCTCTATAAGCAAAGTTACACCGACCTTCAGCGGTTCGCACATAATCGCGGCATATTTACAGAATTCCCTCAGTCAGAGGCTAACGGCCTTTTGCCGTTCTCCTATATCGATTTCGAGGCCAGACGCACTGAATTGCATATTCACACGTTTGCCGCTTACCCGGAACAGACAACGATTATAAAAACGCAGTCTCTCTGGGATTTCCATTAAGATTCGCTGGATTGCCAATATTGATTTTTATCTTTTTCCGCAGTCTTTCTTTTTTTTAATCTTCTTTATTGCTTCGAGCTGCGAAATCGCCTGTTGGTCACGAGGCCGGTTCATTGCCTTTTTGGATTCTATTAAAGCATCGAGATTTAAAATCCGCAGTTTAATACCCTCCACATCGATTATTCTGCTGACCTTTTTGGCGCTTCTGTAATCGCCTATCCCCGATATAAACCCCAGGCAGTCAAGCTGTCCAATGTCAGTATCAAGATAAAGATTCTTGAATTGACTGCAATTTTCTTCCGTAAGTTCAAGTTTTTGGCGCCTCGGCGTTATCCGATGAACAGGATGCAGACCTGCTGTCGCCTTTTGCAGCCGCGTCAGATTTGCAGGCGAAAAATCACAGCAGATATCTATATCCTGAGTTAAATACGTACACCCATAAGCAACACCTGCGAAGCCGCCGACAATTACAAAATCAACCTCAGCTTTTACAAGTCTTTTGAGTAAGTCTGTGAAATTGCCTGTCATAATCCTTTTGCTTTACGCAGTTTTTCTGCCGTTTCAAGTGCGATTTGATGCCTTCTTATGAGGTCTGCCGGCGTTCTCTTAACATTATCTTTCAGCATGGAAATGTCTATCCCGTAATCGATTGCTGCCTGTATCGGGTCAGCCGTTTTCGATTGTTTGCTGCCTTTTTTGCCGGACATTGTCTTCATAATCGTAGTATATACGCCTTCGAATATTATTTCAACATCCCCTTATTTACTCCCGCATCTCGTATCTTGTGACTCGTATCTCGCACCCCGCAGCGTTTTCCGTCTTCTCACTTCGACATTCCTTGTTCGGCGTTCGGAATTCAACATTCTTTCCTGTCCGCTATACGCTCTAAGCCACTTTCGGTTTTATACTACTATCCATCATCTTTTTGTTTTTTCTGCACGTTTTTTGATATATGTTATCGTAACTTGTGTTTTATTAAGATGTTGTAGTTTGTTTTGAATTTTGGTTTTTGGTCATTTGAATTTGGCCTGCCCCGAGCCGTCGAGGGATTCGGATTTCGAAATTCGTGCTTCGAATTTGGTTGCGGCCAAAGGCGCGTCAAGTCCTCTGTGGCGGAAAAATATTGTCTGTCGAAATTCTCTTAAACTCAAAACTCTTTGTCGCCGGCTACTGGACTTTCTGCTTTAAGATTTCAATTTTCTCACGGATTTCTTCAGCCATTTGGCTGTTTGGAAAATCACGCATGATTTCGTTTCCTGTTTCCATCGCCTTATCCCACAGCTTTCCGGAAACAGCCAGCGAAAACCGTACACCGAGACTGTGAAGCTTGTTTTTGAAGACATCCCTTGCTGCTTCCTGCAGGGCAAGGCCTTCATTAGGTGTAAGGTACTGGTCGAGTTCTCTTAGAATTTCCAGACTGCGGTCGGTGGCCTGACGTTTTACTGCATCATCCCATGCGGTAAGCAGCACCTTTTTACGATCCTGTTTTTTATCGAATAGTTTTTGCCGCAGGTCCTTTGCCTTTTCCGCCGCTATCGGATTTGCCTTAACTAATTTTTCGATGAGAGTGCTTGCCTTAACCCACTGATAATTTTCGAGCAATTTTTCAATGTGAGCGACGACCTGATTTAATCTTTCGGCATCGGTTGCGGCACGGTATTCATCGGCTTCGGCCCTTAGTTGCTGAGCTAATTCCTCATAAGCCGTGGCGTGGGCAATTTCATCTATTATTTCATAAGTGGCGTCGAAATCCTGCTGATGCAGTTTTTCTAAAACGGCTTCACGAAGAGATAGTCTATCCGCCTCGCGGGAGGCGATTGCCTTGGCGGTTTCGCTGAGACGCGAACTTTGGTTGATTTGCGCCAGGATAGAGCAGTTTTTTTCCGTGGCCTCAACGAGTTTGTCGAATTTTGCCCCGTTCTCACCGAGCATGCCGATAGTTTTTAATACCAATGTTACCATCGATAAAAGGGCTGCAAGTATTATAAGGCCGACAACACAAGGCAGTATTTGTAATATCAACCCGGCCTGGGGGGATTGGAAGATATTAGTGAAAAGCATAGGCAGCACCGCTGCTGCTACTACGATGCAGATAATAATTACATACCACTTTAATTGCCCCGAGAGCTTATTTTTTTCCAAATCCATAGCGGTCTCCTTTGCAAAAAATATTCCCAACAACCCAATATGTGCATTATAATCTAAAAAACTCAATCGTGTCAACCATTGAAAAAACAAAGCATATCTATATAAGTCAGGCCATTGCGTCTTTTATCGGCGGGGTAATTAATCTCATAGCCATATCCCCATAAAACGGATGATTTTATTATTAGTAAGGCGTCCATGCTGTTTTTAATCATCATCGATGTTTACAATAATCAACATTATCCATAACTACCAAATAATAAGACCGTTAGGGGTAATAATACAAAGGGAATCATACCGCGAAGTTGTTTTTTCTCAACATGCAGGCTTAATCACTACAAACAGTGCATTTTTAACAATAAAAATAGCCATCAGGATTGTTATTTCAAGCTGCCTTTAGAGGTGTTTAACAGGGAGTGATATTTAATTAGGCGTGAAAATCTGTTTATGCCTATTCTGGTATGAATTTTGCTCATTGTTATCAGACTGATGAGGCTTCGGAGGTCTCTAAGGGTGACCCAATGCGAAGAAGAGATATGAGAGAGGGTCGCAATGATGGAAGAGGTAAAGTTAGAGGATAGGCTTAACGAGCTTGTTAAGGAACTGACCGGCGTGGCTGAGCCCAGAGGTACAAGGTCGGCCATGCCGGGCAAAGAAATTCAAGACAGCAAGCCTTCCACCAAAGACATGGATAGCCTTCAGGAATCACTTGATTATCTGCGTATTTGCGTTAAATATCAGCTTTTCGATCTTGAAGCAACCCGCCGTGAGAACAAGTACCTCAGGCAGTTGCTTGAGGAAAGAGAAGGTTAAAACAATCACATCTTTGTAACCACGAATAAACACAAATGAGCACGAATTTTTTGGACAGGATTACAGGATTTATAGCGTATGTCGCCGGAAAAGAGAAAATGGTGGGCCAAAGCCCACCCTACAAGACTTTCTTATTTTTGTAAGATTATTTTTCCAGATGCAGAATTTAGTCCTTTGGAACGGTGTATGGGTAATATCGAATATCGCAATATGCAAATCCGGTTTTTGCCCGCTCCCGTTGTTCTCGAAGCCAAGTCTCAATCCCAACCTCCTTCATTCTTTTGCCGTCTGCGATAAGCTTTGGATATCCTTTGGCAATTCCAAGAACTCGTTTGCATGGATATTCTTCGCAAAAAACACATACATCGATTTTCTTCTCACGGGCACATTTTCTTATTGAACAAAAAGGCGCTCCGCAGCCTTGTCGACAGCCAGGAGCGTTTTTGTCAGGGTCGCTGAGGTTTAACAGGAATTTCCAAAACTCTTCAAATCCGGGGATTTCCTTTCCCCAGTTATCGTAACCTTCCTTAGCCAAAGAATCCCTTAATGTTTTAGCCTGCTGAGGAATGCGCCCGTGGTTTCCACAAAGCTCGCAGTATAACCCACAATATGTAACAAATTTCAAATTATCCATATCTTCTGCTTCCTTTCGGATTTTAGTTTTATTATCTCTGCCCATGTTCAGTTCAGTTTGACCGATATTGCCGCAGCCTGCCGCCGCAAGTGCAAAACCTGCGCCTGCACCTAAAAATGCCCGACGTGTAATATTACACCCTTTACAAGACCAGCCGCACATATAGACCTTTTAATAAATTAATCAAACTGGGGTTTCCCATAGCTCTGCCACAGGTATTAAACCCTTAGCTCTGCAACCAAGCCTTCTAATTCCGCTAATATGAATCATAAGGTTTCGGCAGATAAAAACAAATTAAAAATGGCAAGGAAAAAGAGTATTTTAATGACCCGCCGAAATAAATTCGGGGGTTGCTATTTTTGAGATAGTTATCAGTTGAACGGCAGCGTTATTTTGCGAGTTTGAGGACAAAATCAGCGGAAAGACGTTTTCCGTTTGGGCACAGGCAGGTAACCTCGAGCATACAGCCCTGTGTGCCGGCGGGTTCAAAATCCAAATCGAATTCGTAGGCCCTTAAGAAGTCCCGCCAAAATTTATTATTTTCAGACGAGTCGGTCAAATCGATGTCAGGCCAGATAGTAATTCTGCGGCCTTTCGGGTTGGCGGCGTGCTGAATATGCTCGTATAATTCAAACCGAAAAACCCCAGGCGTTTTTTGCTGACAGCCGAACGAATCGGTTAAATTCACATAAACTTTTATTTTAACAATTTTTTCTGAAAGGCCGGTGGGAGTAATTTCAGTTAACGGCATAATGCTGATATGTGTCGGCGTATAAACCATATAAACAGAAAGTGCGTTGGAGTCGGTTTCCGATTTTGACGGGGATGGCGCAGCAGACAATTGAGGAAATGGCGGAGACTCGCAGCCGCTTCCAGCCAGCAATAAGCAGACAGACAAAAAAGCTGTTGAAACTATGAACTTCATTTTAATTTTATGTGTCCTCATCAAGCAGATGGCCGAACCGAAGTTTTTTGGTTCTAAGGTAATCGATATCGTGCACATTTGGTTCTGCTTTTAACGGTATCTGCTCGGTAATTTTGATTCCGTAAACTTCAAGGCGGCTGATTTTCTTTGGGTTGTTGGTCAATATGCGTATCTTTTTGAGGCCTAAATCGCGGCAAATCTGTGCACCGATGCCGTAGTCCCTTTTGTCAGCCATAAAACCCAGCTTCAGATTTGCGTCAACCGTGTCAAAACCCTGTTCCTGCAGTTTATAAGCCCTAAGCTTATTTGCAAGGCCGATGCCTCTGCCCTCCTGCCTGAGGTAAATCAAGGCGCCTTTGCCCTGTTTTTCAATCATTTTCATTGCGGTTATCAGTTGATAGCCGCATTCGCATCTTTTAGAGTGAAACAAATCACCGGTCATACATTCGGAATGTACCCGCACAAGAACCGGCTCATCGTGTTCGATGGGTTTGCCGCTTTTATCGAGTTCGCCGATGCCGCCTTTGCACAGTGCCAGATGCGGCTGGAGTGAAGTTATGCTTTCATAACCGATGAGTTTAAAATCGCCGTAATCGGTGGGCAGATTTACATACTCAAGCCGTTTGATTTGTTTTTCCCGCTGGATGCGGTATTCAACAAGTTTGGCAATGGAGGCGATTTTAATGCTGTGCTTTTCACAAAACTTCAACAGCTCCGGCACTCGTGCCATTGAGCCGTCTTCATTCATAACCTCACAAATAACACCCGCCTGATTCATTCCTGCCAGCCGCATCAGGTCAACGGCACCTTCGGTCTGGCCTGCCCGAACCAGCACGCCGCCTTCACGGGCACGCAATGGAAAAATATGTCCCGGGCGGGCAAGGTCATTCGATTTGGTGTTGTCTGCGATAGCGACCTGAACGGTATGCGCCCTGTCGGCGGCGCTGATGCCTGTGCTAATGCCTGAAGCAGCGTCGATACTGACCGTAAAAGCCGTTCCAAAGCGTGCGGTATTCTCGACCGTCTGCGGGTATAGGCCGAGTGCATCACATTTTTCGCCGGTCAGCGGCAGACAAATCAGGCCGCGACCGAATTTAGCCATAAAATTGATAATCTGCGGCGTAACTTTTTCAGCGGCGCAGAGCAGGTCCCCTTCGTTTTCACGGTCTTCATCATCGACAAGGACAATCATTTTGCCCTGCCTGAGGTCTTCGAGTATTTCCGGTATTTCGCTAAACTGCGTCATATTGAAGTTATTCTATACGCTACACGCTATATGCTAATTATGTCCGAGACTCTGTTCGTATTCTTCAATATAGCGACTTCCGGTGCGGATGTAAATAAGGGTTGCCAAAATAGCAGTTGCCGCCGCTGACCACCAGAGAAAGCGGAGGAACCATATCCAGCCGGGTATGTATATGGATACTTCAGGCGCTATCAGAATCCCCATCACCATCGACGTTTGAAGAATTGTAGCTATTTTTCCGATAAACACAGGAACGATTCGCACCTGAAATGTGATGAAATATACTATTAAAAATCCAAGCAGCAAAAACAGGTCTTTGCCGATTATCAAAACCACAACCGTCAGCGGCAGTAAAAAACCATCGACACCGCTGTGCTTCGATGAAAGCAAAAGACACGCACATGTCATAAGCAGTTTGTCGGCAGTGGGGTCAAGAAACGACCCGAGCCGGGTAATCTCCTTTTTCTTGCGGGCATAGTATCCATCAAAAATATCGCTGACGGCCATAGCGGTAAAAATAAGTACCGAAAAAAACCGCATCCAGTGCTGCCCTGACAGGCTGAACTCCGAGTCATTTATATTGAGCATACAAATGACAAACGGGACTATCAGCAGTATACGCAGGATGGTAATTCGATTGGCCCAGCTTAATCTCATATTGTTACTTATAAACTTAAAATTGTGGAGTTAAGTACCCAAATTTTAATCTGAAGCGCAACACTTCAGGCTTGCTCCATAAGACCTTTGTCGGGGTCCGATAGTTTAAACATTTTCGTGGTCTATTATTCAATAGTTCTGTCGCTCTGTCAACATCCGATTGACTGATCCGATTAAAATCCACGCCTTTCGGAAAGAACTGGCGCAGTGTTTTCATTGGTGCCGCGTTCCTATCTATGATACGGATGGGCAAAATAACTCCGCATACCAAGTCCACGCTCAAGTTCCTTAAAGCATGCAAACTCCCTGCCATTATCGAACGTCATCGTCTTTACCTTTTCCGGCGGACTCCCCAGTCGCCCACACGGTTACGTTCGTTGACAACCTTTGGCCGTTTATCAATCATACAACATCAATTTCCCCCAAATTTCCGCCCATCTTGCCCATCTTACCAAATAAGGACTTACATGCATCCCAATCGCGCATTTTTTTGCATATTTTTAGTAACTTTTGCCTCACTTTCACGTCTATATAGGTGTGTTTGCAAGTTGTTTTACCCTAAGATTGTCTTGTTGTGTATACCGATTATAACTATTTTATCGGGCCTAACAGCCGAAAATGTACTAAATTAATAACCAAGCTGTTAATTTGGGCAAAGATTAGTCTTTTTTCCGCTAACCTTTAATGGTAAAATGAACTAAATTCTATCGGAGCGGGTTTTATGCTGAAATTCAGGGGATTTTTGTTTTTATACAGGGGTCTCTGTATTATGGCCGTACTCGGTATGACTGGCGGTTGTAGTCCGCAGCAGTATAAAGCCGATGCCGACAAGGAAGTTTATAATGTAATTGACAGCAAGTGGAAAAATAGCTTTGGCCAAAAAAACAATTACAGAGTCAGTGACACGGCGCCATCCCCCAATGATGTCAATATAGCTAATGCCTCAGTACCGTCGGGGGCGATAAATCTTGCGCAGGCAGCAGCTATGGCTACGGCCAACAATCGGGATTACCAGACGCGTAAGGAAACACTTTATTTATCGGCACTTGACTTAACCCTGACGCGGCATCAGTACACGCTGCAA
>Ga0209777_10006972_pt1 | contig 12623 bp, 17 predicted proteins | sample FrelakmetHBP12HB_FD_187147 | JGI IMG/M metagenome (GOLD analysis project Ga0209777, IMG submission 187147) | Freshwater lake sediment microbial communities from the University of Notre Dame, USA, for methane emissions studies -HBP12 HB (SPAdes)... | ecosystem: Environmental > Aquatic >...
GGCGTTGGTGGCGTAGCCGCTGTTTGTCGCGTAGCCGGCGTTGGTGGCGTAGCCGGCGTTGGTGGCGTAGCCGCTGTTTGTCGCGTAGCCGGCGTTGGTGGCGTAGCCGGCGTTGGTGGCGTAGCCGGCATTCCCGTGCGGATTGTTGCTGTCATTCATGTGGGCCGCCAATCCCACACGTGCCACGGTGTCAATCGTGGCCGACGCCGCCGGGCCAAACCCACCGCCCGCCTGCGCTACCCGCATGAACAGCCAAATGGCCAGCACCGCCAGCAGCCACACCGCAAGAAATCGTTTCATGGTTCTCTCCTGTGTTCTCGCTTCACTTCTTCATGCGTCAAAACGCAAAGGAATACACGGTGTTCGTGCCGCCGGTCACGGAACGCCGCCAATACTGGTTAATCGGTCTGTACGGCCGATCAAAAGTCATGGACGCCCCAGTCGGAATTACCACCGCGGCCCCCGCCGTGATCGCGGCCTCAAATTCATTGGTATCCTGATTGATCCCGACGTAGATGTCGTTCGTGCCGGTGTTGTACACACTCAAAATCGTCACCTGCGGCGCGAATTCGGTCAGGACGGCGGCGTCGGTCAGGGATTCTTTTTTCCCCCACGCCTTGCTCGCATTCACCGCCGCGGCGAATCCGGCCAGGGTGACGCCAGCGCACAGAATGCACACCAGCCCCATCAACTTCATGTTCTTTTTCATCTTGGTCTCCTTCTTTCACGCTTCAACGCTCGGCGTCATGCCGGTATAGCGACGCTCGATCTCCGCCTTGGCGCGCCCAACATCGCGGTCGTAAAGCGCCTTGAAATATACGCCCAACTCCTTGTTACTCCACACCCGCGTCGGCTTGAGCAGCAAACTCATCCGGGCATGGTTGCACAGCGCCATTGCCCACACCGCAAAAAACCCGCTCCAATCCAATTCCGTTTCCGGCGATATGATATATGGCGCCAACGCCACCTTCACGTCCAAGGCACCGGCGATGCTCACTCGCGGCACAATGTACTTGTGCAGCACCAGCGTCTGCGGCTGGTCAAAATGGTAATCATCCGGCCGCTGCAACTCGCCTTCCCGCCCATTCGCCACACCATCTTCGGTGTTGATTCTGACCTCAACGATGCGCCGGATGTCGGCCGCCTCGGTCGGCACGATGGTGTAATTCTGCTGATCCGCAATGATGTTTTGTGACGCCTGCGTGACGATCCACGCCTCGGTGTCGAGGCAAAACTGACGCGCCGCCTCACGCAACGCCTGAATAACCAGGTTTTCCGGGCAGTTGGACAAGTCCGCCACGATCAATGGCAGCAGACCGGCGTATGTGCTGATGGCGGGCATGTTCGCATTGCCTTTCTGCGCCTCACACCACCCGCGTGAATTACGCCGCTTTCGGCGCCGTTGCCTTCATCGCCAGGTATTCGGCTTCACCGGCTTCACCCAGCAAGTCGTAGGGATAAACCCTGACCTGCCCGACCTGCTTGCGCGACTCGTTGGGCAACTGGCGGAACGTCGGAAACACGGCGTTGTCGGCGCATACCTTGTAGCGGTCAGGGATGACCACCACCTTGTCGCGCTCGATCTGCAACACCTGCCCCTGCACGGCCAGGACAACCTCGTCCGTGTCGTTGGCATCCCGCTTTACATGAAAGCGCACCCGCCAGAACTTCTCCGGCTCCGGTTGGGGCTGCTTTTCCGCCGATGCAGGCGTCTCGGCGCCTTTCTCGATCTTCTTCATGGCCTTCTCCTTTTCTTCTTTCAAGCGGCCGGCCGGGCTTTCACTCCCGGTCGGCCGCCACATATTCACGCGAAGGTGCAATCCACGCTTAGTCGTTCAGCCCAGCCTCGAAGAACTGAACCTCATTGTTGACGTTCACGTTCGTGTAGATGTTGAGCTTCACACCCGGCAGCGACACCTTGCCCAGCGCCAGGGGCGCATAGGTATAGACGCCGCCGAGGCACAGCACGTCGCCCGTCGGCACGGACTGCCCCAGCGTCACTTCGTTGGCCGCCGTCCCCGCATTGGTCAACGCCGTGATGAACGTGTCATAGGTCGGGAACTGCCCGCCGATGGATGAACCCACCGGAGCACGGATCAGAACCCGGCTGCCAACCTCGATGCGGCCGGTCGAACTGTCGAGCAGCAACGCCTGGTCGAAGTTGCCGGTGTTGTTGCCGGCATTGCCCAGCGTCCACTTGGTCACAGGAGCGGCAACCCCGTAGGACAGGTCGCTCTTGTAATCCTGGATCGGGTCCTTCGCCAGATAGATGCCGTCGCCCCAGGCCACAGAGGTCTGGTTCGAGGAGGTCATCAGTTCACCGCCGGCGTAGGGGATGATCCCCGCGCCCTTGGCGAGCAACGAACCCGTCCGGGTGGCGCCCGTGACCAGGATGCCTTCGTAGCCACCGCTGGTCATGTCCTTCACCCAACTGATCTCGTCAATCTCCGCCTGGTTGCTCCACACCCTGATCCAGTCCGGGATGAAGCCCAAGCACAGGTAAGTGCCACCACTAAGGCCCGTGCCGTTAAACCGCCCGCTGATTTTTCTCGTCATTGTCGTTTCTCCTTATGCTTTTTGTTATGACGTTTGTGCGGTTAGTCGAGGGTCGCGGTCGCCGCGACTTCGATACGGGCCAGCCAAAGCTGGTTGAGAATGCCCGTGCCCTGCATGGTCTTCCATGACACGAAACCGCGCTGGCCGAGTTCGTCGCCAATGACCGGCTTCGGATTGACCACCGCGATGTCAATGGCATTCGCGCCTTGCAACGGAACCATCGCGTAAGCGTCTTTGGCGAGCACCAGTACCGGATACACATCCGGGTAGCCTGTGCCAGCCGCGCCATTCGTCAGGTACGTCGAACCGCTCTCGGACGTGGCGGCTGCCAGGAATGGCTCGAACAACGCGGACAGGACAATCCGCATGTTGTCAATCTTCCCGATTTCACCCGCCAGCGCCTTGCTGCCGTCGGCATACTTCTCAATCGGAACGAAGCCCGACAAGTTCTTGAAGTCCCCGTACAGGTCGGTGTGCCCCAGCACGAAGTACGCCGCGCCTACCGGCTCGGTCGCAATCTTCGCCGTGGCCGCAATGACCTCGGTGATCTCGCGGGCCTTGTTGCGTTTGAACTGCCGGTACACTTCGCGCAACACGCCGCGGGTGATCGGACTGTTGACGGTCGCCCGGGTCGTCGCCGACGCCGGGTAGTACACGTTCGTACCGGCCTTGAGGACGCTGAACCGGATGCACTCGACCGTATCCGCGACTTGCTCGCCGCAGATTTTGGCCGCCTCGTTCAGCACGGGGTCTTCGAGCGTGTCGAGGATGCGGTCGCTGATGTTGACCACGTCGCCGTACTGCTCCAGCGTGACGATCACGTCGGTGTACGTCAACTTCTGCCCAGACGGACTTACGCCTTCCGCCAAGGGCGCTAGGGCGCGGGCCAGCGAATTGTACCGGCGATACCGCCGGATATTCGTCTTGTTCTTGGGCTGCGGGTCAACCTGCCCGAAACGCTCCAGTACCATCAGGAACTGGCCGCGCTCAAGCAACTTGGCGACGGCGTAGCCGGAAGTCCGGTAGCCGATGTCGCCCGTTGTGTTATTTGATGCCATGACTTTTCTCCCAGTTTGGGTGTGTTTTGCACCTTCGCACTGGGATCAAAGTCCTCTGGCGTTTTACCGCAAAGGATGCGGAACCGACGCGGCTCCTTGCACCTGTTGCAGAAAAATTCGACCGCCGAACCACTGCCGAGCACGCCCTTCGCCAGCAACTTGCCGCACGTCGGGCAGATGATCTCCTTGTTGCGATCAACGTCATTGAGCGGCGGCCGGTCGCACGGCATATCCGGCACGGGATACGCGGCCCGTCTCCGCTCGATGCGCGGCGATATGTCCAAAGCAGCGGGCATGTGCTATTTCTTACCCTCCAGGGCTTCGCGGAAACCGGCCTCTTTGTCGTCGGCGCCGTCATCATCTTCACTCGACTTGGCAGGCCCAGCCGTTTTGCCGCCAGGCGCGACTTCGCGCAACTGGCTGACGCGCCGGGAATGCCTGTCCGTCGGCGCGCTGCCGACGGCTTTCATCTGCATTTCCTTGTAGGCGTCCAGTAGCGTAACGCCGTCCATGCGATCAAGACTCTGCGCCATGGCCTTGACGCCAGGCGATTGCTTCTTCACCCACGCTTTGAAGTTTGCGCTGCGCGCGATCTGGTGGGCATCGCTGTGCCCCTGTACTTCAGTACCATCCGGCAACGTAAAACCGCTGATGATGTCTTCAAAGAATCTGCGGTTTTCCATTTCAAGTTGCACGGCCTCCAACTGCTGCCGCAACGCCATGACGGGATCATCCGCGCTAGGGGCGGCAGCCGCAGGCGACTTCATGCCGCCCTTTTTTAGCGCGGCGTTGGCGATGGCCGTGGCAATGTCCACGATCTCCGGCAGCATGGCCTTGGCATCCGCCAGCGAGGTATCCTTGCCGTCAATCTGGATGACGATGCCCTTCAGGTCGTCATCGGTCAGGCTCAGGCTGGCGCCGCTGTCCGGCGCATCCGGCGCAGGGGCCTTTTCCGTGGGCTTGGGTGCCGACGCAGGCGCGGCCGGCGCGGCCGGGGATGGGCGCTGGGCCGCTGGCGGGGCGTCCGGCGGCTTGGCGGCAGCGGCAGCATCGGCGTCTTCGATTTCCTTGGCTCGCTGCGCCATCCGCTCCTCGGCGGTCAACTCGTCCAAATCGTCCTCCGGCTTGGCGGCTGGCGCGGGCTTGGGCTTGTCCTCGGGCTTGGCAATCGCGGCGGGCGCCGCCTCATCTTTCGCGCCCTTCTCGGCGGCAGGCTTGGCATCGGGCTTGGCCTTAGTCCCCGCCGCGGGTTTCTCCTTCGCGGCCTTCGGCTCCGCATTCATGCCGGACGCCGGCGCCGGGTTGACCGAGGCTTCGATCCCGGCTGCAAAGCCGTCTTCAACTTCTTGGTCTGCGACTAATTGGTCGTCTGCCATTTTCGTTCTCCGTTGCGGTCGTTGCGTTGCGTTGCACTGCTGTTACGGGGCCAGGGGCGGACAATACATCGCCGGAATGCAATAGTTGCTCGTCCCAATTTGCACCCTGATAAAATCGGTTCTGCTGGTCAAAGCGCCGTCCGGCGCATTCGAGATGATCCACCAGTTATTCGTGCTGGCTCCCGGCCGTGTGGCCGTCACCGGGAACACCAAGGGATTCGTGACAGCGCCCAGCCTTACGGCGCCGGACATCGTTACCGGCCCGCTGATAGTCGCCGTGGCCAGCGTGGTCGAACCCGTGATAATAAGCGTATTGCCGTATATCGTGCCGGTCGTGGCAAACACGGAGGCCGTGACGATGCAGTCGTTCAGCACATCGTTGGAAAACGTGACGCCGCTGGTCGTGACGGTGCAGGCATTCAACTGCGCCGCCGATAGCGCCATTTTCGTCCCGTTGATGTACCAGTTGACATGATCGAAGTACACGTCCCCACGGAACACTTGCTGCTCCGTCAGGATGGCGCCGGTCGCCATAAGCGCGATGAATGCCAGCCCCAGCAGCGCGAATAGATTGCTTTTCTTCATGTTGATTCTCCGTTTCTTTCTCTCTGCATTTCTTTGGCCTTCGTCGGAAGCCCCTGTAGCTCCCGCAACACCGAAAGCCGCCCCGCCTTGTAGCGGAAATCCTTGCTGATGTCGGAATCGCAGATCATCGGCTGTTCTTCATTATGCGCGCGCAACCTTTTCTGCTCGTCATCCACCGCCAGCATCAACTCCGCAACGCCACTCGACTCCAGCAGGCGTTCCAAGCGGGTCAACTGCCCGTCATCCATCGTCTGTAACTTTTGCGCGAGCATGTAAATCACATACCTGGAAATTTGTCAAGATAAATCTTCACGACTGCCCCGGTGCGGCCACGACAGACCGCGTCGGCCGCGTCATACGGTGTACCGCCTCCGCCTTCTTAATCAGCGTATCCTCTTTGGCTTTTTCGGCGTTCGCCATGTCCAGCGCGGCCTTGGCCTGCAACGCCTGCACCTGGGCCTGCAAGGTCGGGTCAGGCTGTGTCTGCTGGCCGGCGCCTTGCAAAGCGGCCATCTGCTGCGCCTGCGCCTGTTCCTGCTGCTTGTCGGCCGGCGACTTCAACGCCTGGTCAGGATCAAGGTCAAGCGCCTTGGAAATCTCCTCCAGCAGCCAGCGCACCTTGGCCTCCGCCATCAACGTCTCGTTGGACAGAATAAGTTGCACGTACTGCATCAGCTTGGAAATCCGCTCGACGCGATCCTGGAATGACGTGAAGCCCAACGCCTTTACCACGTAGGCGCCCTTGCCGATTTGCACCGCCGGATCGTTCATGTTGTAGTCGTAGAACGCCTCGACCAACGGCTCAATCAGCCCCTTGTCAATGTTCCTGATGATCCCGCCAATATACTTGCCGGCCTGCTCCAACTGCCGCTCGGCAACAAACGCCCGCATCTGCGGTTCCTTCACGTCCTGCCCTTGCTGTAACGCCGGGATGAGCGAGTCCTTGTCAGCATACTTTTCGGCCAGTTGGATGATGTTCAATAGTTGCTCGCCCACGTCCTGCTGCACATATTGCGTGATCGCCTGCCGCACATCCGGGCAATCGTCGGAAATGTCAATCTTGTCGCCCGGCTTAATTTCGCCGAGATCGCCGCGTAGCAGATATTTCCGCTTCAGGACATAGACCGCGTTGGCCGTCTGTTTCTTGTTGTCCTCGTAGGCGCGCACCGCCCAGTTGACCATCTCCTGCGCGTTTCGCACCATCTCGCACACGCTTATCGGCACACGTTCGTCTTCCGGATCTTGCCACAGCATCGTGAAAACCGGCCGCGTCATGTCCGTGGTTTCGGCGCGTATTACGAAGTCGTCCGCCATGATGACCAGTACTTCGATGTCCGCGTACTCGTCATCTCGCAGCGCCAACGCCTCCGGCTCCGGCAACAGGCCGCGGCTCTCAAGGAACTCGCAGTACAGGTTCGCCGGTACGCGCCCCCAATACTCAAGATACCGCATGGTGTTCTGCCGGTACACCATGGCGCGGTGATACGGCGGCAGACTGGACCACTCCATCCCACGCGGCAGCGACGCCGCCAGCCCGGACTTCTGCGCCTGCGCCATAGCCAACTCGATCTGGTCGGTAAAGTAGCCCGGCTGATTGCGCTTGCCGGCAAAGAACCGCTGCGGCAGCAGTTTGCGGTGATACACGCCCGCGCCCTCCTGCGGGTTCTTGGGAAACTCGTCATCAAAGTAGATGTCCCACGTGGAGCAAAATTCATACGCCGGTTGCGTGATGGTGTATTCGTAGGGCTGCCACGTCAGCGCGCTATCGCCCATTCGCGCCATGTCGGTGACGCCAGGCACGGTTAGCGGCACCTGCCGCCAGCCGCGCCGCTTGTAGTCCCGGACGCGCAGCTTGCCCCACGTGCGCCCGTAGATCGCCGCCGCCAGGATGTTCCGCATAACCTCCCGGTCGGCCCCGCAGTCAGACAACTGCTGTTCCGTCAGCTTGCGGAATTGCTCGATGTCGCGCTTCTCCTTGTCCTGCTGCTCGCGCGACGGCTGCTGGCCGGCTGTTGCAATCTCATCCCACGGCGCAGGCTTGTACATGAAGGGCAGCTTGCCGCCCTGTAAAACCATGTCCACGATGATCGAGACGGCGCTGATGACCTTCTGGCGCGTGACATTGATGACGCGCCGCGAGCGCCAGCCCTTGCCCTCATCCTTCTTGCCGGGAATGACGTTGTCGCCCGTGACGCTGCCACCGGAGTTGTTGCCCGCAGTGAAGGCGTCCAGCGACCGTTGCCAACAGCGTTCATGTTCGCGGCGGTTAAGCTGAAATTGCCGGAAGCGCTCGTTCAAAAAGCCCGACAACCCGCAGCCACCCAACGGATAGCCAGCAGCATCGCTCATAGACTACATCCCGGCGCCAAGTCCCGTTGCGCCCGAAGAACCCTGGTCGAAGCCGGCGCCCTTCTCGGCGCTGCCACTGGCCTCGAAGTCGGCATCCTCGATGTTTAGCGTCACCTGCCCATCGGCGGCGTCCACGACGCGCGCCGTGCCGCTGACGGCGAAGGTGTCACCAGCGGCGGCGCCCTTCAGCGCCGGGTAGTCGGCAGCGGAGACCGACACGGACAGCGAACCGGCAGTCGGCTCGTTCTGTTCGCCGGGTTCAGGTTCGAGCGGGAGATTTGCGGCAGATGCGGCGGCGGCGTCATTCTTCATCATGGCTCCTTTTTGATCGCCATGCTACGGCGTCAATCAATCTTGTGGAGCCGCGTATATCGCATCATGCGTAAATTGTCAAGTAAAATCTTTCGAGCCGTCAAAAACGCGCCGTGCTGTCAGCATCCGTATAGGCGTTTACACGCACCATCTGCCGATAGACCGGCTGATTGAACAGCCGGGCCTCGGCGCCAAACCAGTCCGGCGGCACAGGCTCACGCGCCACGTAGCCCACAACATCGCCCGCCCGTATCCGCTCGCCAGGATTCAGCAGGCGCAGGATTCGATCATCAACAATGCGGTCATCTCGCATCGCAACATCTTTAACACTTTCCCGCCACCGGCTGCACTGGCTCGTTCTCGATTTCATTCACCGTCGCCTCCAGCGTCGGTCCGGCAGCATCGCTCACGGGCACAGCGGCCTGCTCGGCCACCGTGCTGTCCTGCGGCTGCGCGAAGATCATCGGCGGCTTGTCTCGCCAGTTCGCCGCCAGCGCGTAAATATCACGCATCCGGCGGCCGACCGTCGCCAGGCGCTTCGCCGCGCCGCCCTGCTTGTCGGGATCGCTCGCGTCGGCGATGAGCGCCAATTCGTACTGCGCCGCTTGCACCACCCGCGCCAGCAGCCGGTTGCTTTGCAGCACCGTGTCCAACCGCCGACGCATTTCCCTCGCGCTAATTTTGTCCCGTATCTGGTTCTTGCTCATATCGTCACCCTTTGTTTTATTTTTTCCGCCTTGGCCTATAAAATTAACTTCGCCCCATATTATTATTCCGCCCATGCGACCCACCGAACTTTATTCTCCGGTGACTGCCTTCCCCGCATAAATGCCAGCCGCCCTCCACCGTGCATGGATCAATATACCGACCCACGCCGCGCTTGTACCGGGCCTGCGTCGTCTGCACCGCCTCAACTCGTATCCGGTACGACTCGCTGTCCAGCGCGCCGCCGGCAAGCTGCCGCTCCAGCCGCTTTATGCACGCCCGCGCCGTAGCGCCACCAACCTGCACGCATATCCGCGCCTGCGCCGCATAGCCTGACGAACCTTGCCCGGCATCCTTGCAGTACAAAACGAACGACGAGGCGCCATGCCCCATAATCGGCTCAAATGGCTTGCCCATCATCATGGTCATGGCTCCCACTCCTCTGCATCAAAATCCAATACCGGCGCCTTACGCCACGGCGAATGCTCGCAGCCCGAAAGACAAACCGACACCGCGTGCAGCGCCGGACTCGTTTCCAGCAGTACCGCACTTCGCTGCCCGCCTACCGCGTTGATCTCCTGGTTGATCTGCTCGCCCGCCCGATGCCACAACTTATCCATCGCCAGCAGTTCCCAGACAATGCGCAGCGCCACCTTGTCGTCGAACCAGTCCGCGTCAATCAGCCACGGCTTCGGCTCGATGTTTTCCGACCGGCCAACCTGCAACAAAAACCGCGCCATCGTGTCGTAATCCTGATGGTGATAATAGCGCCGACACCTGTAACGCGCCCACGCATCGTTGAACCAATTACTCAAGCCCTCTAACTCGACCTTGCGCCCGGCGCCCAGGATGTGCTCGACCGTCAGAAATTTGCGCTGCTCGAACACGTAGTAGCGTTCGCATTCGACATCGTAGCCGACAACGCACGCGAACCCCTCGACGCTGACGCCCTGCACCCGCGCCACCGGCACAGGCCAGCACACGCCACCGGTGAACGTGAACATCCGCGGCTCGCGCCACTCGTCGCCAGCGTCGGCGGGAAACCGGCACAACTCGGCGTTCCACGCCGGAATATGGATGCAGGACGTTGGCCGCGGGATGCTCATTTCAGCACTCTTGTTTTTGTTTTACGCGCAGGCGACACAGGCGTCACTTCCGCGCCTCGTCGCGTTTTATTCGCCCATTTTTCCTTCGCCCTTGTGCCGTCAGATCAACATGCCTGCGAGTTCAGCGCGACACCAGGCCACGCCGCCTTGTGCCGTCAGATGCGCCTCCACCGGCAACGGGCCAGGCCACCCGATCAGCACAAATCGCACGCCGCGTTCCAGCAGCGGAAAGATGTGCGGGCTGCGCTCGCTCATCGCCTCCTGATCTGCCAGATCAGCGTGCCGGCACGAATAGACCGCTATGCCGCGCTTGCCCGGCTGATGCGCCAGTAGTTGCCCGCCCCAACGCCGCACCTGCCAGCCGCACGCCCGCAGATAGGCCACCGTCTGCCGCCGCAGCCGCACAGCCGCCGACACGCGCACACGTCGCACACGTCGCACACCGCGCTTTGTTTTTTTGGTTTTGCTCATATCGCCCCCGTCTTGCCCATCACGCCAATCAACTGCGGCTCGCTCAATTTCCGATGCGCGCCGGCTACGCAGTCCACCTGATCGTCGTGCTCACACCCCGGCCCGAACGACTCCAACTCGTCCAGCAGCGCCGCATTCCACGCGCCGCGCAACAAATACACGTTGCCCGCCTGCGCCGCCGACGCGAGCGGCGCCGCCCGCTCGACTTTTGCCTTGCTGACTTTATCCGCCCCGACGCTGTAGCCGGCCAGGATGCCGCGCTGGTACATGCTGATCATGTGTATCCCAGCCGATCCCGGCTCCTGCTCGAACCAGATCGGGCAAAGTTGACCGTCCAGCGCCGCGCATTGCGCCACCTGCGACTCAACGCCCTGCGGCTTGGCGCGCAGCCGTCGCACGTCGCGCACAAAAAACTGACCACGCCTGACGCCCATGCACGCGCTCGCCGTCCAGTCCGGGTTCGGGTGCTCATCATCGGTCATCGTCGCCGCGACGTCCCAATACCTCACCCACCGCTCCATGTCCGCCGGCAACTCGTCCACGACGCCGAACCAGCGCCGCTGGAACAGCACGCCGCCCGGCCGGATGTGCCAGTTGCCGCCGCGCTTGGCATCCCCGAGCAAGCGCTCGCGCTCGGTGGTGGGCAGCGCCTTTAGGTTGGCGACGTACTGCGGGTTGCTCTTGAGCAGCGCCGGGTTGTCGAACACCGACGCCGGGATGAACGTGACGGACTTAGGCTCGGTGCCCGGCCCATGCTGCCGGATCATCTCGGCACGGGTATCGCCCCACGCGATGCGGTTTCCCTGCCTGACCATCCAGCGCACGACGCCGGCCCGGCTCATGTCGGCATAACCGTCATCGGAGATCCACCAGGACAAAAACTCCGAAAGCCAACCGGGTTGGGGGTTGGCCGTGCCACGGATGCGGGCCGGCGCACCGCACATCGAGCGATTACGAGCCAGCATGAACATGAACTGGTACTCGGTGAACGCCTCAAGCTGGTCGTATTCGATGAGTGGGATCTGCGAGCCTTGGTAGTCCTGTGTGGTTTCGTCGTATTGCAGATGCCGGAAGCTGACGCGGGCACCCGACGGGAAGGTCCACATCAGGTCGCCGACCTTGGGCACCGGCGGATTGAACAGCGAGCCGTACAGGCCCAGGGAGGTGTCCCACAGCCCGCCCTCGTTGGTGATCTCGGGATATGTGCGCCGGAAGATGACGGCGCCGAAGTCCCGCATGTCGATCCAGCGCAGCGGGCACAGCAGCAAAGCGAAGGACTTCCCGGACCCGGCCGCGCCGCCGTAGATCACGATGTCTGCCGGGCATCGCAGGAACACGTTCTGCTTCGCCTGCGGGAATAGGTTTGGCTTCAGTGTTTCGGCTCGTTCTTTTGCGCTCATAGGCGTCTCAAGATGCGATGGATTATTTCGGAGGTTTATCCTCTACAGGCAGGGCGACGACGACCACGCCGGTGTTGCCCTTCAGCGCCACGCTCTGCTCGGACTTCTCGACCAGGCCATGCCTGGCCGACAGGACGAAAATGGCACCGCGGGTGTCCAGCCGGGTGCAAAGTTGCGCCCCGTCCTTGCCGAATGGCTGGTCTTTGACGATGCCGCCGACGATCAGGCGTTCCGTGACAATCTCACGCGCCCGCCTATGGCATAGGGAGAACTCCTCATACCCCTTTGCCCCAACGGACGGAGAAATCTGATCATAGGAGAACGGCGGATCGTACTGGTGACAGAACATCGGGATCGACACGGCGCCTGGATTTGCTTCGAGGTATGCCAGCAGATCATGCCCTATCTTGGCCATAAGTTCAGGAGTCCAAATAAGCGGTCGTCCGCCCGGATGCTTGCCATTGGACCGCGGCTGCCACTTCGGGAGCTTGCTGTTGCTGCCGGGTGTGTACCGCTTGCGCTTGCTCTGCTTGGTGCTGGTCTTGGCCGTCATGCGTGGGAGAGTTTCACATCTGCCGCGAGTTGTCAACAACTTTTTTTGGCGCTGGTTTTGCCGTGCCGTCCGCGGTGATCTTATGATACCGACGCGCTGCGGAAATGTCAAGACAAATCTGCGAAGCACGTTGTGGGGGAGCTATGTGCCTG
>Ga0209777_10006973_pt1 | contig 12622 bp, 13 predicted proteins | sample FrelakmetHBP12HB_FD_187147 | JGI IMG/M metagenome (GOLD analysis project Ga0209777, IMG submission 187147) | Freshwater lake sediment microbial communities from the University of Notre Dame, USA, for methane emissions studies -HBP12 HB (SPAdes)... | ecosystem: Environmental > Aquatic >...
GACCGCGATGATCCTTGCCATCGCCTTCGCCGAAGCCATTTCGATCTACGCCTTTGTCATGGCGCTCATCATTAAGTTTGTTTAGTATCTAAACAAACGATTCATGGATGCACGACACAGGACCTACGGATCCGGTCGGCCGCATTCTTGAATGGTGGATCATAAATCTTGAATCGCCGAGCTACGCTCGGCTACGATCATGGAACTCTTCGCAAAACTCGGCATTGATTGGCGGCTCTTGATCGCCCAACTCGTCAACTTCGCAATTCTTTTTGCCGCGCTGACCTTCTTGTTATACAAGCCGCTCATCGCCGCCCTTGATAAACGCCGCGCTAAAATTTCCGAATCGCTTGCGAACGCGGAGAAGATCGGCGAAGAATTGTCGCGCGCCAATGCCGAGTCGGAGCGGATCGTCGCCGCCGCTCACGCCGAGGCGTCGCGAATTTCCGCAGAAGCCGTTAAGCAGGCGGAAGCGTCGCACGCCGCCGCCGTTGAAAAAACGCGCGGCGAAATTTCCGAGATCATTGCCTCCGGGAAAGCGCAGCTGGGAGCCGAACGCGACGCCATGAAAGACGAGGTTCGCCGCGCCGCCGCCGAACTGATCGCCGCCGCTACGGAAAAAGTGATCAATGAAAAAATGACCAGCGCCAAAGATAAGAGCTTGATCGAAAGAATATTAGAGGTTGGAGATTAGAGATTTGATGTTTGAATGTAGAAGCCCGACCCCCAACTTCAAACATCCGATCTCTATCATAAAAAAGACCATGAAAAAGACCCCGCTAACTTACGCACGCGAATTGCACGCCGCGCTCGCGTCCGCCGACGAATCGCATCGTCCGGCGGTAGTTCGCGCGTTCCTTGAAGGGTTGGCTCGGGCGCGCAAAACCAACTTGCGGCCGCGGATCGCAACGGCATTCAACGAGTTGGCGCTCGCGATTGAAGGATACCGCTCGGGAACATTCACGACCGCGCGCGAAACAGACGCGGCAACGCGCGCCAAGTTCAAGAAAGCGTTCAAGAACGTCATCTTTGAGGAACGGACCGATCCGTCGCTTTTGGGCGGCGCGGTTGTCGAAGTCGAAGACACCAGGATCGACGGTTCTGTCCGTGCCAAGATCGATATGTTAAAAAAAGAATTAACGATGGGCAGATAAGTATTAAGAATACCCCGCATCTAATCTCCAACCTCTAATCTCCATCCTCCATCCTATGTCTGATGCCACAAAATTGATTGCGACGCTTAAAGACGGGATCTCGTCGTTCGTCGCCGATGCCAAAGCCGAGAAGATCGGTACGGTGATCGAGGTCGGCGACGGAATTGCGCGCATGACCGGGCTCTCGGAATGCTTGTCGGCGGAAATGTTGGAATTCCCCGGCGGCGTGTACGGCGTGGCGCTTAACCTGGAAGAAGAAACCGTCGGCGCCATGATCTTGGGCGATGCGACGAAGATCAAAGAAGGGGACAAAGTGAAACGCAGCGGCAAGATCCTTTCCGTGCCGGTCGGCGAAGGGCTCATCGGCCGCGTTGTCGACCCCCTGGGCCGTCCGGTCGACGGCAAGGGTCCGATCGCGGCCGCCGCACAGTATCCGGTCGAAAAGATCGCGCCGGGCGTGCTGGCGCGCGAACCGGTCAATACCCCGCTTTCCACCGGCATCAAAGCCATCGACGCCATGATCCCCATTGGCCGCGGCCAGCGCGAGCTTATCATCGGCGATCGGCAAACCGGCAAAACAGCGGTAGCGGTCGACACCATCATCAATCAAAAAGGCAAAGATGTAATTTGCATTTACGTCGCCATCGGCCAAAAAGAATCGAAGATCGCGCGCATTGTCGCCAAGCTGGAAGAGACCGGCGCCATGGCGCACACGATCATCATTGTTGCCGGCGCCAGCTCCGCCGCCGCGCTGCAATTCATCGCTCCCTACGCCGGCGCGGCCATGGGCGAATATTTCATGGACAAAGGAAAGGACGCCCTTGCCGTCTATGACGATCTTTCAAAGCACGCATGGGCCTATCGCCAAGTTTCGCTTCTTCTGCGCCGCCCGCCGGGCCGCGAAGCGTATCCGGGCGATGTATTCTATTTGCACTCTCGTTTGCTTGAGCGCGCCGCGCGCATGAGCGCTAAAAACGGCGGCGGTTCTTTGACCGCGCTTCCCATCATTGAGACGCAGGCCGGCGATATTTCCGCCTACATTCCGACGAACGTCATTTCGATCACCGACGGACAAATTTATTTGGAGTCGGATCTATTCTACCGCGGCATTCGCCCCGCTCTTAACGTCGGCTTGTCGGTTTCGCGCGTTGGCGGCGACGCGCAAATCAAGGCCATGAAAAAAGTTGCCGGCCGCCTGCGCCTCGACCTGGCGCAATTCCGCGAGCTCGAAGCCTTTGCGCAATTTGCCACCGACCTGGAAGAGGGGACGCGCAAACAAATTGAACGCGGCCGCCGCATTGTCGAGATCTTAAAACAACCGCAGTACCGCCCGATGCAGGTCGCTGAAGAAGTCGCCGTGCTCTACGCCGTTGTGAACGGTTACCTCGACGCGCTTCCTGTTGAAAAGATCTCGGCTTGGGAAGACGGCTTCTGCAACTTCCTGCGCTCCGCCTTCTCATCCACGCTTGACGAGATCGCGATGAAAAAGATCCTTTCGCCCGAAGTCGAAGCCGGATTAAAGAAAGCGATCAAAGAATTCAAGATCTAAATAGGTTTCAGGTTTCAGACATCAGTCCTGCAATCTGCAACCCGCAACCAGATACCTAATCCAATGGCCATTTCCACGCGCCTTATTCGGAGCCGGATCAAATCCGTCTCCAATACCAAAAAGATCACCAAAGCCATGGAGCTTGTCTCCGCGGCCAAGATGCGGCGTGCGGTTTCGTCCGCCACCTCGGCGCGGCGTTATGCATCGCTCGGCGCCGAGCTGCTGCGCGATCTTTCGGCTCTTGGCGCGACCATCGATCATCCTTTCTTCAGGATCGCGGCTAAAACCGACAAGGTTCTCATGGTCGTGATCGGCTCCGACCGCGGCCTTTGCGGTGGTTATAATGCGTCGCTCATGCGCGCCGTGGACGCGGCGGCGGGGAAGTTTTCACAAGTCGATTTTGTGTGCGTCGGCCGTCATGTTGAACTGGCGTTGCGCCGCGCCGGCCGCAATATCATCGCCTCATTCTCGGGGCTCACCAACGCGCCGCGCGCGGCGGCAATTCGCCCGATCGTCACGCTGGCCGAAAGCGAATTCGTTTCCGGCATCTACGACGCGGTTTACATCGCCTCGACCAATTATATTTCCGCATTGCGCCAAACCCCGGATGTAAAACGCCTTTTGCCGCTCGACGATCGAGGCGAAGCCTCAATTTCGAAGCTCGGAGATGCCTCGCCGCGATTGTCGTCTGATGCGCTTTTCGAACCGACGCCGCGCGACGTGCTCGAATACACCCTGCCGCGCTTTATTGAAGCTACCGCCTACCAAGCGGTTTTGGAAGCGGCCGCCTCGGAGCATTCGGCGCGCATGATGAGCATGCGAAGCGCCTCCGACGCCGCCGGCGACATGATCACCGATTACACCTTCACGCTTAATCAAGCCCGGCAATCGGCCATTACCAGCGAGATCGCCGAGATCTCCGCCGGCCGCGCCGCATTGGAAGGATGACGTTATGGGCAATGAACAACGTACAATGAACAATTCCAACGAATTTTGCATTAAGAATCGTTCATCGTTCATAGTTTATCGTTAATAAACAAAAACATATGTCCCAAGGAACAGTCACTCAAATCATCGGTCCGGTCATTGATGTCCACTTCGCGGACGAATTGCCGGAAATTTACGAAGCCCTGACCCTCGAGTCGCCGGGCGGCTTGCTGACGCTCGAGGTGCAAAGCGATCTTGGCGGCAAAGTGGTGCGCACCGTGGCCATGTCGTCGACCGACGGCGTCGCTCGCGGCGCCGTCGTAACCGCAACCGGCGCGCCCATTTCCGTTCCCGTCGGCAAGGAAACCCTGGGTCGCATGTTCAACGTGACCGGCGACCCGATCGACGACAAGCCGGCGCCGAAAACAAAAAAGAAATATCCCATTCACCGACCGGCTCCCAGCTTTAGCGAACAATCGACCAAGACCGAAGTATTTGAAACCGGCATCAAGGTCATCGACCTCATCTGCCCCTTCATGAAAGGCGGCAAGGTCGGCCTTTTCGGCGGCGCCGGAGTAGGGAAGACGGTTATCGTTATGGAACTCATCCATAACATTGCCACCGAGCACGGCGGCTATTCGGTGTTTGCCGGCGTTGGCGAGCGCACGCGCGAAGGCAATTCGCTTTACCGTGAAATGTCCGAGTCCGGCGTCTTGGACAAAACCGCGCTGGTCTTCGGGCAAATGAACGAACCGCCGGGCGCTCGCGCGCGCATTGCGCTAACCGGTTTGGCGCAGGCCGAATATTTCCGCGACGAAGAAAAACAAGACGTGCTGCTTTTCGTCGACAATATTTTTCGTTTTACCCAAGCCGGCTCCGAACTCTCCGCGCTTCTCGGCCGCATTCCTTCAGCGGTCGGCTATCAGCCAACGCTTGCCAACGAAATGGGCGCGCTTCAAGAGCGCATCACTTCGACCAAGAACGGCTCGATCACTTCGGTGCAAGCTGTTTACGTTCCGGCCGACGACATGACCGACCCGGCGCCGGCCACCACCTTTGGCCACTTAGACTCGACCGTTGTGCTGGCGCGTTCGCTGGCCGAACTCGGCATTTATCCGGCCGTCGACCCGCTTGACTCAAGCTCCGGCATTTTGGACCCCAACGTCATCGGCGAAGATCATTACGCCGTTGCGCGCGGCGTGCAGAAAATTCTCCAGCGCTACAAGGATCTGCAAGACATCATCGCCATTTTGGGCATGGAAGAATTGTCCGCCGACGACCGCCTGACCGTCTCCCGCGCCCGCAAGATCCAAAAATTCCTTTCCCAGCCGTTCTTCGTCGCCGAAACCTTCTCCAACATCCCCGGCCGCTACGTAAAGAGCATCGACACCGTCCGCAGCTTCAAAGAGATCCTCGACGGCAAATATGACGAAGTTCCCGAGCAGTATTTCTACATGAAAGGCACGATCGAAGAAGTCGTTGAAGATTGGAAGAAGTCCAAGTAAAACATTTTTCGTCATTGCGATGAGGCCGCAGCCGACGCGGCGATCCCATCGGAATATCGCCACGGTTGCAATGGTCGCCGGATTGCCGCGCCTCGCTCCGGCTCGGCTCGCAATGACGAGTCGGATCAGATATTCGGAAAACAACAACACCATGCCAAAATTAAATTTAGAGATCACAACCCCCGAGCGCACTGTCTACAAACAAGAAGTCGACAGCGTGACCGTCCCGACGGCGGGCGGCGAAATTACCGTGTTGCCAAACCATGCCGCGCTGGTCGGCCTTGTCGTTCCCGGGGCGCTTACCGTGCGCCTTGGCAACGAGGAAAAATATTTGGCCGTTTCCGGCGGCGCGATCGAAATTCAACCGGGCAGCCGCTGCATTATCTTGACCGATTCCGCCGACCGCGCCGAAGATCTGGTCGTTGATGAAATTGAAAAAGCCAAAGCCCGCGCGCAGGCCAGCTACGAAGAGTCCAAAGGCAAAGACGCCGTCGCCTACGCCGACGCCTCGGTTCACTTGGAGCGCGAGCTGAACCGCTTAAAAGTCGCCCGTAAACACCGCCGCGACGCCAATACCCCAAAGCCGTAATTTTTCACCAACAGATAAAAGCCGCCAAAATTCCCAAGGTGGCTTTTGTATTTTTCCATCACCGCCCCGGCGTTCTTGCCCAAGGCGGACGGTCGCGCCGGAGCAACACTACCAACAGCATCAATCCCCGTCATGTATAAAAAAACGACCCTGATGCCAGTCTGGTACAGGGTCGAAGATCGTGCGGTCATTGTTACGCCGCTTTCGGACGAAGAAGGGCGTTGATCGCCTCCGCTAAGGCCGACTCGTTCGGTTGTTCGACGAGCGCGGCAATGCGACCATCGATCGGATCTTCGCATGCGTCGGAATAGACGATCAGCTTGGCCTCGCGGCAAATGAACAAGATCTTTCCGGCCATATCCTTGACCGCTTCGGGAAGGTCGTCGCCGCGCGAACAGTAAATGACGATCTCGTGAATGATATTGGCTTCCTTCGAATCGCGATAAGCGGCGATCGATGGGTAGGCCGCAAACCACGGATCGCGCAGCAAGCGCCGCATTTCGGCACGGATACGTTCGCCCAGTTTTGTATCACGGGAAATGATCAGAACGCGCGGAGCCGCACCATGCCTAAATCGCGGCCCGCGCACCAGCGTTCGACCGGGGCGGTTGCGTTTCATGATCTCATCCCTTCTCCAAAAGTTCCAAAGCCGAAGTTTTGTATCAAGAGCGTGAGCACCTTGGCCAGATCGGGAATGTTCGGCTTGATCGCAATGCCATCGACCTCTAACGCAAGCGGATCGCGCGGCGCACTGCCCGCAAAGAGAACCAACTTCGTATTCCGTCGCGCGGCTTTGCGTAAAAGGTCGAGCCGGAGTTTGGTTATTCCGTCGGTGTGCGTGGCCGTTGATCCGAGAACAATGATATGAAAATTTCCCAGATCGCGGATATCCCTGATGCCGCTCGCAAGGTCGCTGCTGTAAACGGCTTTTGCTTTACTCGGCAACATCTCGTTAAGCGAACGTGTCAGCTCTTTGCAAAGCAGGCCTCGTTTTTCAATGATCAAAATATTAACGAGCGGTCTTTTCTCCATTTTTACACCCCCTCCGTCTATTTTTTCTCATATTTAGCCGCGTCGGTCAAATCATAACGGGTCATATCGCCTTAACCATTAAGGTAAAATATAAAAACATCCCGCACGCAAGGCATGGGGGATGTGAAAGGCGCGCTGCCTACAGACGTAGTTTTGATCCGGCGGCGATGTCGCGGGCCAGCTCGCTATAGTATTCGGACCGCTCCTCCTTTGTGTTACCGAATTGCTGAAAAAACAGTGATATTTCGTTGCGCTTCTTCACGATGCTGTATAAAGCATAGATCCTGACAACGGCTTTTGGAAACGCTTTGGCAACCTTCTTGAACTGTTTGGAAACCATGTCGGACTTGTCGTTGCGCACCTGTCCGATAACGATATTTCCAGCCGTCGCGCTGTCCGGGTTGGCGATCGCCTGATCCGCGTTGTCAGCGGTAATGATCGTCAGGTTCGGTGCCAGTACTTTTCGCAGCGCGAGCAGTTGTTCCAGCAGTATTTTGTCGTCGCTGATGATAAGAGCTGTATTACTCATGCTTCCTCCCCCCATTTTTTGCCACAAAACAGTTATTTAGTCAATGTACTACCATCTTAGGTGAGACCTAAGATCTTAGGTCTCACCTAAGATGTGTAACGAATTATTTCGAATACTTTCATATTCTCGGCCTCGCCCTCGACATAATAATCCACCGACGATACAATGATAGCGGCGAATTCTGCGACAACGATATATGATAAACCTATGATCCCACTACTCATTACCTTTATCGCAGTTATTGCGCTCTGGTCGTTGTGGGGTTATTTTAGTTCGCGCGTAGAGCAGGCACGGTATACCGTTATAAAAAAAATGAATGGATATGAGGTGCGAGAATATCCGGCGCATATTGTGGCGCAGACAGCGGTGCAGGGGGCAGATGGCCGATCATTGGGCGAGGGTTTCAGGATCGTGGCAGGATATATTTTTGGTGGAAATACAAAACGTGAAAGCATTGCCATGACGGCTCCGGTGCTTGCCGAAAAGGGCGGAAACAAGATTGCCATGACCGCGCCTGTAATGGTTTCGTCCCAGGGCGACTCGCAGATCATCTCTTTTGGCATGCCTCGTTCGCAAACCCTGGCGACCTTGCCGGCGCCGGACGATCCACGTGTAAAAATCGTCATGATCCCCGCCAAGAAATACGCCGCCATGCGCTTCTCGTGGTATCGCACGGACACCCGCGTTAAACAGAGGCAAGAAAAACTGCTTTCATTGCTTGCTCGTGATCGTATAACGGTGCAAGGCGGCGCGGTCTACGCCGGCTACAACGCACCCTGGACCCCGCCCTGGTTGACGCGTAATGAAGTATTGGTAGAAATAATATAGCCGCTATGACTTTCGCCGCAGGCGAAGCATCTAATCCACGCCGTCTTAGGTGAGACCTGAGATCTTAGGTCTCACCTAAGACTCGTTTTAACGAAAGCGCCCTCCGACATACTATTCATGTTGTTAATTCCCAAACAGTTATATCGTTCTAATATATGAATAAGAAAACGACCGCGATCATAGTAATTGCGATGATTTTATTTGTGTCGGGGTATTTTGTGTATTCAATATTATTTAAGCCGGCAAATAGTACGCCGGTGCGGGTGGTTAATACTCCCGTTTCCAGGGCGGTGGATCTGAAAAATTTGAGTTATGCGATCGACGGCGAAACGGTTACGTTAAAAAACGGCGTTAGCGAGGTTCCTATTCCGGATTCGGCAAGCGTTGTTAAGACGGCGTATTTCGGCAATGAAGTTAAAGCCGATATGAATGGCGACGGCGTGGCGGATGTGGCGTTTATTTTGACGCAGCAGACCGGCGGGACAGGGACGTTCTATTACTTGGCGGCGGCTCTTAGCACGAAAAATGGCTATATTGGTACAAACGGTTTTTTTCTAGGCGACCGAATTGCGCCGCAAACAACCGAATATATAAACGGACAGATCGTAGTAAATTATGCGGATCGTCATCTGGGCGAAGCGATGACGGTTGCGCCTTCGGTCGGGGTTAGTAAATTTATTGTCGTTAAAAACAACACCCTCGTTGAAGTTCCTGCGGCGCCGTTGTCCGAATCAGAGGCGCGCAGCATTGCCGAAAGAAATTGCGTTAAGGGCGGCGAGGCTTTGCGTGCCGGGACATATAACGAAAATTCAAAAACCTGGTGGTTCGACGCCAACCTAAACGCCACCCGTCCGGGCTGCAATCCGGCTTGCGTGGTTGATGCGGTGGCCAAAACGGCCGAAATAAATTGGCGCTGCACCGGATTGATCAAACCTTAAGCCTGGCCGACTCTTAGGTGAGACCTGAGATCTTAGGTCTCACCTAAGACGAGGTTGGCTCGCTTGGTTGGGGTTTTGTGGTAAACTTTAACCCATGGAAAACCAAGCAGAAAAGTTGCTCGCGGGCGCGAATGAGGCGCAGAAAGAGGCCATTATGCATGATAAAGGGCCGCTTTTGATCGTGGCGGGGGCGGGGACGGGGAAAACTTCCGTGCTCACCAAACGCCTCGCGTATTTGGTGGAAACGGGGAAGGCGAAGACGGACGAAGTTTTGGCGGTCACTTTTACCGACAAGGCGGCGGGGGAAATGGAGGAGCGCATCGACAAATTATTGCCGTACGGTTATGTGGATTTGTGGGTCATGACCTTTCACGCGCTTGGCGAACGGATCTTGCGCGCGCACGGGCTGGCGATCGGGTTGCCCGATACCTTTAAACTTTTTTCCGAAACGGATCAGTGGCTTTTGATCCGCAATAATCTTGATCGGTTTAAGTTAGATTACTATAAACCGCTCGGAAGCCCGACCAAGTTCATTCATGCCTTACTGCGGCATTTTTCGCGCGCCAAGGATGAGATGATCTCGCCGAATGATTATTTGGCATATGCGAAGGGCGTTGCGCTTGATAAGGATATGGCCAGCGATGCTGATGAGGTTACAAGGTTATCCGAAGTCGCCGACGCATATCATGTTTACACGCAACTATTGCGCGAGAACGGCGCTTTGGATTTTGGCGACCTCATTAACGAAACGGTGCGTCTCTTTAAAACGCGGCCAACGATCTTGAAAAAGTATCAAGACCAATTTAAATACATGATCGTTGATGAGTTCCAGGACACCAACATTGCGCAGTTCGAGCTGCTTCGCCTTTTGGCCGGCGATAAGGCGAACATCACCGTGGTCGGCGATGACGACCAATCGGTATATAAATTCCGCGGGGCGTCGGTTTCGAACATTTTGCAGTTCAAGGAATATTATCCGGCGACAAAGCAGGTTATTTTGACGGAAAACTATCGTTCGCCGCAAAGCATTTTGGACGCGGCCTATAAATTCATTCAAGCGAACAATCCCAATCGTTTGGAAGCGAAACTTGGCGGCGGGCTTTCTAAAAAACTTCACGCCAATATTGAATACCCGGGGATCGTTGAACACCTGCATTGCGAGACCTTGATCGATGAAGCCAAAGCTGTTGTTAAAAAGATCCAAGAGCTGAAAGAAAACGATCCAGACGCCGACTACTCCCAGTTCGCCATTTTGTCGCGTTCCAACGACGGGGCCAATCCTTTCATTGTCGCCTTGGCCGCGGCGGGTATCCCGTATATTTTTTACGCTTCGCGCGGGCTGTATCAAAAGCCGGTTGTTTTGGACATTATCAATTATCTAAAATTACTCGACAATTACCACGAAAGCCCTTCTTTATATAGGATGCTCGCCGGACCGGTAGTTGATCTGTCGCATGATGACATTGTTAAGCTTACGCACGCGGCCAGTAAAAATGCGTGGTCGCTTTACGAGTCTTGCCAAAGAGCGGCGACGTTAAGCGTGACCCCCGACGGGCTCATTAAGATCAATAAATTTTTGGGTCTGATCGCCAAGCATACGGAAAAGGCACGTACGGGCGATGTTCGAAACGTTATTTTTAATTTTTTCGAGGACACGGGCTGTCTTAAGCGCTTGGTCGAAGAGGATACGCAGCACAGCCTCGACATGATCAATTACATCAACCAGTTTTGGCGGATCGTCGAGGATTTTATTGCCGCCGAAGTTGACCCAACGGCGCGCTTATTCGTTGAACGCATGCGTCTTCAGGTGGAAGCGGGCGAAGACGGGCACCTTGCCTTTGATCCGGATATCGGGCCGGAGGCGGTGCGCGTCATGACGGTACATGCCTCTAAGGGCTTGGAATTCGATCATGTTTTTTTGGTTTCGCTGATCGATCGGCGTTTCCCGTCGGGTGAACGCGCCGAAACCATTGAATTGCCGTCGGCCTTGGTTAAAGAGATCCTGCCGGAAGGGGATCATCATTTGGAAGAAGAGCGGCGATTGTTTTATGTCGGCATGACGCGGGCGAAAAAAGGGCTGTATCTGACCTCGGCTGATGATTATGGCGGGGCGCGGAAGAGAAAGATCTCGAGGTTTTTGACGGAGTTGGGATATGGGACGGCGCCGAGTATCGGTGCTTTGAGCAGCGTTCAGGGGATCATTGCGGCGCCGCGTTCCGGCGCGTCGCCACGGAATGACGATAATATCGTGATGCATATACCCAGATCATTTTCCTTTACGCAACTTAAGGCGTTTGAAAATTGTCCGTTGCAATACAAGTTTGCGCATATTTTGAAAATTCCCATCAAAGGCAAGGGGCAATTCTCGTTTGGCAAAACAATGCATGCCGCGCTTCAAAAATTGTTTGAGCTGGTTGCTGAGCGGCAAGCGTCGGAACAGACGACATTGTTTGGAAATCCCGCGGCTCCGCTCGGGACGGTTTTAGCCGAGGCTAAAACCGTTGGTGAGTTGGTTAAAATCGATGAACTGGACGATCTCTACGCCTCCAGTTGGGTCGATGAGTGGTTTGAAACAGCAAAAGATAAAGAGGAATATCGCGCCAAAGGCAAAAAGCTGCTGCGCGCGTATCATGATACGATCAAAAACGAGCATATCCACCCGCTTTATTTAGAAAAGAAATTTAATCTTAAAGCGGGGGACGCGACGTTCCGCGGCGCGATCGACCGCATAGACCTCTTATCCGACGGCTCGGTGCGCATTGTCGATTATAAGACGGGGAAACCGAAAAGCGATGACGATATCGGTTTTGAAGAAAAACAACAGCTGTTAATTTATCAGATCGCCTGCCTGGAGGTTTTGGAGAAAAAGCCGTCGGCGCTCGCATTCGTTTTTTTGGAGAATGCAACCAGCGTTGAATTTCTTGGCACTGATAAGGATCTCGATAAAATGCGCGATTACGTTTCGCGTTCGATCGAGAAAATTAAAACTAGCGACTTTGTCGCCGACCCCGGAGAATTCAAATGCAAACATTGCGACTTCAAAGATATCTGCGAATTTCGTATTCTCTAACGAAAACGCGGATCCGTTGCGAATTATAAATGGACGCAATATTGGTTAGCGCTCATGTCCTTCTCTCCTTTAGGAAATTATTTGCCGATTTTATCGAAACGCCTGATCAACACTCAGGCGGGAATTGCTTTGGCTCTTGAGGCCGGAACGGCGTATATCGCCAGAGAAAATCCGGCGCTTGTTAACCGTACCCGGCTTGTCAGCATCAAGAACGGTTTGCTTCACGCGCTCGCCACTTCGGCTCCGGCCAAGGAAGAGCTGCTGGCACTAAAAGAACCGCTATTTTTAGCCATGAAATCAGCATACGCCGTTTCGCTTAACGACCTCCGGATCGAGGTTCGAGGAACCCTTGTCGAGGAGTAATAATTTTGATACCGTTCGTGTACAAATATGTCATTACGCGCATACTTGGCGTTCATGGGTTTTGGCACGGTTTTGGCCGGGGCGACCTTTTTTCTGGTATTTTTTCGGGTTGATCCCGACACGGCAGGGTGGCTGGGG
>Ga0209777_10006974_pt1 | contig 12622 bp, 13 predicted proteins | sample FrelakmetHBP12HB_FD_187147 | JGI IMG/M metagenome (GOLD analysis project Ga0209777, IMG submission 187147) | Freshwater lake sediment microbial communities from the University of Notre Dame, USA, for methane emissions studies -HBP12 HB (SPAdes)... | ecosystem: Environmental > Aquatic >...
TCCCTATAGTAAACATTCAACGCCGAGGCAAACAAACATACGCCTATGGTGAAAATTGTTTGTATGACAACCAGAGGCACAACGTAGAACATATTCAATGTGAACGGCGTGTGGTAGTACAGCATGATGACCAGGAAAATAACAAAGGCTATCACAAGGTCGAATATCGATGAAAGCACAGAAGAGATGGGGAAGAATTCACGGGGGAAGTATATCTTTTTTATTAGAGCCTCATTCGCCTCAAGACTGGGAATAGCGCGTATGAGGGAACCCTGAAAAAAAGTCCAGAACGTCAGCGCGCTGTAGGAAAAGACAGGATACGGCACACCCTCCGAAGGCACCTTGAGCAGAACAGAGAATATCAGCGTGAACATTAGCATCAAAGCCAGTGGCTGCAGCACTGCCCAGGCTATTCCGAGGACAGACTGAGTGTAGCGTATCTGTATTTCTCGCAGAGTAAGAGCCCAAAGAAGGTCCCTGCGCCTCCAGATCTCGCCAAGGTTGAACTGGGACCCAATCCCCGCCTTCATGACTCGGGTTGCTGTGCTCGAACCCTTACCCGCATCGGCCGGGTCCTTCTTACCTAACATAATTCTCATCAGACTAACAACTTGGGGATCCTGTTCCCAGACCTACCCTTCCTGCCGCGCCCGCCCATTACTGACAGAGCCCTCTTTCCCCAGCAGCCCCCAAACCATTGCTGACTAGCAATTATACACCACCCTTCGTACCTGCTCAACCCGAACCTATAACTTCGCTCGGCCTCACAAATCCTTAACGAATCCTTATCCTAGAACTCCAGCAATGGCAGCAGGGATAGCAAATCATATCTGGACTATAGAGGAAATAGCCAAGTTAGCTGATTAACAGACTGCCAGAATGAAATCAGCAGAGTAGTTTGACCTGTAAGATTGTGTACCCTATAATATGGAGCAATATGTATAAGACTATTGACGCCAAGGGCTATGGTATTGCTAAGGGGAAAGCAGGTGTCCTTAAGGAAAACTACGAATCGTTCTTTGCCCCCTTTGTAGGTCATTCAATTAGCCTTTTGGAACTTGGAATTTTCAAAGGGGCATCTCTACTTTTTTGGCGTGATTACTTTGAGAACGCAACAATTGTTGGTCTGGATTGCAATCCCCCAGTTAAGATAGATGACACGAACGGCAAGATTCGTGTTTACCAAGGTTACCAACAAGATACTCAGCTTCTTGACCGTATTGTCAAGGAGCAAGCCCCAGATGGTTTTGATGTGGTGATAGACGACTGCTCGCATATTGGTAGATTTGCACGAATCAGCTTCTGGCATCTATTTCAGAATCATCTGAAGCCTGGTGGATTATATGCTATAGAGGACTGGGGAACAGCCTATCTCCGTTTGTGGCCAGACGGAAGACGCTACGAGGCCAAATCTCGGCTTAAATACACTTTATATGACCGTTTCATCGACAGCCTGAGTAACAGCCTCTATAGCCTGAGTAACAGCCTTTCATCAGGTCGTTTATTGCCGAATTTTCCAAGGCTTTCAATGATTCTTTCAAAAATGATTCCTTCAAAATTGTTTGTCCGTTCGAAAGTATCAAGCCACGCATACGGGATGGCAGGGTTTGTTAAAGAAATTTTGGATGCGTGTTATCTTGGAGAGAGGGCTATTCCTAGAAGTGGCATAGGTCGGTATTTTGAGTATGGCATCAGCCAGCTAAACATTAGTCCTAACGTAGTCATCGTATCTAAGTCGAAAGAGAAAGATGTTAATAAGTTTCTTTATCGCATGAGCAAGCCTCCAGAGCTCGTCCTGCAAGATGTAGGTGACTAACCTTGGCACCCCAGTGCAACCCTTAGACAACAGCTTCCTTGATATAGTCCTCTATTTCGGGTAAGGCGATAATTGCCTATCTCGGTAATGCCTGCTTTTCTAATCTGGTCCAGCACATAGAACAGGATAGCCTTATTGGCAACTGGCAGAAGCTGCTTGGGTATAGTGTGTGATGGGCTTGAGCCTTGTTCCCTTGCCCCCCGCCAGGATTAAGGCTTCCATTCTAGTCTCTCGTCTAAATCTTAACCCAAGTATATCTTACGTAACTTAAGAAATAGAAATGGATAGAGCATCACCTCCTCAGAGCGTCAAGGAGCTTCCTGGAAGTTGACAACCCCGCAGAGCAAAATTATAATAACTCTAACAATCGTATTCTGAAAGGTGGTGCACATATGGCTAACGAGATGGGGAAGAGATATCGCTGCGCCAAATGCGGCACTGAGCTGATCGTCACCAGAGCTGGCACCGGCAAGGTGGTCTGCTGCAAACAGCCCATGGAGAAAAAGACCTAGAGCAACGTTCGAGCAAACATAGAAGCAAGAAGGGAGTCTTAAATAAAATGCCGAATCTATTAGGTAGAAGGTTCCGCTGCGAGGTTTGCAATACAGAGGTTCTCATCACCAAAGCAGGCGAAGGGGCGGTGGAGTGTTGCGGCAAGCCCATGACTGTCCAGCAGCCCAAGCCTCTGCCGTCATCTGACTAGAAAATACGAGAGAGCCTGCTCGGCAATAGCTAATTCTATTCAGGGCTCTCTCTATTTATAGCTTCCATAAGCCGAAAATCCCCCGATTCCGGGGGATTTTTATTTGGGCTGCCGCTACCTCTGGGGCTCAATGATGACCTTGATGGAATTGTGCTCCTCGGGGTGTACCACCATACGGAAACCCAGGCCCGTCTCCGCCAAACCAAGCCTGTGAGTGATCATCTCTTTCACGCGCAGCGTGCCCGCACGTATCAACTCCAGCGCCACCGCATGGTCTGCCGGGCTGCCCGCGTAAGAAGTAGTCAGCGTTATATCGTTGCGCCAGAAGATGTCATTAATAGATAGGGGAAAGGTCACCCCCGGGCCGGTCGGCGCAAAGAAGAGGACGGTGCCATGTCGCTCCACCGATTTGAGAGCCTGTGCGATGGCAGCTTCAGCTCCGGTGCATACTATCACCAGGTCCGCCAGACGGCCATCGTTGACCTTTCGCAGATATGCCGGCATATCCTCTTCAGCACGGAGAGCCGCATCGGCGCCGAGCTTCCGCGCCGCTTCCAGCCTGTGTTCGACCACGTCTGTCGCTATCACACGCCCTGCGCCCAGAGCACGCGCCAGGTGAACATACAGCAGCCCTGCGATGCCGCTGCCTATAACAAGCACGCTGCAGCCTAGCTTCAAGCCAGCTTTCCTCAGGCCGCGCCGCACACAGGCCACCGGCTCCACGAAAGTAGCTTCCTCAAAGGACACCTCATCCGGCACCAGAAACGTCCCGCGGTCCACATTTATAGCAGGAAGCCTGATATACTCGGCGAAGCCGCCCGGGTAGAAGTTCGTCTTGCGCAGAGTGTCGCAGACAGTATGGTGTCCGCTGAGGCAGTAATGACAAGTGTTGCAGGGAACGTGGTGGGCTGCAATTATGCGGTCTCCCGCCTTGTAGCGGCTTACCCCCTCCCCTGCCTCCACAACCACGCCGGCCACCTCATGCCCCAGAACCAGGGGCACCTTGTGGATGCGGTACCACTCCATGACATCGCTGCCGCAGATGCCACTGGCCTCCACACGCATCAGCAGCTCGCCGGGGCCGACCTGGGGGATGGGCATCTCCTCCAGCCGAATGTCCTTGTTGCTGTAGTACATCGCTACGCGCATAGCAGTGACCTTCAAATGCCGGATAGAGGACAAACAAAAAGCCACGAATCGCCAGGTAAGCCTGCTTACTTCTCTTGGTCGGGCTTGTCCGTCTCAGGCTCACCTGTGCTAGGAGGTTCGGCTGTTTCAGTTGCTTCAGATATGTCAGCAGGCTCGGCCTCTACGGGTTTCGGCTTTTGGGGACGGCTGTTTATAACCACTGTGCCAGCGATAAAGTCGTGAATTCCGCGCCTCTTTTTGTTGGTGGCGATTATGAGGAGCGCAAGGAAGAAAGCTACAATAAACCCAAGAATACTGGATTTCAGCAAGTAGATTATACCAAAGTATATTAGATAACCTATGAAGCGAAGCGCAGCCCTGACCAAGCCGATAGGTCTACCATCGGTCTTGACAATCTTAGCGCCGATGACCATTTTCCCCAGCGTCTGCCCGCGCCAGGCCCATAGGCCCACAAAGTAAACAACTATAACGCCCACACTCGCCAACGATGCCGGGGAAGTACTCGTACTGACTATGTTCCCGGTAGAAGTCCCGCTGCCAAACGCGCTAGATAATACTATGGTAATGATACCTATTATCAAGCCATCAATAATAATGCCAAGTAACCTGGACCCGGCGCCCTTGTATTGCGGCCCCACTTTTTCCGGTACCTCCACCGGAGCGCCTTCTACAGAAACCTCAGCCGAGACTTCTTCCGCCCTGGGTTCGACTATAGCTTCCTTCGAGCTCTCTTCAGGTTTTGGTTCGACAGCAGTCTTTTCAGCCGCAGCCTCCTCCGCCTCCGTTGTCTCGACCCAGGCCAGCTTCTTAGGGTCCCAAACGTATCTGGGCTTGGGCCCAGACGAACCCTTTTCTTCTTTCTGATTCATTATCTTCCCTGACCAGTGTTAAACCGAACGCGTGGATTATAGCAGCAAAATGCCCAGTGAGCAATGGATTCTAGGGTGACTCAGCCTGAGTCAGGCCCAAAATAACCACCTCAGAATCAGGCGCCGAGCGATACACCACCTGGAGCCCACCCCCGGACTCAAATTCACCGTCCAGGCTGCGCACAACCAGAGAATCGAACGGAAAATAATTCTGCCCTGCCCCTACGTTGGCCCACAGCATGATAGTACTCGCGACATTCAGGTCAAGTTTAGATAGAACAAGGTAGTTGGCGCCGTATTTCTTCATGAGCTGCGCTGCCTCGGCAGGGTCACCCATAGAATAAGCAAGCCCCACATCGCGCAGCCTGTCGGCCTCCCAGCCATAGAAGCCATTGTCCACCACCGGCCTGCGCTGCCCCAAATCCAGTATCCAGTAGCCCCAGCTCCACTGGCTCATTATGACCGAATCCTTGGGCGTTTCCTCTCTCAGATAGGTCAAGGCATCTTGCCACTCCCTATCGGGAGCCATCGTACCGCCCGACGCCAGAAAATAAGCCGAACTCGTCGAGACAATAACCATCAAACCGAGGAGCACAGCCACAGCCGCACTATTCAGCGAGGGGAATCGAAATCGTGCCCGCCAGTAACCTCCTGGGCTCACCACTCTCCCACGTAGAAAGTACTGAGACAGCACGGAGCTAACGGCCTGAGCCAATAGTCCCCAACCCCGCCAGTACCAGAGTAAAGTCAACCCCACCCCCGCAAGCAAGCAAGCCGCCGGGACCGCGTAGAGCAGGACCCGCCTTGTAAAAATACTCAGAATCAAGAGCACCATGAACCAGGTAGCGAAAAAGATATCCCTATCGGACCGCTTCTTGAATGCAACATAGAGCCCCGCCACAATGACAATGAGGAAGAAATGGAAAACAGTCAAAGTTCCAAGACTCAACCCTTGCCCCTCTGCGATAGGTGAAGTTGCGCTCGATTGCACCATAGAAATCGCGATGTCCCACCATGATGCAGCCTGATGAAAATTCAAGCCTGCAACCACTACGTTCACTCCTATGATGAGAGCAAAAGTACGCCAGTTGACCTTGCCTATAGATGCGGAGAGCCTTCGCCTTATATCTGACTCTGTCTCCATGCGACCCAAGTACTCCAGCAGAAATCTGACCACAAAATATGCTACTATCACTGCCAGCAGTAGCACCGGGCCGGCGACGCCCCACTCCAGATAGAGCAGAGCTTCCATAACAAGTGCCCCAGCCCCTGCAATTAGCCATCCGACATCCCTGCCGCGCACCTTGATGTGCCATGCACCAGAGAGGTAGAACAGGAAGGCCCCTATCATGAACAACAACATGCTCAGCCCGTCGCGGTCTAAATAGCCAGCCGCTCCGAATAGCACGGGAGGAACCATGATAGCCCAGGCGAAAGCGGATATCAGGCCAACTCGCCGGTCATAGATCTTCGCAGCAATCAAATATACAACCAGCATGCTGATAACTGCTAGGGTTGGAGGCAGAAACTTAGCTACTAAAGCCAGAGCATCGGGAGATGACAGGCCAAAAATCGAGCTTGCCGCTTTAGCGATATAGGCCAAGGGATAGGCCAACCCACTATGCAGGCTGTAAATAGTGAGACCCTCAGGTGTAGAATCAAGCGGCGGCCCCTGGCCTGCCATGACCCTGCCCGCCAACCAGTGAAAAAAGTTGGAGTCAGGGCTTACAATGTAGTAATGGTTGGCATCGAACAGGTGCAGCGAGCGCAGCAAGAAGGCGTATACCGCCAGCCCTGTTAGGGCCAGCGGGGTCATTACTCTTCCCCAGACAGAATGTCGCCTTTGAGGCATGCACATGATTTTATCTTTAAGGCCCATCGGTGTCAATCTCTTAGCCGCCCGGTAACAATGAACGTCCTCTAGTAGAGGAGTGCAGGAAGACAAACCACTACTTTTTTGAAAGAAGGGGGATTGACGGGTTGAAGACAGCGTTTGTAAACGTCACACCCTTGAATACTCGACAAAACTCACCCAAATTGGCAATCATCCGTGCGCGTGTGAATCAAATAAGCCCCCAAAACGGGAGGAAAAGTTAACTAAGTGCTGGGATTAGTGGTAGTACAAAAAGGTAGAAGCTATTGACAAATAGTACTAAAGTTGGTATCCTTTAGGAAGTTAGTACTAGTCCTCTTATTAGTACTAAAGATAATAGCTCAAAACTCCTGCCCAAGGAAGGAGCGAGAGCAACAAGAAAGGGGGTGAAAACAAATGTTATCAGCACTTGCGGGGTTAGTCAACGTTATTGGACCCATTATGCAAACCCAGGGTGGCATGCTATCCCTGAACGCAGTTCAGTCGGTGGGCATGGGCAGCGCCTCGTTCGACATATTCTACACTTTGGCAGGTCCTTGGATCAAGGGCGCTGGCTCCATCGAGACAGAGCTGGCCAGCCTTATGAACAGCCTGGTTAGTGTACTAACTGCCTTGGCCGCGTAGTTTCCCCTAATTACCTGTAGGCCGGGATCTGTGCTAGACGGGCAATTGTGTTATGTGAATAATTTAGCAGACTGCTGAGGTTTCCTTGGGGCTTCGGCGACGTGTAAGGGGGGGGGGAATACCCCCCCCCTTTTTCATCTTTGAAGAACAACTAGAATGTTTTAAGCAAATTCGATACCCTGTCTGGAGTACAGAAGACCAGTGTGACCATGCAAATCATCAACGCAAGGTGGTCATTTAGCTTGTTACGGAGCCCTCTTTGAAAAAGCGGAAGCCAGCGATATTAAGAATCACGATAGGCGTACAAGTGCTGACACTTCTAGCCGCGTTATTCGTCCTAGCGCCAGGCTGCGCTGGCAAACCGGTACCTACTATGAATGCCTATTATCAAGTAGGGCAGCGCGCCGAGACAACCCGGGAAATGCTCACCGTTATCTCACCAGAAAGGACAGACTCCTACCCTAACGGGTCGGTGTTGGGCGCTTTGACAAGTGGAGACATCAAGGCACCCGCAGGGTTGGACTTCGTCATCATAGAGGCCACCGTTATCAATGTGGGCCAATCATCGTTTGGCATATCTCCTAAAGACTTTGTCATCACCGATTCGGAAGGCCACAAATGGCCGCAATCTAAGTACCTGGGTAAGCACCCATACCCATCTCAAAAGGTCGGCCCAGGTTTTAGTGCCAACGGGCACATAGTATTCGCGGTGCCTCAAGGGATCGGAGGATTTGAAGTCTCCTGCATAATGTATGGTACACCCACAGTGTTAGCTGTATGGACGCTTCCTTTTTAGCAGCAGTGCCACCCACACTTAGGGCCATTCCATATAGAGACTAGTAAAGTGATTACTGAACGGTCTCTCGAATAACTTAATTGACAAATCTCGAAATCGTGTTATCCTGGAATCATCGACTAGTGAGTAACTCGTAAAGGCAATGCCATGGAAGCAGACACTTTTTTCAATGGTCTCGCCACCATTGTCTATTGGTTCCTGAAGGACTTAGACCTGCCTCTAGTCGGTTTTGTGAACCTGGGATCTAACGAACCCCTGACGAGCTACGGTACAAATTTCGTCAATAATCTGGGCAGTGCCGGCGTAAATTGGGTGCACACCATCGCGCTAATACTTCAGAATATCGCGATTTAGCGAACTAATGTGTTTATTGGGACTATCACTGCATCAAATTCCCTCCATCGGATAATCATGTTCTCCTTCCACTTCCGGAAGGTTCCACGAAATAGACATAGCACAAAGACCTCCGCACCGAATCACTGTATAGCCCGAAAGCTTCTCTTGACATGAACAGCAATATATGCGGTAATTGCCAGAACTTCAAGCCGAGAAGGGGCGACAGATTCTTCAATTGCACCAGTGCGAAACACGCAGGCGTTAAATATGGAATGCAGGTGAGACCAGATACTAGGTCCTGTGATGCATTTCTTCCATTCGAAACATCCTCTGAACCAAGACCCGCGTCCTCGCCGGAACCAACCGTCGAGCTAAGACCTAAGCTCGAGCCGAAACCGAAGCCCTCATCACAACCCAAGCCCGCAGCAAAGCAAAAGCCTAAACCCTTATCCAAATCAGAACCCAAGGCGGTCACAAAACCCAAGCGCCAGCCCAAACCAGAGTCAACGCCAAAGCCGTCACAAAACACATCAGAAGAAGACCGTCCCAGGCCAACCGGGCTTTGCGTATGGGGAAGAGTAATCCTTATTACAGCCCTGGTGTTAATCATTGGGCTTCCTGCCTGGGGTATCTACTCATGTGCTTCCAAATCAACATCGGCGCCCCTGCCAACACCAGCCGCTATGCCATCCAATGCCATCGTCAACTACTTTGATATAGGCGAGAACAGATGGGCGACAGGAGCAGACAGAATGGTTGTGGTCTCTTCCGCGGAGAAGATGAACTCCTTCACTAGTTCATCCGGTGAGACATTTGAGGCACTTTCGGGAAAGGTCTTCGTGCTTATTACTGTGACCTGCAAGAATATCGGTAACACCTCGTTTCTGACAGGACCAGCGTATTTCTTGCTCACTGACTCTGCAGGGCATTCTTACCAAGACCAAACGTATAATGACCACTACCTCAGTAAACCCTATCCAAATGCCAGTCTATCTCCTTCGGTAACAGTCAATGGCAAAATCCTGTGGTTGGTGCCAGTATCAGCTTCAGAACTGGAAGTTTCCTACCTTCTGGATAGTGGAAGCAACCCTCCCGTGATGGCCAGATGGAAACTCACCCAGTAGCCCCCAAAGCTAATCTCCGCAAATTGCCGCCAGGAATCTCAACTTAGCCGCTTTTCCATTCCCCTGCTTCGGCTCTTAATTAACTAGTCTCAGTAACCGGTTCAGCACTCAGGCCAGCTTCAACAGGGGACTTTAGTACACCCTCCAAGCAGGACTTAAATCGCATTGTTGCAACCCTTTTGTTCAGGTTAAACTGCAATCAAGCAAAAGGCTTCCTTACCCGAGAGGAAGTATCACCAAATGGAAAGGGGGTGATTCGAGATGATAACAGCAATTTCGCTCCTTGTTAACGTCATTGCACCCATTATGACCACGCAGGGTGGCTTGCTAGCGGCCAATAACGTTTACTCGGTGGGCATGAACAGCGCTTCGTTCGACATCTTCTATACGCTGGCAGGTCCGTGGGTCGTGAACGCCGGCCAAATCGAGACCGCCCTGGCCCAGGTCATGCACAGCCTGGTTAACGTGCTGCAGGCCTTGGCCACATAGAACCTGAATGGTCCACCATGATAGTGATATAAAACTATATTATTGACATAACACAAGTGCCGTGTGGAGCGGTTAGGATAACGTCATCTTCGATAGAGCCCGAAAAGAGCCAGGCCTGGCTCTTTCGGGCTCTATCCTACTTCACTTCAAACCACATCTGGCTCCTCCATTCGACCTGACAATGGTTCTCAAATGTTGCAGGATTTCCATCCTCCGCTAGACATCTCAAACATTCACTTAGAAACGTTTGTGAGACGGTACTTCAGTTTCCAAGCACTGTGTAAAACCACAAACCGCGGCAAAGGTAAACTCGCAGCTGCGTGACACCTTTTCCAGAGCCATCCCCACTACAGAAAATGAGAATCCCCATGATGTGCCAAGACTCCAAGGATGGTTAAATGATTTGGTGAGCTAAAAAACCAGGCCTTACAGGGAAATGGGGGTGGGATACGTGTTAGAATCAATCATAGGCTATCTGAGTACACTCGGCACCATACTTATGGAGACCGGCGTGCGCCTTGGTATGAACGCACAAGACGTCCTCAATAGTCCTCTGTCAGGATACGGCTCGTCTAGCAGCTCAACAATGGTATTCAATCTAGCTTTTGCACCTTTGATTGAGCATCTTGGCCTTCTCCTGCAGAACTTCGGCGGTATCCTTAGTGCCCTTGCGCATATCTTGCAGCAGAACTCAGGCTGATGTCTGCGTGATAGCCTACGGCTGAGGAACTGGGAATTAGGGATTGAGAAGGATGCGAACCACCACTTCATTACATAACTTGACCATAAACGTTATTTCTGCTACACTTCGTGGTATCATTAGCCTGCGGTTAGGTGGGAAAGGCAATTTACATAAACGCCGAGCGGTTCCTCGCTGGCGAATTGAGGATGGACAGGAGACATGAAAAGCTGGTCGCAGGCTCGACTGCGCAAGCATAAACCGGCGATAGCCGCAATAGTGGCATTACTCCTGTTATGGCTGATAGCTGCCCCGGCCTCCGCCAGCCCTGTGCAAATATCAAACGTTAGTGCAGGGAACATAGCTGAAACCTTGGCAAACATCACGTGGACAACCGACGAGCCAGCCAATAGCACTGTTAACTACGGTAATACTACTGATTTGGGCACTATTATATCCGACAGCGAGTTTGTCCTAAACCACACAATAACTTTAACCGGACTCGATCAGGCCACTCTGTATTATTATCAGGTAAGCTCAACGGACCAGTACGGAAACACCATAGTAGATAGTAATATCGGTAATTTCACCACAGACCCATATTTCCCCACGATCTCAGGGATTAATGCCGGGAATATAACCAATAATTCAGCCACCATCACCTGGACAACCGACCGCCTAGCCGACAGCACGGTTAATTACGGTGCCAACTTTACGTTGAGCCTCACAGCCTTTGACAGCGGCTTCGTTTTGGAACATTCTATAACTTTGACTGGACTCACTCCCAGTACTCTGTATTATTTCGAGGTAAGCTCCACCAATCCATACGGTAACATCACCATAGATAACAACAACGATGCTTTTTATAGCCTAACAGCAGGTGTCATGATATCAGAAGTTAATGCAGGAAACATAACAGATACCTCAGCCACCATCACCTGGACAACCAACCAGCCCGGTGATAGCACAGTCAACTATGGGAACAGCACCGCCCTGGGTTCTATACTATTCAGCGGCAATCTGACCACCAACCATGTCGTTAATCTGACCGGACTCGCCCCAGCTACTTTGTATTACTACAACGCAAGCTCGACAGATACTAACGGCCACACCACAGTCAGCCCTGACAATGGTACCTATTATAACTTCACCACCGCAGTGCATCTGGAGCTTCAGGGGTGGGGATGGGTTACCAACTACAGGAATGTTGTTACAGCTACACTGGTAGGGTATGCTACGCTAGTTGAAAGGGGGAACGCTTCGCAGAGTTTCTCAGTCCACGCTGTTGGTAACCTCACGCTGCAGCCACCTGATGCCCCCGCTGAGATAGTGCCCGTCGATCTGTATGGCAGCAGGGTAAGGTCGCTGCTTTACCTCAGGCAAGAGGTCACAGGAGAGTCATCGACCTTTACGGGAAGCTGGATAACTGGCAATGATACCCAGTTCTATATCATGACCTCAGGCCTGCTCGCACTCCCCAACCCGGAGGGCCAGTCTTTTAAAACTGCCAGACTGTGCCTCGTCGTACTACGAACACCTGATGTGAATGTCCCTCTTGGAGAACCAGGTGGATTTGTGGCTGATGTCAACTACATCATAGGATGGTCCACCAAATTCATTGATAGATTGCTCGATAGCTTAATAGGCACTGGAGTAGGGAAAATATTATCAGACTTACTCGCGAGGATAATGATATTGATCGGGGCCTTCAGAAGCCTTGGCACGCCCTATTTCTCTTAGGTCAAATCGCCGGGTGTTTTACTCCGGTAATTTTCCCTCGTCTAGGCAACCCCTTCCTCATTAATCACAGCACCATTTTAGTAGCCCAGCTTATGACGCCTCCCTCCCTTTGACGAACGGCGCTGAACGTGATACACTGTTGCCATTGTGCGCTGAATTAGTGTGAAATCCTAAAAAGCGACAGCTCCTTGGAGGACTAAGTCATGGAGATCGGAACAGTCAGGCCAGTCAAGCTCGAAGATGAGATGAGAAACTCTTATCTCGACTACGCCATGAGCGTTATCGTATCCCGAGCCTTGCCTGACGTCCGTGATGGCTTAAAGCCTGTCCAACGCAGAATACTTTACGCCTTAAACGACATGGGAATGCACTATAACAGTCCCTATAAGAAGAGCGCACGTATCGTCGGCGAAGTTCTGGGCAA
>Ga0209777_10006975_pt1 | contig 12619 bp, 10 predicted proteins | sample FrelakmetHBP12HB_FD_187147 | JGI IMG/M metagenome (GOLD analysis project Ga0209777, IMG submission 187147) | Freshwater lake sediment microbial communities from the University of Notre Dame, USA, for methane emissions studies -HBP12 HB (SPAdes)... | ecosystem: Environmental > Aquatic >...
AATTGCAATTCCGTTATGGTATCGGACAGTTCGATTATCTCTGGGTGGTCATCCAGTCAAGCAACGTTTCGCCAACGATTTTCAAACTGTTTGGCGAAACCTTATCTGGAGTATCCGCAGCAGTATGCAAGAAAGGATAATCGAAATCAATGATGTCTACAGCGGGAATACCTGCTTCCAAGAATGGCGTATGATCGTCCATCATGCTGTACTTGATTTTCGGGATGAATTGGTGCTCATATCCCATTTTGGCGGCTTGCCCCCATATTTCTGACACCAGAGTTGAATTTGAGTTGCGTTCTATGAAGATGTTCAAATCAGCATCCCCAACCATATCGACTATAATGGCGGCTCGAGGCTGGAAGGATAATTCTGAGACAAACGCATGTGATCCCATGATCCAATCGCGGCCATCCAGACTGCCACTATCTTCGGAATCGAAAAAGACCAGCCAGGTCGGGACAATGTCAGGCGGGAGCGTGCGTGCCAGTTCCAGCAGGACGGCCACACCTGAGGCTCCATCGTTGGCTCCCGGGACGGGTAAATTGCTGCCTGGGCCTGAATCTTGATCGGCTAGCAGACGGCTATCGTAGTGTGCGCCGAGAATGATTTGCGGCGTTTGGTTGTTACGTGTAGCGATTATATTCAAGACGGCGAAACTTTTCCAGGAAGTTTTCTGTATTTCAGCTTCCCAACCTGCTTTATGAAGTTCATCCTGAATAAATGCAATGGTTTCCGTATGCGCCTGACTTTCAGGTATTCTTGGACCATATGCAACCTGAGTAAGCACATCCTGATATGCTTTCTCCCCGTTAAAATGAAAAGGAGGTGGGGTTAGCGAAAATCTCCATATTACCAAACCAACAATCAGTAGGATTAAGGCGAAAAATACACAATATCGGTTATTGCGCATAGAGATTATTTCAGAATACATTCATAAAAGAGAACAAGAAAATCTTTTTGGGGATGGTAAACGAAGTAACTGGCGAAATCACGAAACCAAGATAAAAATAAATCCCCAATCTACATTTTTGTCGTCATTATTTTTCATTGTTTCACAAATGCAAACGCTAAGTTTTAATGACATGCAATATGCTAAGAGAACTCTTTGAGACTGCCATGAAATAACGACGAAATTCCACAGTTATCGTTCAAAAATATAAGTATACAACCAGAGCGGGTGATGGGACTCGAACCCACGATATCTTGCTTGGGAAGCAAGCGTTCTACCACTGAACTACACCCGCGAGCAGGACAGATTATACCAAGATTTATTATTCAGTAAGATACTTGTTGTTTACACGGATGATTTTACGCCCGGCGGGTCAAAAGCAAATTTGCCAATTCAAATAATGCATTCCCGGGGTCTCCCTGTGGGTTGGCAGCCCGCAGAGATAGCATAGCCATGTCGGTCATCTGATCGGCGGTTTCTTGTGTAAGTAATTTGACTCCTTCTCCGGCCAACTGCTCTGAAAGAGGCCCAGCTTCGATCGCTTGAATTGGCCCTTCAGCCCACCTGTGAGCGAAGAGTCCGTTTTTGGCAAGCCCGAATAAAACTGGTAAAGTTTTTTTCCCTGCCACCAGGTCCGACTCTGTGGATTTCCCAGTAAGGGCCGAATTGCCCCAAATGCCGAGATAATCATCCTGCACTTGGAAGGCGGATCCAAGGTAATGACCGAAGTTTTTGTAATTTTCCTTACTCAGCTCGTCTGCACCGCCAATTAATGCCCCGACTTGCGTGGAGGCTGAGAGCAGCGTGGCGGTTTTTCCGGAAACCATACGCCAATAATCATCAATAGTTAGATCAGTCCTTTTTTCGTAGGAAATGTCCAAGAATTGACCGGTGCTCAAAGCTAAGCAGGCTTGATCGACGATTCCGCCAATTTCCAAAATCAACTCTGGCAGATATGTGGCTTTGGTTTTAAGTAAGACCAAATGAGCCAGGATGAAAAGCGCGTCCCCAACATTGATGGCTTGTGCCATGCCCCACTTTTTCCAAACAGTGAGTCTGCCACGGCGCAACTCGGAGCCATCCTGAATATCATCATGGGCAAGCGAGAAGTTGTGGATGAGTTCGATGCATGCGGCCGCGGGCAGCGCACGTTGCCATTCAGCTCCACATGCGGCGCAAGTCAATAACATCAGCAACGGACGAATTCGTTTTCCGGTTGCTTCAGGGTTGGCGCCTTCACCGCTCCAGCCCATATGATAAGTCAGCATCTCGCGGAAGGAGCGGTTGTATGGTTCATCCAGAAGGGTCACTGCCGTCTGGAGTTCCGTCTCGATGGCAGGCAACATGTTGTCCATGAGCGATTTCAATGTCATTTCAACTCCATAGATTTCGAATGCGTTCCAAATATTCAAAGGGAGTGAGTCAATAATCCCAGCAAATTATCAAGCCATCCAATATGCAATTGACTGCCAAGTCTGACTGGATTTGCTCTAGAGAGGATTCGTACACTTTTTCCAATTTGACCAAGTAAACACCTGCCAGTAAATTCGTCATGCTCGGTTAACTCTGTGTCAGATTTAAAGTTTGAAAGTTTTGGATATTATACTTGCGAAGCTCAATTCGACTTTATTCGGCAGCCTGGCTGAGCAGACCCTGCCTGATGGCTCTTGAAGGGAGAGACTGAACGCTACGGCGAACTGATTCCTAATCCACCTATGTGTCTGCGCCTGCATGGGAACAATGCTTCCCGAAGGAGGTTGGATTACTCAGCGGATCAATGTTAGGAGATGGAAAGTGGATGCGATCCAGGAAATATCCCAGGAAGAGTCCGCCAATCACCAAATGTTCCACGCTCTCCGATAAGTAGCAAACTATTGGGTACATTAAAGTAGATTCTGGATTTCCATAGATCCCATGGAGGGGAACGAAGCCGGGGCTGTGGGAAACCTTTTCAGGAGATATGGCGGCTTGGACATCACTGGTAAGCAGATGCTGCCAGTATAAAAAGGAGCGATTTCCATCCAATCAGAATGAGCGAGAGGGGCGGATACTCGAAGGCTTGGCGCAACTGGTGCGAACGGTGGTTGGCGAGGCGCAAGGATAAGGATTTTCAAGATATCATGCAGCGAAGATACTCATCTATTTTCGGGGCAGCACCGCGATCGGTGAACAAGATTTGCATGAAAATGGACTTGAAAAAATACCAATCTGACAAAGTTCAAATTCGAGTTGTGCGGGGGATGTGAAGTGGATTGTCAGAAAACCCATCCTCTGGGCTGCTTCGATATTCTTATGTGAGTCGTCGACTAAAAGGCATTCCACTGGCCTCCGGTGGATTCTTTGGAGGAGCAGGCTAAATATGGCAGGGTCGGGCTTGATAAGTTTAACTTCTCCGGAGACCACGATGTCTTCGAATAGATCGAAAACTTTATATTTGTGCCGGACAACGGAAAACTTCTCCGCTGACCAGTTGGTCAGACCGTAGAGCCGGTAACCGGCAGCTTTGAGTCGGTAAAGGAGATCCGTTGTCTCCGGGATGATACCGGTGATTGTTTCTTCCCATTCTTCATCGTAAGCGCGGATAAGGTGTGCGTATTGAGGGAATTGTGTCGAAAGGTCTGTCACGGCTCGGGCAAATGGATAACCTTTATCCTGGGAAAGATTCCAGGAAGAAAAATCTATCTCTGCCAGGAAGCCGTCGATAGCTTGCGTGTCGTTTGCGAAGTATTTGTTAAATAATTTGTGCGGATCCCAATTGATGAGGACACCGCCGAAGTCGAAAATGATGGCGAGAATTGGGGAAATCGACATATTTGTTTTTTTATTTTGTCTGGAATTTCTTCAATGTTTTAGTAACTCTACGGATTCTAACCCCTTCAATGAACCAACCCCGGCTGCAAACATTGTGAGTTGTATCTGTTTCTTGGTTATTTTTATCATCTCAACCGCTTTATTACTAGAGATCGCTGCGGCATTTAATAATTGGCCCGCCATGCCGCCAAGAGTTGCACCCAAAGCAATGCACTTGACAACATCAATGCCATCCTTTATCCCACCACTAGCAAAAATGGTCATCTCTGGTGCGGCTTCTTTTATATTAAAGATTGAATCCACTGTTGGGATGCCCCAGCCCACAAAAGCCGCAGCCAGTTGACGGGAAAATTCATCGGGTGCGCGGTGCATTTCGACTTGAGACCAACTTGTCCCTCCCGCACCAGCCACGTCAATGGCGGCTACTCCACAACTTGCCAGGATCTTAGCGGTCCTCATCGAGATACCCCAGCCAACTTCTTTGACGATAACCGGTACTTCTAACTTCTTGCAAATTGACTCTATTTTTATTGCCAAATTGGCAAAATTCGTATCACCTTCCGCTTGCACCGCTTCCTGCAACGGATTGAGATGCAAGAAAAGTGCATCTGCCTGGATCATATCCACGGCGCGACGGCATTCGTCAATACCATAACCGTAATTAAGCTGAACGGCACCCAGGTTGGCAAAAAGCAGGATGTCCGGGGCGACCTTGCGAGTGATGGCGTAGGTTGGGATTTGCTTAGGATCTTGGAGCGCAGCGCGTTGGCTGCCAACTCCCATCGCTACATTGCATACATGTGCAGCTTCTGCCAGGTGCTGGTTAATCTCCTCCGCCTGCTCCGTTCCGCCTGTCATGGACGAGATCAAAATAGGGGCATTAAGAATCTTTCCAAAGAGGATCAGGGAAGTATCAATTGCTTCGAGATCCAGTTCGGGAAGCGCTTCGTGGACAAAGTGGTAGTGTTCCAATCCGCTCGTCAGACCCGAACGGACATCCTGTTCCAGATTGATTTTTATATGGTCGGATTTTCGAGCGTCGATGTGCGCAACTCTTTTCATAGGTTTGTGTTCCGTCTATTGAATTATAATAGCAACCCGGTTACAATTGAAACAGAATATTTCCTGGAGGAACTAATGAATAACACTTTTGATGAAATCAAGGCTATCATTATTGATTTGTTGGGCGTGGATGAAGCGAAGATTAAACCGGAAGCCCGTTTCCGGGAAGATCTTGAAGCCGATTCACTCGACCTGGTCGAACTCATTATGAAATTTGAGGATGTTTTTGGCACAGAGATATCCGATGAAGATGCCCAGAAAATTACCACTGTGAGTGATGCAGTGACATTCGTCGAAGCTCAAAAAGACAAGAAATAACACCTCTGAAAGAAATCTCTTTGGGGCACGTACGCCGACGTGCCCCTGTTTGTTTTAAATATACAGGGGCGATCCAATGAGCCGCTCCTGACATGTTATACCAGTAAAGAAGGGATTTCTTCCGGGTAGCGAGCCACTTTGACACCAGCCGCTTCGAGCGCTTTGACTTTATCAGCTGCCGTACCAGCCCCACCCTCAATGATCGCTCCGGCGTGGCCCATGCGTTTACCGGGAGGTGCGGTCTGACCGGCGATAAACGAGACGACCGGCTTGGTCATATTTGCGGCGATGAATTGGGCGGCCTTTTCTTCATCCGAGCCGCCAATTTCACCGATCATGACGATCATTTCGGTTCGCGGATCTGCTTCAAATAAATCCAAGCAGTCTATGAAATTTGTCCCATTTATAGGGTCGCCGCCGATACCTACGCAAGTTGTTACGCCCATCTGATTTTGTTTGAGAGCGAAAAGTACTTCATACGTGAGTGTCCCTGAACGCGAGACTACCCCCACGTTTCCTGGAATGGCGATATCGTTGGGGATTATTCCCACCTTGCTCTCGCCAGTTGTCAACAGCCCAGGACAGTTAGGGCCGAGCAGACGAACCTTTTTCTGGTCAAGATACTCGCGTACGCGCATCATGTCCTGCACCGGAACGCCCTCAGTGATACAAACGATAAGTGGGATGCCTGCATCGGCGGCCTCAAACATCGCGTCAGGTGCGCCCCGCGATGGCACGAAGATGACGGTAACATTTGCACCGGTTGCGTCCACGGCTGCACGGCAGGAGTCGAATACAGGTACTTTGTCACCCAGTGCCCATTCGCCACCCTTGCCGGGGGTCACCCCTGCCACGACTTTGGTCCCGTAAGTCAGCATCTGTTGGGTATGGAAGAGGCCTTCGTTACCGGTAATTCCTTGCACAAGTAGACGTGTTTGTTTGTTAATCAAGATACTCATCCCTTGGCCTCCAATGTTTTTGTCGCAGCGACAGCTTTTTGTGCCGCGTCCACTAACGTCTCAGCGGTAATCATTGCAGCATCTACGAGTAGCTTGCGACCTTCGTCTGCGTTTGTACCTATCAGGCGAACTATCATTGGAATATTGGATTTGACTTCCTTGAGAGCGGTAAGTATCCCCCTCGCCACTTCATCACAGCGTGTGATCCCGCCGAAAACATTGAATAGGATAGCTTTAACGTTCTTATCCGAGAGAATGATCCGGAGCGCCGCAGCAACCTTTTCCGCACTTGCTCCGCCTCCGATATCCAGGAAGTTAGCCGGTTCCCCACCAAAGAGTTTGACAATGTCCATGGTGGCCATAGCCAGTCCTGCGCCATTTACCATGCAACCGATTTGTCCATCAAGTTTGATAAATGATAAACCGTACTTGCGAGCCTCTGTTTCGACGTAGACTTCTTCATCAACATCGCGCATCTCAGCCAAGTCCGTATGGCGAAATAGGGCGTTATCGTCCACGAGCATTTTACCATCCAGCGCCATTAGGTGCTTTTCTTTGAGTATGACCAGTGGATTGATCTCCGCCAAGGTAGCATCGCATTCAACGTAAGTGCGCCACAAACCGCGACATATTTCAGTGAATTGCTTCCAATACTCCTTCGGCAAGTCAATGCCAACGGCGAGATCCCGTGCCTGGAAATCCCGCAAGCCCAGTAATGGATCAATGTGGATTTTGATGATTTTTTCTGGGCTGGTTCGGGCGACTTCCTCGATTTCAACGCCACCAGCGGCGGAAGCCATAATTACCGGACGGCGGGCCGCGCGGTCGTTGGTTATTCCTAAGTAAATTTCATGGTCGATATTAGCAGCCTCATCCACAAGAACTTTTCGAACTGGAAGCCCTTTGATTTCCATGGACAGGATTTGCGTGGCGAATTCTTCAGCCTCCTTCGCTGATTTGGCAACTCGAATACCGCCGGCTTTACCGCGTCCGCCAATCAACACCTGGGATTTAATTACAACTCGACCGCCAAGTTCCTCGGCGATTTGTCTTGCTTCAGTTGCGGTAGCTGCCGCACGTCCCTTTGGGATCGGTATGCCGTATTTTGAGAAGATCTGTTTTGATTGATATTCGTGAAGTTTCATACAGATATATCTCCTAATATAAGATTAGGGCTATGTCTATTATAACATCCGGAAATATTGACAAGTTTGTGTGATTATATTAAGAATCAAGGAAGCGGAGCATCGGACCCCGGTAGTGTAAAGCGCATAAGACGGTCGTTCGCTGCGTCGCTAACCCAGACCCGCCCTTGACTATCAACGCCGATTCCAGAGGGTAATCCAAAATTCATCGATGCGGTTCCGTATCCGCCCCAGGCGTGGATAAATTCGCCACCGGTGGTGAATTCGAGAACGCGGAATGCGTCTGGGTCTGTGGCGAAGATATGCCCATCCTTGTCCACAGCGAGATAGGGCTTATTGTCCAGAGATTGACTTGACCAGGCTGCGACATCCCATTGAATTGAAGGTGTGTAAACTGTTTTATCTGTATTGGGAATGAAAACCTGAATACGCTGGTTCCAGGTATCTGCCACATAGAGGTTACCCTGAGCACCAATTGCTAAGCCGACCGGTTCATCGAATTGTCCCGCGTTAGTACCCACTCCTCCAAATTGAGATAAGAAATTTCCTTCCGAGTCATAAATAGCGATACGCTTATTACCTGTATCCGCCACCAGGACATGCCCTTGTGAGTCCACGGCTATGCCACGCGGACCCCACAAGCCATATGGACCGCTCGAGACCGGATCATAATTGGGGGTTCCCCATGTCTTGACAGGTGTTCCGTCCGCAGTAAGCTTCTGGATGCGGTGATTCCAGGTATCAGCTACATAAATCCACTGACCGTCGGGTGAAATAGCCACTCCCCAAGGTTCGCAGAAGGTGCCAATAAGGACATATTTTGGAGGTATGGTGGCATAGGGACAGCCCGGTGAAGTCGTACCGAAAGTCTGGATACTATTGCCAGCCGCAGAAAAATGTTCGATTCTGTTGTCACGTGAATCGGCAACGTATATGCTTCCATCTGGAGCGACTATCAATCCGCGCGGGGCGTTAAGTTGACTACTTCCACTACTCATTGTCCCGAAAACCTGATCTGCTGGAAGAGAAATAGACCCCTTTTCATACGGGTCAGCCTCTAGTGGCGTCGTTTGGAAAATGCTGTACTCCCACATCTGCGATGCAATGTCTTTACGAATAAACAATTGCATTTTTGCTGATGGCTGCCAGTCGGATAATGATAGGCCGCTTTCACCGGTTACTCTGGCGTATTCCGAGTAATCCCTATTGAGCCAGATTTGGAAGATGGCATCACGCAGGGCAGGATTTGTGAGTGCATATTTCATACGGGACCAGGTTAGTGCAAAATAATCCTGATTTGGCCAAACCATCCGGATGTAATCTATTCGGTAATAATTATTCCCTACAATGGACTTAATATTTTCGAAGTTTTGTTGGTCCACAATAATGACCGGTATATCACGCAGACTATCGCCGGGTTTGTCGAAGGAAAAGGCATTGGGATAATCCCGCAAGTACCACTTAAACGACCATGAAACACCCTGGTTCGGTAGATTATTGTCGTAAGCAATTTGCAGGTTGTGTTCTCCAGCGATGCGGCTTGAAATTCTACCCACCTGGTCCATGACACCCTTGATGCCGTTAGCTCCGTGCGCGTAGACAAGGTATTCGGTCGCATTATTGGCATTGGTGAAAGCAGCACGAATGGCTGTGCGTCCAGTCAGCATTGCCAGAATGGCGAAGAAAACCAGAACTACAATCCTTATAACGTCATGATACTGCCAACCAGAGAATAGATAATATAAACCGCCCGCGCTGGCGAGAGTAATACCAGCAGAAAGAAAGAACGCTCCTGTAGCGGCCAACTGCTCCAGCGCCTTACCCTGGAAGGGAGGATGCGCTCCGAAGGCCAGGGCCACTGCCCCAGCAAGACTGAAGAAAAATACGACCAGTAAAATTGAGATTAATACTCCGCGCCGATTTCGGAATTCGTGCCAGTTCACCCGCTCAATAACCTGCCCCAATCCCCAACCCGTCAAAAGTATCATCGGCAAAGTAATGTGGACGGTCAACCAGGGCATTTTCTCCCCTGCCAGTGTGAAGGCTAAAAGACTGCTTAAGGACCACCATAACAGCAGGGAAAAGGCATGATTTCCTTCACTTACTAAGCTTGTTTCCACAGCCTGAGTTGGTTCGAAATCAGATACTAATGTTCCTTTGATCGCTGCGCTGGGGTATGGAATTTCAGTGGTAAGCAGGGGGGCTGGGGATCTCCGACGAAATCCAAAATATGCTGCCAGCCAGATTCCTAATGCGGGCAAGAATTCATACAAAGGAAGTTGTATAAGTAGGTAGTAATACCAGGGTTGATCACCACGATGCACTCCTTGTTGTTGCAGCCAATAGCCGAGAGAGCCAACCGAGCCTGTGAAAAATCCCTGCCAGTTTGTAAATACACTCGTATAGAAAATGATATAAATACCCCAGAAGATTGCACCATAAACAAACCAGTGCTTCTTGTTCCATAAAAACCCAATGACGATTGAAAGAATCCACAATACAAGAAAAACGATGGCTGTTCTAACGGGGGCCTGTGCCCAGAGAGCCGATGCGTTCCAACCCGGCCATTTGAATTGATACTCTAACGGATTCCATCCAAGTGCAGTGACCGGAATAGCGGCCAATTGGGGGAGGACAAACGTACCAAGCAGGATAAGCATGTCAAAGGATCGTTCGCGGCACAGGTTCTTCCAACCATAACCTACGATGAGCAGAATGATTGATAACAGAAAGGCGCTTCCTGCAATGATAAGGAGCGTCGAGACGGAAGGCAATTGCCCGCTGAGTGAGGTGGAGGCCCCTAGGATTTGACCTGGAATTATCGGTGCCGCAGTTTGAGAAGCATCCGTAGTGATTTGGATGCGGTTGAAGATAGTCAGGCCAAGCGCACTTCCTGCAACTAGAACCCCAATGGACAGGGCAATAATAAAGGAATTCAAAATTGCATTATTTTTCCAGGGAACCCGGATGATGCGATTGATGAGATAGACTGCCAGGAAAAGGAGTGCTTGTGCAGTGTAAATAAAAGCGGTTTCTTTAGCGGTAAAATGCAGAGCGGTAGCGATAGTCAACAGGATCAGAAAACGCCTCTTACCACTCTCCAGATAACGTAGAATGGCATAGAGCATAATTACAAAGAACAAACCGATAAAAGGTTCGTTACGGGCATATCGTCCGTAATACAGCATGAAAGGGGAGATGAGCGTGAAACTGGCTGCCAATAGGACTCCGGCACGGCCAAGGTAGCGACGCCAATTCCAGAGCAGCAGAATGGTTAAAATGCTGGCTATGGCGTGAGGAAAACGAGCGGTGAAGTCACTCGCCCCGATCAATAAATACGTCAATGCCAGTAAATGGAATTGCAGTGGCCCATGCATTAATGGGGTATGTTGGTAGCCTTTTCCCGTTGAGAATAGCCACGAGAAATAGATGTGCAGGTTTTCGTCGTGGCTCATAACGCGGGCCCCCAAGTCATACAGTCGAGTTATGATTGCCAGTAAGATAATCACAATGAATATTAACAGTTCCCCGGTCAAGGCTTGGAAGAATGAGAAGATGGGGCGGTCAAGCCAGGAAGGTTTTTCGGGAATATCAGACATGCGATGGCAACCTTTGAAGGATGAGGAGCATTTCGAGGATACTTCAAAGTCATTGATCTTGCAAGTAAGGATTAAATGAATATGCGTGTAGCCATTATCACAAATGTTTACTTATCTAAACTTATCTAAAAACTATACATAACTAGCTAATTGCCCACAACCGGCAATTATATCAATTCCCCGGCGTAAGCGGATTGTACAATGAATTCCATATCCGGTTAAGATTACCTTAAACTTTTCCGCCCTCTCGCGCGTGGTCGCCAGGCCAGAGTAACCTTGAGTGGGGTTGAGTGGGATTGCATTTACATGACACAAGAGACCTTTGAGTTTTCTTGCCAACATATGTGCCTGTTCGGATGTGTCGTTGACACCATTTATCAATGCCCATTCAAAAGTGATCCGGCGACCTGTCGAAGCAACATATTCACGGCAGACCTCTAGCAATCCTTCTAGAGGATAGCGTTTGTTTATAGGTAGCATTTTAGTTCGCAGGATATCATCTGATGCATGGAGGGAAATGGCCAGGTTGACCTGCCGTTTCTCAGCCGAGAACCGCCTGATTGCTGGAATTAATCCTACGGACGAAATTGTAAAACGACGGGCACCGAAGTTGTAACCATCCGGGTCGTTCAGTCGGTCGATGGCGGCCATGGTGTTGTCATAATTATGGAATGGTTCACCCATGCCCATCACCACCACGTTGGTGACAATTTCGCTTTGTGCGTGTAGTTGACGGGCATAGTACATTACCTGTGCAACTATTTCCCCACTTGAAAGGTTGCGTTTGAAGCCCATTTGACCGGTGGCACAGAAGACACAACCCATGGCGCAGCCTACCTGAGTTGAGATGCACAGGGTATTGCGCTTTTCGTAGCGCATGAGCACGGCTTCGATGGCCAGATCGTCATACAGTTGAAAGAGGGTTTTGATAGTGTTATTATCGGAGGATTTGAGGACGGAAATTGGCACAAGGATATCAAATTGAACAATTTTACCTAGTTTAGCCCGCAAGTGAGCTGGGAGGTTGGTAAACTCAATCGGTGAGTACCAGAAATTGCGATAGAGCCCCTGCCAAACTTGAAGCGAGCGGAAAGCAGGTTCTTTCCAATCATTCATCATGGAATTCAGTTCGGGGAGTGAAAGTTCATAGATCTGTATTGCCATTTTGTTGCTCTCATACGAGAAAAAACCGCGACGCGGGTGTTGTTCTTCTTTTCTCCACCCATTAATTGGGAATCATATTATTGTCGAGGAGGAGAAAAAGAAAAAATAATTTACTCAACCAACTGAGCCAGGTCCTCGGCGATTAGATTCACCGGAGGTTTCCACCTCTCTGCCTGTTCTTGTCGACTCACGCCACTCAATACCAATGCCACTGGGCAATCGGCTGCCTGTCCTCCAGCAATGTCCGTTTCCAACCGGTCTCCAACCACCAATGTTTGTTCCTTTTTTGTCCCAAGTCGTTCTCGTGCTATCTCGAATAAATAGGGGGCAGGTTTTCCAGCATAGATAGGTTCCACGCCCGTTGCAGTTATAATTACTGAAATCCAAGCACCCGCGCCGGGAATCTCGCCACGTGAGGTGGGGAAAGTTTTATCCGGATTGGTAGCATAAAGTGGTACTCCACGCCGAACCAGTAAAGTTGCCTCGCGCATCTTCTCAAAATTGATTTGAACATCAATACCAAATACGACAGCTTGAGCTTGTTCGGCATTCTCTATGGATAAAAGTTCGAACCCTTTATCTTGTAATGCAGTTATCACACCCGCTCCG